>Ga0070724_10002041_pt1 | contig 11499 bp, 14 predicted proteins | sample tdDd001_FD_67278 | JGI IMG/M metagenome (GOLD analysis project Ga0070724, IMG submission 67278) | Marine sediment microbial communities from the Atlantic coast under amendment with organic carbon and nitrate - tdDd00.1 | ecosystem: Environmental > Aquatic > Marine > Coastal > Sediment | place...
TGGGACAGTTGCTTTCACTATATTCATATCAAACAACATTTTTAATATTTACAATTATTTTTGCAGTGATTTGCGGATCTTTGTACCTAAATATTATAATAAAAACCAAAGGAAAGCTTTCTAAACGTGAACTATAGTATGGCTGAACAAAACTCAATCTCTCAAAATATTTGGAAGTTTGCAGCTCTTTCGGTTGTAGATAAAAGAGTTTATGGAGCTATTTTGAGTGTTTATTATTTAACAATAGCTAAAGTAGAAGATTTTCATATTGGTTGGATTTTGCTATTCGGCTGTATAGCATCATTCTTGTTTGAAATCCCATCAGGTTATTTATCTGATAAAATAGGGCATAAAAAAACAATTGTTTTATCTAGAGTATTTTTTATTATTTCTACATTAAATTATTTATTAGCTGATAATTTGATGATGTTAATTTTAGGTTCTGTATTTTTTAGTTTAGGTGTTGCTTGTATGAGTGGAACCTCAACGGCCTTTATATATGATACTCTAACAGTCTTAAAAAGAGAAAAAGAGTATTCAAAAGTAATGGGTAAAATATCAGCTATTGGCTATGCAGTTCCGACTTTATTTATGATCTCATCATCGTTTTTAGCAAGCTATGATTATCGATATATTTTCATGGTTAGTTTAGTTTTAGATATCATTGGCTTAATTTTATCAATTTCACTAACTCAAGTGAAACAATCACAAGAAGATAAGGACCAAATTAAAGAAACAAAGCTAAAAGACGTATTTGCAGAAAGCTTTGCTTTAGGCTTTATTCCATTTGCCTTATTAGGATCATTTATGGGTGGAATATTAATTGGAATTAGAGGTTATGTCGATCCATTCCAACAAATTTCAGGAGCTGATATTGCATTATTTGGAGTATTTTTAGGATTAAGCAGGTTATTATCTTCAGTACTGTCTTTATATAGTGATCAAATTAAACAGTTCTTTTCAATATACTCATTTCATTTTACTAGGGTGGTAATTTTTTCAGGCCTTTTTATTGCATTAGGTTTTGTTGAAAGCTGGCAGGCTGTAGTGTTTATAATGATTATGATTAACACAATTAATTTAGGACTTCATCAGGTTAATAATCATTATGATTTAGAAATTATCGGATCAAGCAAATTTAAAGCAACAATTATGTCAATTAAGGGGCAGGCGCATCAATTTTTCTTAGCAATAACAACAATGAGTTTAGGTTATATGGTAACTTATTATTCTTATAACCAGAGTTTTATGTTTTTAGGCTGCGTATTTTTTGTGATTTGTTGTTTGTGCTTTGTTTATATTTTAAAAAGCAGCAAGACGTTCAAAAAAGACTTCGCTTAAAGTATCTTCATCAAATAATTGAGAAATAAAAATATCTTTATTAACAGCTTCTTGTTTTAAATAGTTATTTTCTGCTGTATCTAAATAATTATAATCATAGGCAAATAGCATTGGCTTATCTACTTTTCCAACGTTATTTTCTTGATTAATTAAAATATATTTATCAACTTTAAGATCAATAAACTGATCGCTTAAAATAGCAATTTTGTTTTTAGGAAAAACAGGTCTTATTTTATCGATTAATTCAGTTAGTTCTTTGTTTGATAAGTCAAAATAGCAAAAATTTATGCTAGATGTTGATTTAAATTTAGCAAGGTTACTATCAATTAAAACAATAGTAGATTTAGGATTGTGAATAAAAACATTTGCAACACAACTAGTTAAGTTAAGCTCATAACAGCTGTATGAAACTATTTTTTTTGCCTTCGATTTAAAACTTGTAAAGAACTGTCTTCTTTGCATCTTTTTATCCTACAATTTATATTTTTTTTGTGATAGTATAGTACTATATTATATAGGGGCTAACATAAATTATCAAGGAGAAAGACTATGATGATATTCTTAGGTTGTGACCATGCTGGTATCGAAGAGAAAAATTCTTTAAAACAAATGTTGTTGGATAATGGCTTAAACGTAACAGATTGTGGAATTCAAGATGGTGAAAAAATTGACTATCCGGTAATTTCTCAAACAGTATCAGATAATGTTAAAGAAAATGATAATGCTTTAGGCTTTATTATTTGCGGAACTGGTATTGGTGTTTCAATTAAGGCAAATAGAAACAAAGGCATTAGAGCAGCTCTTGTTTATGATGAGTTTTCAGCAGTAATGGCAAAAGAACATAACAATGCAAATGTGGTATGTTTTGGTGCAAGAACTCTAGGTACAAGCAAAATTCTAAAATATGCAGGTCTATACTTACAATCAGAATATCTAGGAGCAACAGAAGAGGGTAAACGACACGATAATAGAGTAAAAATGTTAGACCAGTAGGTTAATATATCGTTAAATAAAAAATAAAAGGACTAAAAAATTATATGACAAATATGTTTCAAGAAGATTTAAAAACACTAGATTCTCAAGTTCAAGAAGCAATTGATAGCGAACTTAAAAGACAACAAAACACTTTAGAGCTGATTGCATCAGAAAATATCGTTGCAAAAGCAGTTATGCAAGCTCAAGGTTCAGTAATGACAAATAAATATGCAGAAGGTTACCCAGATAAGCGTTATTACGGTGGTTGTGAATATGTTGATGTAGTAGAAAAGCTAGCAATTGAAAGAGTGTGTGAAATTTTTGGATCTAAGTTTGCGAATGTTCAGTCTCATTCAGGTTCTCAATCGAACCAAGCAGTATTTTATGCTCTACTGCAACCAGGTGATACTATTTTAGGTATGGGACTTGATATGGGCGGACATTTAACTCATGGTTCAAAAGTAAATATTTCTGGTAAGTTTTATGATGCTGTAACATACGGCTTAAATAAAGAAACTGAAATGTTAGATTATGCTGAAATTTTAGACTTAGCTAAACAACATAAACCAAAGTTAATTATTGCAGGTGCTAGTGCTTATTCAAGATCAATAGATTTTGCTGAATTTAGAAAAATAGCAGATGAAGTTGGTGCTTATTTAATGGTTGATATGGCTCATATTGCAGGTTTAGTTGCAGTAGGATTGCACCAAAACCCAATGGAATTTGCAGATGTTGTAACTTCAACAACTCATAAAACATTAAGAGGACCAAGAGGAGGCTTAATTCTTACAAATAATGAAGATTTAGCTAAAAAACTAAACTCAGTAGTTTTTCCTGGTATGCAAGGTGGCCCGTTAATGCATGTTATTGCTGCTAAAGCTGTAGCATTTAAACAAGCTTTAGAGCCAGAATTCAAACAGTATATGACTCAGGTAAAAGATAATGCAAAAATTATTGCAGATATCTTAGTTGATAATGGCGCTAGATTAATTTCTAAAACTACAGATAATCACTTAGTTTTAATTGATACTGTAAGTTCATTTGGTTTAACAGGTAAAGTTTCAGAGCATGCTTTAGAGCAAGCTGGGTTAACTTGTAATAAGAACTCAATACCATTTGATCAGAAGAGCCCATTTGTTACTTCAGGTATTAGAATTGGTACTCCTGCAATCACATCTCGTGGTTTAGGATCTACTGAAGCTGAAATGGTTGCTAAGTTAATGATAGATGTTCTATCAAATACAGATGAAGAGGGCATTACAAAACCAGATGTATTAGCTAATGCTCAAGCAGAAGTTAAAAAGCTATGTGAGCAATTCCCAATTTATTCTTAAGTTATATTATGTTATTAAAGCCTATCTTATGATAGGCTTTTTTCTTTGTATAAGTATTATGCTATATAATAAAAAACCTCCCAATGTAGGAAGGTCTCTTAATTATTTAGTTTGGCTTATGATGATGTAGCACATCTGCGTTTTTCTATAGGTTTAGGTTGTACACATGCATCATTATTATATTCTTTAGTTGTATCTGATTCAGATGTGCATTTAAGAGTTCTTTCTTCTTCTTCTTTGCCTGCAGAACATCCATCCCATGCTTCTGTTTCAGTCCAAACAGCTCTTGGTTTTGTACATTTAGATTCACCAGATTTTCTGTCATGTTCTTGAACCCAGTCGTCTTGTTCCGAATTAAGATCTGAGCATTTGATAGCTTCAACACATGTCCATCCACCTTCACTCTTATAGATTAAACGAGGTTTTTCGCCATAACATGTTGGAACATATTTTGTTGTAAATTTTCGAACCTTCTCATCTTCTTCTGATGTCATGTAAACTTCATTTTTAGAGCTAAGTTCTTGGATAATATCTTGAAGGTCACTTTCAATATCGCCAAGTTCTGAATTAGCAGTATTAATAACACCTTTCCAGTTTTCAGATTGTTGTTTTATAATCTCTAAATCTTTTTTAGATCTTTCTACGATTTTATCACTTTTACCAAGTGAGCTATCACTTTGACCAGATCCAACAATAACGCTTGAAGATTGCGCATAGCTAGATGCTGCAAATAATGTTAGTGTTAAAGTTATTAGAATTTTTTTCATTGCCAAACCCTTTGTTTTAATATCTTCTAATTTATTATATACAATAGTACAAAATATTTACTGAATGTGCAATAAAATTCTATAATATGATATAAAAAATTAGTAATCCTAGGGCTATTCTATAAATAACAAATGGAATAAATCCAATTTTGGTCACTAATTTTAATAAAATGTGGATAGATAAAAGGGCAAAAACAAAAGAACTAGATATGCCAATTAGTAAAAATTTGAAATCAAGAAGATAAGACTCACCTTGTTTAATAATATCATAAATATTTACAATCATCATAAGTGTTATAACAGGTATAGACATTAACATTGAGAACTCTGCAGATGACTTTCTCGAAAAATTCAAGAATCTAGCAATCGTCATTGTTGATCCACTACGAGAAGTGCCAGGAATAATTGCTAGTGCTTGAGCAATTCCCATTAAAAAGGCTGTTTTGTAGTCAATTTCAGACATTTTTTTAATTGTTTCTTCTTTTTTGTCTGCAAAATATAATAAAATACCCCAGAATATAGAAGTAAAACCAATAATAAAAATAGCATCTCTAAAAGTTGTTTCGACATATTCTTTTAACAATAATCCAATAAATATAACGGGAAGTGTTGCTACAGTAATTTTTTTAAATAGTGACGCTTCATAGCTTTTTTTACCTTTTATTGTATCTATTTGACCTTTGCAAAGTCGGATACTATCTTTATAAAAATAAATAATTACAGCTAGTAATGACCCAAAGTGAACAGCAACATCAAAGTTAATGCCTTGATCTTGTAGATTCATTAGTTTAGATGTTAAAATTAAGTGAGCCGATGAACTTATTGGTAAAAATTCTGTTATACCTTGTACAATGCCTAACACTAATGCCTGAATACTATCCATTGTTAATCCTATTTATTTTTTATTATTTTAATTAGTTATGTCTTTTTTCAATAATAGATAAATAAACATATAAAGTCAAAAATAAAGTTGTATATTAACTATAATTAATTAAGAGTCTTATTTAGTTTGCTATACTCTTGTCTTATTAGTATTTAATTCTTATTATTAAGGCAGTTCAGGTCAATTGTTTCTGAGATATTAACATTTGCCTTATTATAATAGCCTCTTTTGAAATATTTTGAAATAAACTCTCCATTGTATTTTGCGTATTTAAAGGCTGATTTAACATCAACAGTAGCAGTTTCAAATTTGTTATTTTTTAAATCTTTTCTAAATTGAACATAATCTATATTACTATATCTAAATAGGCGGTTTACATGCCACGTTCCAGTCGCTTTTTTGTAGTTGTCTTTTTCTAAAGTATCTAAACAGCCGTTTTCATAAATCCTAGTTTTTTTCGGGTTGATACACATATAAGGTTCATAACTATTTTTCTTTTTAAAATCAAAGAATGGTTCTAGATCTTTAACTTTGGAAATAAAACTTTGGTGTTCTTGCTCTTTGCCATAAAACATAGGCGTTTCATCAGCATCTATATATACTTCACCAACTTTTTTACAGAATGGGTAATAGTAAAATGGAGACCTGTTACGATGAAATTCGCCATTGTTAGCATTTGAAATAGCTCCTTTAGAGATTCCATATGCAGTAAGGCCTACAACTAGAAGAAATGGTGTAATTGACATAGCTGAAATTTCAGCATATGACATTTCATTTTGGTTTTTTGCCATACATGTAGAGCTTAAAAATACTAGGCTAATAGCAAATAATAGAGTATATTTCATATTTTAAGCATCCTTATTTTGTAATTTATGAATTGAAAGTTGGCGCAATCTTGTACATAGGTCTTTAACATTAATTTGATGTGCTAAATTATCCTTTAAAAATACATATGTACTGTTATATTTTAAATGTACAATAGATTCAACAAGGCTTGTGGTTGCAGTCACATATTTTTCATTATCAAGTTTATGTGCAAATTGAATATAACTATCCCCAGCATATGTAAAAGCACGAATAGGGCTCCATAATCCTTCTGCTTTGGTAGATTTTTTATTACAATTTATGCATAAATAATTTGGTTTCTTATTTATTTTATTTAAAGGTTTAAAAAATGGCTCTATTTTTGTTACATTATTATAATCCTTATAATATGCTTCCTGGTAATAATAGGCGTTGTTGGAATTAGAAAAATCTAATTGTAATGCTAAAGCAGCAGGGCATAGCTTAACCTCTGTCATTTTTTCATCTGAAGAGTTAACAATAGCCTCACCACCTGCGTAAAATATTGAAAGAGGGATTAAAACTGCCATACTTAGCGCTATTCCAACAATACCTCCTATAATTCCAACTATAACAGCTATAGCTCCTAATGCTATTTTTGATGTTGTAATAAGACTATCGGTAACTACTTCTATAAACTCAGGTTCTGTGCTTGTTTCTTTTGCAAAGCAGCTATCACCTAATAAAATAAGAATGGTAATAAGAAATATAGTTTTATAAATTGATTTCATTTTCAGGCTCCTAATACACTTTTTAGAAGTGTAACGTCAAAAATCAACAATTGCAAATAAAAAAGATCAGCACCTTTGGTGTAAGATGCTGACTTATGAAAATTTGAAAATTAATTATTTTAAGAAACTAATTTTACAGAATGAAACTCTTGCTTTGCTTTATACATTTCTTTATCGGCAAACTCTAAAACATCATTTTTATCTTTAGTGCCATCAATAAGCCCTGTGCCAACACTAACAGAAATACAAATTTCTTGGTTTTGGAACATACAAGGAGTTTTAATGATAACTTCTTCGATAATCTTAGCTTTTTTATCAGCAGTATACTGGTCAACCTCTGACATAATAACTACAAACTCGTCGCCACCTAAACGGTAAACTTCATCATTTACACGACAGTGCTTGTTTAGAATGTTAGATATATGCTGTAAAACATTATCTCCAGCTAAATGACCTAAAGAATCATTAATAGCTTTAAAGTGGTTAACATCAATGAATAATAAACCTGAAGATCGTGCATAACGTCTGTTATATTCAATAGCTTTTTCTAAGTCTTCTTGGAATTTTCTTCTATTCCAAAGTTTTGTTAGGCTATCTTGGTGAGCATCTTCTTTAAGTTGCTTAATTAATTTTGATTGTGAAGATAGTTGTTTTCTTAAAAAAGCGATCTCTAATTGAAGATTTTCATATTCTTCAAGAGTAAATTCTGTTTTGCTTTTTGAGTATTTTTGCCAAATTGATTTGTAATCATTCATTCTAAATAGCTTTCTTGGTTATATTTCATTCACGTCTTTCTAGAAGCAAAGATTATGCCAAAAAAATATAATATTTTATATAAAATGAAAAAGGCCAAGATAACATATTGTTAAACTTAGCCTTTTCGAGATGTTTAGGATCATGTTTTTTATATTGTAATACATGGATCCTCCTTGAGGAAAAAATATTTTAATTATTATTATTAACTATAATATCGTCTGAATTTAAAGGAGGGACTTCTGTATCGAAGCCTTTATCTTCAAAAATGCCTTTAATCAAACCATGTACATCTTCAGCAGATAGATGTGTGGCCACTGAAATAATTAAAGGTTCTTGATGATCCCATCCTTCAATTATTCTTTCTACTATCTGTACGGGGTGCTTATTCCACTCTATCAATAAGTGTTGGCCACGGTAATATTGCCATGACGTCTTATCTCCAATGTGGTATAAAGTGGATGCAGGGGTATATACTGTCATAAGTGTTACTCCTTAGGCAGTAGTTTGTAAAAAGTTACATACTCGAGGTCCGTTTCAATATAGTTATATAAAGCGGTACAAACTCAAAAAAAGAACACTATATAAATGTTATATTAATAAAAAAGCACTTCATGTTTGAAGTGCTCTTTAACTATTTTACTGTAGAATTATTTTTGTAGGTTAACTGTCATTCCTACTTCAGGAAACTGACCTGTGATAACTTTAAGTTCTGCTAAATTATGATCTATAGACTCAATAACTTCATTCAATCTTAAAGCAGTACTTGGTAGTTCGTTAACTAAAAAGATGTCTTCAGGGCTTAATTTAATGTCTTTGTTAACTGCAATAAAAACACCATGACCAGAAATAGAAACTACTTTAAAGTCAATTAATGCATTCTCAAGTTCTTTATTAATTTCTGAAACAATTTGCTTAGCTGCATCTTCTACTGCTGCCTTATTTGCACGAGCAGGGGCATTAGCAATAGTTTGAGTAACTTCATCGCTTAAGCCAATGATATCACCTTTAGTAATAGTGTTACCAATACCATCAACTAGTTTATAGTTAACTTTATAATTATACTTGTTTTCTTGTTTCTTTAAAATACCAACAAGTTTAGCTTGTGGTTTTTCTAAAGTATCAGCAACAAGAGTACTTTCAATGAATAATTTTAAAACTGAAAACTCAGGAGATGCAATTTTGAAATTCTTTTCATTACTAGCCTTAATTAAAGATAATAGATTTTGATCAGTAGTTATTACATCAATACTTGGGATATAGTTAATTTCAATATTTTTTGAAACTTTTTGAGTATGAGTTCTATCAATTGTAATATACTTATTAGATGTAGAGCAAGCACTTAAAAAGCCAACTGCAACAAATAATATTAATATTTGTGAATAAACTTTATTATTTTTCATCGTTAATTATGATTTCTGCTTTGTTTAAAATATTGTTAAGGTAGTTCTCAACTTCTTCTTGCATGATAACTTCTTTAATTTGATCTTTTACATCTTCAAATAAACTAGGAGTATCTTCAACTTTTTCTTCTAGTAAAATAACATGCCAGCCGAATTGAGTTTGTACAGGTTTTTTTGTGTACTCACCATTTTTTAGCTTAAATACAGCATCTGAAAATTCACTTACCATAGTATCTCTAGTAAACCAACCTAAGTTACCACCATCTTGAGCACTTGGGCCAATAGAAAATTCTTTTGCTAGATCTTTAAAATTGCTACCAGCTTTTAATTTTTGAACAAGCTCTAGAGCTTCTTTTTTTGTAGATACTAAAATATGACTAGCTTTAGCTTTGCTTTCTATAAATTGTTTTTTATTTTTATTATAATATTCTTTAAGTTTTGGTTCTGTTACAATACTATCTAGGTGGCTTTCTAGTAATGTAGAATACATTAATTGTTGTTCAAAATCTTTAAGTTTTGATTTATACGCTTCAGTTTCTGCAATTTGTAATTTTTTAGCCTCTTGAACAACCGCTGTTAATTTTGTAATAGCTTGTAAAATTTTATCTTTAATAAGCTTTTGTTGTTCTGTTGGTAGAGAATCAAAGTTAGGAATTTGTTCTAAATTTCTATTTAGTTCAGATTGAAATACTTTTTGACCATTTACAGTCGCAATAACTTTTTCTTCAGCAGTAGCTACAGAAGCCAAAGTTAAAGAAAATACTGTTGCAAGTAGAGCTTTTTTTATCATATATACCAATACCTTATGTTTTTATTAATTGAAATTGATAGTTGTATAACTACCTGTAATTTATCTACAGTATGTAATAAGATAAAAAATATTGCAAGTAAAAGCTTGAGTTTTTTTCTTAATCGTATTATATTATTACAGTATCCAAATTAGAGGTTTTATATATAAGATAGCTACTCACAAATAAGTAGAAACCTCATTATAACTAGAGAAATTAGCAGAACTACAAATGAATTTATTTAGATTTTTAAGACACCGTATGTACCTGACTGTAGCATGGTCAGATACTTCAATTGCAAAATCTTATTCTCCGCAAATAGGCAGATTAGCAATATCTGCTCTTGCTATATTTGGTCTAACAGTAGTTTATGATGTCTATAAAAAACAGCAAAACGTAAAAGGCAATATTAGCGAGAAAATGGCCGCTAATTTTGATATTGAATCATACGAAAAACAGCTATCATTATTAAATAAAGAAAACTCATCTTATGACAGACAAATTAAAGTATATGCTCAAGAGCTAGCAGTACTACAAGCAAGGTTAGACAAGTTTGATAACATTGCTAAAAAATTACTAGATGATGACAGATTTGCTGGAGAAATTGAACAAGAATATGAAGGTGCGGTTGAAACATCAGGGATTTATGATGATGAATTCTCAATTCTAAGTTTTGAGAAAAAAATCTTTGATACAAAGTCAAAGGCTAAGCACTTAGCATCATCAATGGATAGTATTGTAGAGTTATTAGGTCAAGCAGATAAATTAAATCTAGAAACAAGCTTTAATTGGCCGGTTATTAATAAAAGAACATTTATTAGTTCTAAATATGGCTGGAGAACAGATCCATTTAATGGTAATAAAAGATGGCACTCTGGTGTTGATATCGCAGCTGGTTGGAATGCACCAATTGTTGCAGTAGCTGAAGGTGTGGTTATTCATTCTGGCTATAGATATGGCTATGGTATTTCAATAGAAATTCAACACAAAAATGGTATGACAACTCGTTATGCTCATATGAATAAAGCTGTTGCTAAAAAAGGTGATGTTGTATCAAAAGATGACCTGATTGGTTTAATGGGCTCATCAGGAAGAAGTACTGGTCCTCACTTACACTTTGAAGTATTATATGACGGTAAGAAAACTGACCCAACACCTTATATTAAACACGATAGATTAAACGCTAAAAATAAAGCAAAACAAGGCTTGCTGAAAAAGTCTATAGAGAAGTCGTAAATTTATAACATAAGACAGTTTATAGCTAAGTTTTAACTACTTGGCTCTGTCTTTTTTTATGTGTTAAGTGAATAAAGAAATTCAAATAAGTTTTTAATAATTTTGAAAAAGGGAAAATAAAATAATGTTATTAAATGTTGCAAGAAAAGTTTTTGGTAGTAAAAATGCTAGAATGCTGGCAAAAGTAAAACCAATTGTGAAAAAAATTAATGATTTAGCTCCAGCAATTGAAGCTATGAATAATGATGAGTTAAAAGCTCAAACAGTTAAATTTAAAGTAATGCTAAATGAAGGTAAAACTCTAGATGATATCTTACCGGAAGCTTATGCTACAGTAAGAGAAGCTGCTAATAGAGTATTAGGTGAAAGACACTACGATACTCAGTTAATAGGTGGTATTATTTTACACCAAGGCCACGTTGCAGAAATGAAAACAGGTGAAGGT
>Ga0070724_10002044_pt1 | contig 11491 bp, 9 predicted proteins | sample tdDd001_FD_67278 | JGI IMG/M metagenome (GOLD analysis project Ga0070724, IMG submission 67278) | Marine sediment microbial communities from the Atlantic coast under amendment with organic carbon and nitrate - tdDd00.1 | ecosystem: Environmental > Aquatic > Marine > Coastal > Sediment | place...
ACTATTGTTTATCAAATCAATTTATAGATAAAGTTGTAATTGGGGTTGATTCATTAGCTAATCTTAAAATGAATGTTGATTTATTAGCTGATTATTCAAAAGTTGAAAAATTAAAATCTAATCTTGATTTGTTAAAAATTGAAGATGAAAATATTTTATTACCTTTTAATTGGGAATTATGATTTTAGCTATTATTCAAGCACGGATGGGCTCTTCGCGACTTGCGGGTAAGGTTCTAATGGATTTAGCGGGTAAAACTGTAATAGAACATGTTTATAATAGAGTTAGGACAAGTAAATATATTGATGATGTTGTAATAGCAACATCACTAGAAGTCAATAATTTACCTTTAGTTAGATTTTGTGCTGATCAAGGTTATAGGGTGTTTTGTGGATCTGAAAATAATGTGTTAGACAGATTCTATCAAGTGGCGAAACTTTTGCAGCCTTCTCATATTGTAAGAATCACTGCTGATTGTCCTTTGCACGATGCTAGTGTAATTGATAAAGTAATTGCAGAACATTTGGAGTTTAAAACTGATTATACGTCTAACTGTATAAGACCAACTTATCCTGACGGATTAGATGTCGAAATTTTCACATATAAAGCATTAGAAAACGCATGGCAAAATGCTAAACTTCCATCTGAAATAGAACATGTAACACCTTATATTATCAAGACTGATATATTCAACAAGCATAGTGTTATTAATTCTATTGACTATTCTTGTAAGAGATGGACTTTAGATGAAGAGCGCGATTTTGAATTTATTAGTAGAGTTTATAATAATTTCTACCCAGATGTGGATTTTGGATTTAATGATATTTTAAACTTTATCGATAATAATGGCGAGTTAGAAATTATAAATTCTGATATAGTAAGAAATGAAGGTATGCAATCTTCATTAAAAAAAGATAGTAATAATAAATAACACTTTTTATCATGGATATTAATAATTTTTCAAAATCAGATGATTTAATGACAAGAGCTCAGGAATTAATACCTGCTGGTTGTCATACATACAGTAAAGGAGTTGATCAGTCTCCTTTGTTGGGACCCAAAATGATAAAAAATGGAAAAGGGTCTCACGTCTGGGATGTTGATGGGAATGAGTATATTGATTGGGCAATGGGTTTAACCTCTGTGTCTTTAGGCCATGCTTTCGAACCAATTGTTAGTGCTGTCCGATCTGAATTGGAGAATGGAGTGAATTTTCAATGTGCATCTCCTTTAGAGCTAGAATTAGCAGAAACATTTTTGGATATCGTACCGTCAGCTGATATGGTGAAATTTGCCAAAAATGGTTCGACAGTTACTACCGGAGCTATTAAGCTTGCCAGAGCTTATACTGGTAAAAAATATGTTGCATTTTGTGAAGATCATGGCTTCTTTTCATACGATGATTGGTATATGGGAAAAAAGGTTTGTAACTCTGGTGTTCTTACTGAAACAAGTGATTTTTCTTTGTCATTTAAATACAATAATATCAAATCACTCGAAAAGTTATTTAAAGAATATCCCAACCAAATAGCTTGTGTTATATTGGAACCTATGGAATTTGATTTTCCAAAGGATAATTTCTTACATAAGGTTCAAAAACTATGTAAAGATAATGGGGCTGTGTTTGTTTTAGACGAAATGATAACTGGATTTAAACTTGGGTTTCCTGGAGCTCATTCGATGTTAGGGATTGAGCCGGATATGACAACTTGGGGTAAGGGCGTTGCAAATGGTTATTCAACTTGTATGCTTGCTGGAAAGAGAGAAATTATGGAATTGGGAGGACTTCAACATAAGAAAGAAAAAGTATTCTTAATTTCAACAACGCACGGTGCCGAAACTCACTCGTTAGCAGGTGCTATTGCTACATTAAAATATACAAAAGAACATAATACAATTCAATCAGATATTGAAAAGGGTGAATATATAAAAGAGAAAATCTCAGACCTGATTGAAAAACATAATCTCCAGGATTATATTGAGGTGAAAGGGCATCCTTGTTGGTTACTAACTATTTTTAAAGACAAATTGAAAGTACCCTGTGATGGCATGAAAACATTAATGTTTCAAGAGATGATTAAGCATGGAGTTCTTTTTAGATCTACATTTAATATTTCGGTTTCTCATTCTTATGAGGATATTGATATAAGCATGAATGCTTTTGATAAAGCTTTTAGTGTTTATTCTAAAGCTTTAGAAGATGGTTACGGAAAGTATTTAATAGGGGAACCTGTAAAACCTGTATTTAGAAAATTTAACTAATATGTTGGTTGGACTTTTTCAATATGATATAATCTGGGAGGACAAGGAGAAAAATAAATCAAAGATTCTTTCTATTCTTAACGAGAGTAGAAAGAATTTTGATTGGTTAGTTTTCCCCGAGATGACTTTGACGGGGTTTTCAATGGAAGCTGAAAGAACTGTTTTAAGTGATTTTGATATTGAGTTTTTTCGGGGAATAGCTATAATGAATAATTGTTATGTTACTTTTGGGGGAAATGTTAAAGGTGAAAACACGTCTTTAACATTGAATACTGAAGGAGTTATTGTCAGTGACTATAAAAAATCACATCTTTTTTCTTTTGCAGGAGAAAACCAAAATTACAAATCAGGGACAGATGTTCGAAATTTCCTTGTTAACGACTCATGTGTATTGCCAGCTATTTGTTATGATTTACGATTTTCATATCATTTTTGGAATCAGGCTCAAAAAACACAAATATATTGTGTAATTGCAAACTGGCCTGAAAGTAGAAAAAGACATTGGAGAACTTTATTGTGTGCTAGAGCAATTGAAAATCAATCATATGTTGTGGCAGTTAATAGAGTTGGTGCGGATCCTAGTAATAATTATTCAGGTAATAGTATGATAATTGATCCATTGGGCGAAATTATTTGCGAAGTTGAAAATGAGGAGGGGATTTTCCCTGCTGAAATTACTAAGACTAAGGTTGCTGAGATTAGACAAAAATTTCAGTTTATAAAGGATCGAAGATTATAAAATATTATACAATGGGGAGTAAGAAGACAATAATATTTAGAGCTGATGCAAGTTCCGAGATTGGAATGGGACATGTAATTCGGTCTTTAGCATTAGCCGACATGTTAAAGAGTGAATTCAATTGCATCTTCGCTACACGATTATTTATCCCTTCCTTAAGATCTCAGATTCTTGATGTATGCGATGAATTAGTTGATTTACCTATTGACGATGCGCATTTCGATATTTTTGTTTCGATGTTGAAAGGTGATGAGATTATAGTTTTGGACAACTATTTTTTTGACACTAATTATCAAAGGAAAATCAAGGATTTGGGTTGTAAATTGGTTTGCATTGATGATATTGCTGATAGGCATTTTGTGGCGGATTTAGTAATAAACCATTCACCAGTAATTTTGGAAAAAGACTACTCAAAAGAGTCATATACTAGATTGTTATTGGGCTTTAAGTATATTCTTTTGCGAAAAGAATTTTTACTAGGTCAAAATAATGCCGTTAAAAATAATGATTCCAAAATTGCTTTTGTTTGTTTTGGAGGAGCTGATCCTGCTAATTTAACTTGTCGTTTTGTCGAGGAATTATTGTCAAAATCTCACATAAAAAAAATTAATGTCGTTGTTGGTGAAGCGTTTAAATATTTTGAAGAATTAAGTTTTATATCTCTAGATAAAAGGATAGTTATTCATAAAAATGTTAATTCCAAAAAGCTTGTACAAGTTATTAATGATTCAGATTTTGGAATAGTACCATGTAGTGGGATTTTATTGGAGTGCTTGGCATTAGCTTTGCCTGTTTTAACAGGTTATTATATTGATAATCAAAAAAAGATTGCTCAATATTTTTTTGAGAAATTACCTGATTGTTATTTAGGTGATCTTCGAAAGATCAATTTTAAGAACTTGAACTTAGGTATCTCTAATTGTAAACCATTAGATATTATCGATTCATGTTCGAATATTAGATTGAATAATGAATTTAAAAATACTTCGGATATAATTGAGTATAGAAAAGCAATTTATGAAGATGTTGATGTAATATTTAATTGGTCGAATGATAATATCGTACGTCTACAATCTTTTAATTCAGAGCCAATCATATATGAGAATCATATAAAGTGGTTTAAAAATAAAGTCAATGACTCTGAGTCCTTTTTTGTAATTTGTTCAGTTAATAAAAGGCCAGCTGGATTAGTAAGATTTAGTAAGGATGCTGGAAGTAGTGTCATAGGAGTTCTTATAGATGAAAAATTCCGGGGTAGAGGCTTGGCTCCAATATTTCTTAGAAATTCTGTTAAATTTTATCGGGAATCAGGAGATGATCAAATTATTCTAGCCTATATAAAAAAGGATAATAAAGCTTCTGTCATTTCATTTGAAAAAGCAGGATTTAAATATTTTGATGAATCTCAGGTAAATAATGAACCTTGTTATATATATAATATAGATGTTGAGTAGTTTTCTAAATAAAAATAAAGTTTTTATAATAGCTGAAATGTCTGCTAACCATAATGGTAGTTTAAAGACTGCTTTGCAAACTATAAAAGCTGCAAAAAGAGCAGGAGCAGATGCTATTAAAATACAAACATACACTGCTGATACTATTACATTAGATTGTGATAATGAGTTTTTCCAAATCAAAAATGACACTCTTTGGGATGGGGAAACGCTATATTCTTTGTATCAAAAAGCCTACACTCCATGGGAATGGCATAAGCAAATTTTTAATGCAGCTAAGGATGAAGGTTTAATCTGTTTTTCGTCACCTTTTGATTTTACCGCGGTTGATTTACTTGAAGAGCTGGAATGTCCTATATATAAGATTGCTTCTTTCGAAATTACAGATATTCCTTTAATTGAGTATGTGGCCTCGAAAGGTAAACCCATTATTATCTCTACAGGAATAGCGTGCGAGGATGATATTGATCTGGCAGTGAAAACTTGTAGGAAAGTAGGTAATAATAAGATTGCACTATTGCAATGCACATCGGCATATCCTGCGAAAATCGAAGATGCTAATCTTAGTATGATTACAGACATAACTCAAAAATATAATGTAGTGTCTGGTTTGTCAGATCACTCAATGGGTTCCTTACTACCTATTCTTTCTGTTGCTTTTGGAGCTAAAATAATCGAAAAGCATTTTATTTTAGATAGATCAATTGGTGGTGCTGATGCTGCTTTTTCTATGAATGAGAAAGAGTTTTCAGAGATGGTTAAATCTGTGAGAGATGCAGAAAAGGCTACCGGAAAAATTGACTATTCCATGACTGATAGAAAAACAAAGAGTCGCATATTTTCTAGATCATTGTTTGTTTCTGAGGATATAAAATCCGGAGAGTTAATTACAGAGGATAATGTTAAATCAGTTAGACCTGGTAATGGCCTGCATCCAAAATATTATATTGATATTATTGGTCAAAAAGTTAATAGAGATCTGGAAAAAGGTACCCCCTTATCATTAAATTATATAAGAAAATAGAATATGAAAGCAATTATTTTAGCTGCTGGTTATGGGAACAGAATGCGCCCTTTAACCGATAGTCAGCATAAGACCTTATTGAAAATTAATGGAATTACGATTATTGATAATATTATTGATTCATTGATATCCAATTCGGTGTACGACATTGTAATTGTAACTGGGTATAGAGAGAATGAATTAAAGGAATACCTGATAGAGAACTACCCTTCCGTAAATTTTCAGTTTGTCAATAATCCCGATTTCAGAACGACCAATAATATTTATTCATTAGCTTTGGCTTTTGAAAATATTTTGATCGACGATGATATTATTTTAATCGAATCTGATCTTATTTACAATCATAATATTATCACGGCATTAATTGATAATGTAAATGAAAATGTAGCGTTGGTTGACAGCTATAGATCAGGAATGGATGGAACTGTTGTTAAATTAGGAGATTCTAATCAGATAGTTGAAGTAATTCCGCCTCATTTACAAGATTCTGATTTTACCTTTAACGACAAATATAAAACACTTAATATATATAAATTCTCACAAGGATTTTGCAATGAGATATTCTCCAAATTATTAACCTATTACGCTAAAGTCATAAACGATAATTGTTATTACGAATTGGTTTTGGGCATGTTAATTTACATGCAACAAGAAAAAATATATGCTTCTGTTGTTGAGAATAAGGATTGGTTTGAAGTAGATGATACCAATGATATAAGATTGGCTGAGTATAAGTTTGGTAAAACAAAAAAGAAGGATATTTTGGCCAAATCATGGGGAGGATATTGGAATTATGATATTACAGATTTCTGCTTTATAAGAAATATGTATTTCCCAACGCCATCGATGATTGCAGAAGTGAAAAATAATTTTGAGGAATTATTATGGAATTATGGTTCCTCTAATACTATTGTCAATAAAAAGATGTCCTATTTTCTTTTAGAAGACGAGCAAAATATTGTAGCTCTTAACGGAGCGACTCAGATATTCCCTTTTCTTAAACAAAAATTTGGACAAAGTAAAATACTCATGCCATCTCCTACTTTTGGAGAATATGAGAGAATCTTTTCAAATAAATCATATTATTCAGATCATATAGGTATTTCATTTGAAGATGTAGAATCAAAGGTGGAGAATAGCGATGTTATAATCTTTGTAAATCCTAATAACCCAACGGGTAGTTTTGTTGAGAGCAAATCTATATTGGAATTGGCAAATTTGTATAAAGATAAGTTTTTTATTGTTGATGAATCATTTATTGATTTTTCTGAGTCTCAATCAGTATTGGAACTTCTCGATGGTGAGCATATTGACAATATTTTAGTTGTTAAAAGTATGAGTAAATCTCATGGATTTCCAGGCGTTAGATTGGGTTATGCTTTTTCTACAAACCAAGTTCTTCTAAACGAAATTAAAGCTTACTTACCTGTTTGGAATTTTAATTCTTTTGCTGAGTATTTCTTGGAGATTATGTTGAAATATCGAAAACAGTTTAATGATTCAATAAAACATACTATCTCAGATAGAAATAAGTTTATGCATAGTCTTTCTGAAGCGGCATGGGTAAATAATGTATTTGATAGTTATGCCGATTTTATTCTAATAGAAACAGATTCAATAGTACTTGAATTTGTTGATGAGCTTTTGGAAAGTTGTAACACATATATTCGAGATATCAGTACCAAGTTTCAAGATGATAAGACTTACTTTAGATTTGCTGTAAGAACTGAAGCTGAAAATAAAGAAGTTATAAAAGAAATTAGTAATCTATTTGATATTAAGACTTGTGGAAATATAAATGTAATTAACAACATGATTGATGTTTAGATTATTAAAAAAGAATATAAAAAGAGTATTGTTTAGTGCTCGTAAGCTTTTAGGACAAGAATTTGTCGAATTTCATCATTTCCCTTTCAACGAAATGTCACCCCTACCCAGTGGAGCTGATAAAGAAATGAATATGGTGTGTAAATTTCTAGAGGAAAATAAAATTAATTATCGAATAACTGATGGTACTATTCTAGGTTTATACAGGAATAATGCATTCATTCCACATGATAATGATATCGATATCGATTTACTTGATGTAATTAATTCTAAATATCTTATATCGGAAATGATTAAAAAACACTCTTATAAAGTTGGTAGAATTGTATATTATAAAGGAAAGGTACAACAAGTTGCTTTTTATAATAAAAGAAATGTTACTGTCGATTTTATTTTCTGGTATACAAATGATAATTATTTGTATAATTATCAGGAAAGAGGATACGAAAGAAAACAAGAAACGAAATACTTTAACAAACTTGATGTCTTCAATTATAAAGGGAATGAATATAAAATCCCTGGATTTATTGAAGATTGGTTAGTTTTTAGGTATGGTTCAGATTGGAATGTGCCAAAAACATATAAGGGAGATTGGAAAGACGAATGTGGCGATTTGAAACAATTATAAATGATTAAAAAATATTTGGGAACAATTAAGCATTCTTCCTTTGGGAAGAATGCTATTGTGTACATGATCGCATCTTTAATTACTGCTGCCTTATCTTTTGTATTGGTTACTGTTCTTACGAGACTTTTGACACCTGCAGATTTTGGAGTAATTGAGAATTTTACTGCTCTTTGTGCTTTATTAACATCAGTTGTTCTTTGGGGCGGAAATACTGTAATCGTTAATTACTATTCTAAAGCAGAAAAAGACAAGTTTAATATCGTTGTTAATGGTATTATAATTCAGTCGGTTTTATTCCTGATTTTAGCTAGTTTTTATAAATTTAGCTTTTTTGGAATGAATAGAGCTGTTGTGTTTATAGCTGTTGGATATTCTGTCTTTAATGCTTTATACTCGGTTATTACAACATCATTTCAATTAGAGAAAAAAGCTGTAAAATATGCTATTATTGTCGTCCTTTTTGCAGTACTAAATACTTGTCTAAGTATAGTTTTAGTTTTAAATACGCATGATTACTTTGGGCGTATTGTTAGCTTTATGCTTGTTAGCTTTATTTTACTTTTAATCATAAGTTTCCCCTTTGTTAAAAGTAAATTAAATGGTTTTAGTTTTAAACTTGTTTTTATTAAAGAATATTATTCTATTGGGTTTGTTTTAGTAGCGGGACAAGTAATATCATGGATGCTCGAAAAAATTGACCGATTTATGATTACTGATATGTTATCTATTGATGATGCAGGTATATATGGTGTCGGTTATCAATTTGGTATGATAGTGCTTGTGTTGCAAAGTGCAATTTCACGTGCATGGTTACCTTATATAATTGAAAAGGTTAATGATAATAATAAAGATGCAATACGTAAAACAATACAATATATATCATTATTTCTATTTGGTTTTACTACGATAATATCAATAGTGTCGTACTTATATATAACTTTTGTTATTGATGAAAGATATCAATCAGCGGCTAATATCTCTGTTATTGTATGCTTTGGTTACTGTTTTGATGGTCTTTGGAAACTGTATAATGGAATATTAGTATATGAAAATATGTTTAAGTTTTATACAATAATAGTTTTCATTGCAGGTGTAATAAACGTTTGTTTAAATTATTTTACGATCCCTATATGGGGTACCTATGGGGCTGCATTAGCGACCGTTGCTTCTTTTTTTGGAGGGTATGTTGTTAGTTTAATTTATATTAAAAGTAAGTTATCCTGGTTTAATAAATAAATATGAGTGAGATTGATTATTTAAGTGAGAATAAGAAGTTTTTTAATGATAATTTTCAAAAAGATTCTACTGAAGGGATTTTATTGTTCGAAGCTTTTTACGATAGTAAGCAGTTGATATACGGAATTTCAAAGGTTGCACTTAGTTTTGCTAAAGCACAAAATCTTTACCCTAAAATTCTTTTACCCCTAAGCAATACTGAGGGAGTGAGAGACTTTGCTGAATCTGTGTGTCCAAATTCGATTAATACAAAAAGACAAATATTATTATTTGCTTTTACTAAAGTGTTTTTCATAATAAAGAGTTTTTTGTCAATTAACAAGAAGAGTGATATTGTTAATTTAATTATTGATGATTGTGAAATTGGTAAACATATTTACGATTCATTACTTATTCGTTTTAAAGAATCAACTATTGATTATTTAAAGTTTAGGCATAAAAAGTCTGTTATTCTTGAGATGCTTCATTTTTTCCTTTTTAAAGATATACTAGATAATGAGAATGTAAAATGTGTTGTCCTTGGAGATAATGTTTACCGATATGGTTTATTGTTTGAACTTTGTAAAAAAATGGGTGTTAGGTGTATCGCTCCTGTTAATCTTAATTCGTTTACATTTTCAAAATATTTTGAGAATGATGACTTTAATAGACATTCATTTGCTGTTGAGAGCAACTTGGTTAGTGAACTTAAAACTAACGAAGATGTTATTGATGAGATTAATACTTATTTTAATAATAGGTACCAAGGTAGAATTGAACAACATGATGTGTTAAGTGCTTATAAAGGGAAAGTAGCTAAGGATAGGAATTGTTTTTTCAATCATTATCAATTAGATCCTGAAAAAAAACTGATTGTCGTAATGCCTCACATTTTTTGCGATGCTCCTCATGCATATCCTCATACAATTTACGACGATTATTATGAGTGGTTTGTAGACACTCTTGAGCATCTTCACAAAAATAAGAAGGTTAACTTTTTGGTAAAGGAACATCCTTCAGCGCATCTCTATAATGAACATGGGATAGTGAAAAGAATTTTGACTGAAATGGGTATTCAACATTTGTTCGTTGATACTTCAGAAAGTACTGTGTCGATATTAAATAATGCTGATGCTATTATTACTTGTGGAGGTACAATTGGGATTGAATTCGCTTGTATGGGTAAACCTGTCGTATTAGCTGCTCATCCTCCATATTCGAATTTGGGTTTTACTATTGAAAATAATTCTATTGCTAAATATCATGAAAGGCTACAAAATATTCATAATATTGATGAATTGACTGACTCTCAAAAACGAGTGGCCTTGACCACAGCATATGTTATGTTCTATTTGAGTGATAACTTAACTCCTGATTTGGAAATAGGTTCCGAACGCATTTTATTAGGCAAAGATTATGATGATAAGACTTTATTTGATAATATCAAATTATATAATAGAACTGCTTTAATAGAGCAGAATGTTTACAAAAAAATTGATTCTTTTTTAAATTCAAATGATTCTTTTTTAATGAATTCAGCTAATATTACTAAATAGAAAAGACAATTGTATAAATGAAAAAAATATCAATAGTAATAGTATCTTATAAGAGTGATTCTGTATTGAAAGATTGTTTATTATCGATTCAAAATTTTGCAGACATTGCTTATAGTGATTTTGAAGTTGTAATCGTAGATAATTATTCTGAATCTCAATTAAGTATTCTTATTAAAGAAATTGAAGTTAATGTCGATTACCATATAAAATATGTGAAGAATAAAATTAATGGTGGTTTTGGTCAAGGGAATAATGTTGGAGTTGCGCATGCTACTGGTGAGGTGATTCTTTTTCTAAACCCTGATATCATTTTAGTAGAAGGTGTTTTGAGAGAAACTTATCTTAGGATAAAAGCAGACAAAACAACTATTATGGGTTATAGTTTAATTGATGTAAATTACAATCAAAATAACTCCTATAGTTATTTCCCTGAAATGTTTTATATGTCTTTTCTCATCTTCTTCATAAAGAGATATGCATTTTTATTACCAAATAAGCTTTCTTTTGTCAATAAAAGAATATGGCCTTGGGGTGCTGCTTTTGCCCTACGAAGAGATGTATTTGTGGAGGCTGGTGCCTTTGATGAAAAAATCTTTTTGTGTAATGAAGAAGCAGATCTTTTGAAAAGAATATCCCATAGGAATGTATTTATAAGTAATAAAAGAATTATTCATTTAGAAGGACATACAACTGTTTCAAGTGTTGAACGGCATACTGAATTTTTCCGTTCAACTTTCTATTATTTAAACAAATATAAATTTGGCATGGACACCTATGTTAATCGCT
>Ga0070724_10002046_pt1 | contig 11490 bp, 12 predicted proteins | sample tdDd001_FD_67278 | JGI IMG/M metagenome (GOLD analysis project Ga0070724, IMG submission 67278) | Marine sediment microbial communities from the Atlantic coast under amendment with organic carbon and nitrate - tdDd00.1 | ecosystem: Environmental > Aquatic > Marine > Coastal > Sediment | place...
CAGTCTTTGGTTGGCGATACCTATGACTATAGAGGATCCATTTGTGTCGTTGATGCGCCACACTTTATGGAACAATCTGAAGATATTGAAGCCATGAATAGACAAGTTAGATTCAGCCACTTAGCTGTTATTAGTAAAACTGATTTAGTAGACCAAAAGCAAATTGATCTTGTTAGTGAGCGTATTCGTTCTTTTAATTCGACGATTCGAATCGAAGAAACAGACATGGGAAAAATCGGTTTTGATGTTTTAAAGACTGATCTGACTGAAGGTCAAGAGATTCAAACCATGGATACAACCAATAAAAAAGAAAATAAGCCCAAAACTTTAACATTGAATATTTTTGAAACAGTGAATAAATCATCATTAGACACATTCCTTACAGAATTAAGTAAAGACGCTTACCGAATGAAGGGATTTGTAGAATTAAAAGATGAAGGCTTTATGCAAGTAGATGTTGTAAATGGCCGTATCGATTATAAAAAGATAGAAGCTAAGAAGGAAACACAAATTGTAATACTCTCGAAAATTGGACCTTCCATTATCAAAAGCATTGTTGGTGTTTGGGAATCACAAGTTGGTGCAGACTATAAATTAAGAAACTAATACAGAATCCTCATCATATTTTTATCAAATGATGAGGATTAAAATTTATGGGTATAAATGTGATATAAAACGGACGATGGGAGTTATGCTTATGATCAAATTTGAAGAAACCCTTACAGGAGAAATGCTTTATAAAAGAGTATTAAAAAAGACCTTTAATACACCATTGGCTGGAGTCGTTGCCATGATGTATATATTCAGTTGGTTAAGTTTCTTATATGATTTAAGTCGACTTGGTACGGTTGCCCTAGAAAAAGATAAATGGGTAATACTAATATTATTTTTGCTACCATTTATGATGTGGCATGCTTTTAAGAACGTTAAGAATAAAATATATAAACGTTTATCAAAAAATGATACAAAAGTCATTGAGTATAGTTTTTCGACCTGGTATATAGAAATTAAGGACTGGGAAGATCGAGAGATAAAATGGACCGAAATATATCGGTTTGAAGAAACAAAAAAGACATTCGAAATTTATTTAAATCCTACTCAGTCTATAACCATCGATAAACACATATTGAGTCATGAAGAAATCATAGGCATCAAAGAGCTGGCTGAAATGAAACTAAAAGGACGAAAGATTAGAAACTTTCATAAATATAAAAATTAATAGATCCCTTAAGTGTCTATCTTGGTAAGATGTCACTTGAGGGATTATTTTGTACCGGTATACGCAATAAAATTGAATCCAGTTATGAATTGACACCAATTAGAAAAAATCTATAATGGTGAGTAGATAAACAGATGTTAGAGAGGTCTTTTACCATGATTGTTGTTCAATTTCTTTTTTCAATAATAGTTGTACTTATATTAGTTAGTCGAAAAGTGAATATTGGTCTTGCTATGGTCGTTGGTGGACTCATTCTTGGATTGTTAACAGGTCTAAATGTAATGGATATAGGGAAAGTAGCTTTTACAAGCTTACTTGATCCAGTGGCTGTTAATTTAGCCTTAACCATTATGATGATCACCATTTTAGGTGAGCTCATGGAACGTTATAAGCTCATGGATGAGATGATAGAATCTTTAGAATTAATGTTAAAGAGCGCTAAAATAACCATTATGGTTGCACCTGCCTTAATAGGTACCTTGTTAGTAACAGGGGGAGCTTTAATGTCGTGTCCTGTAGTTAACAACTTAGGTGATCGATTAGATATTAGTAATGATAGAAGAGCATCGGTAAATTTGATTTTTAGACATGCCATGTACTTTATATTTCCATTTGGTCCAACCCTTGTACTGGCTGCGCAACTTGCAGAAGTAAACGTTAGAGATTTGATACTTATTCAGATGCCAGTCGCTATTGGAATGTATGTTTTAGGATACTTCTTATACTTAAAAAAGAGTATGGAGTCAAATAAAAATAAAGATAGTATTGATATTGATCTTAAGCAAGTGATTCAATCTTTTACAATAAGTTCGGCTCCGATTTGGGTAAGTTTTTCAGGCGTGCTATTCTTTAATATGGCGTTTTACTATTCTTTGGGGATAGGCATATTAACAGCCTTATTAATACATTATGGTAAAGGTCTAAAAAAGGCACATTCTATTGTCGATGTATCACTTTATAAACTGATCTACCAAGGTATAAAACCTAAAATGGTTGTTGCTGTACTTGGGATTATGTTTTTCAAGAACATTGTTAATAGTACCAACGGTTTACATGTATTTTTGAAAAATTTAGTTGATAGTGGACTACCAATCGAGCTAATCATAATTGTAGCTTGCGCACTCATATCGTATCCGTTGGCATCTACTCAGCCAAGTGTAGCAATACTTTATCCAATGATTTTACCTTTGGCTCCAACCTATGAATTAAGATTGCTATACGCTATGTTCATTTATGTTTCGGCCTTTGTATTTTATTATATTTCGCCACTTCATATGTGTCAGGTATTAACCCTAGAATATTTTGATGTGAGACTTAAATCCCTATACAAAAACTACGCTTTATTATTGCCAGCAGTCTATATTATTATGGTTGTGGTCTATGTGATAGGTCTGCGAATTTATACAATTTGATAAACATGTGGTAAAATAACTTAAGAAAATCTTAAGAAGTAAAACTATTAGTCAAATCTAATAGTTTTTTTCATTTATAGCTGGCAATTACATTCTTTATAGAGGAGGCGTATTAAATGACAGAACAAGAAATTCGTCTTTTGAAAGAAGCTATTTTACATGAATACGATGGTTATGAATATTATAAATATCAGTCAACGCAATGGAATGATAAGGTCATTTCAGATAACTTTAAAGCATTGGCAGAAGAAGAGCAGATTCATGCAAAGTGGTTAGAAAAGTATTTTGATAATCATAAGGAGCAGTTTGACCAAAGAGAGTTCAATTTACTTAAGGATGTTAAGCCGCCAGGTATTTTTGACTGGTCTAACCTGAGCAAATTCAGTGAGACACAATTAGTAGATGTAATTGAAAAAGCGATGGACATGGAAAAAGCTTCGGTTGAGCATTATCGGAATGCAAAACTAAAAGCTGGAGAATCTCAACTGAATGAACTCTATGATTTATTGATTCAATGGGAAACTGCTCATTATGTTCAATTAAAAGGCTCCTTAGAAAAAACAAGAGAAAAGGACCATGTCGAAATTAGTACTTTCTTTGAAAATGCAATAAAGATTGAAATTGATGGTGCTAACTTTTACGAAAATAAAGCATCCAGTGTTAAATCCATAAAATTAAGAGAATTGTTTAGTTATTTTGCCAATGAAGAAAAACGTCATATTAAATGGTTAGAAGGTATGTTGTTAGCACTCCAGTCTAACAAAGATATCTACCCTATAGACACTGTTGACTTTGTAATACAAGAACCAATAGAGTGGGATCAATATCTTCAAAAAGATGATGAAGAGATTAAAGAAGTTGTAAAGGAAGCTTTGGCCATTGAGAAAGAATCTATCAACTTTTATATAGAGTTATTGAAGAAAACTAAAAGTACTATTGTAGAAATTGTTGCAACATCATTACTGGAATGGGAAGAAGAACATTTAAAAGAATTTGAAGACTTTGCAAATGAACTAATGAAGTAGGAGAGTGATTATGAAATCTAAAATGTGGTTAATCATATGCTTGTTGTTACTCGTAACATTACAAGTAAATGGTGAAACTCAGGCAGAGCAAGCGCAGATCTACTATGAGTCTGTTAATGCCAATGGAGCACCTTTAAACACGATGGATTTGAATTATCCATTACTTGTTTATAAGGGGGTTACTTATTTACCTTTATCATGGGAAGCAACACAGCATGTAGGTCTATTACAAGAGTGGGATGAAGAGAGTCAAACTCTGAAATTAACTTCTATACCAACGCCGGTCCCTGTGGTCCGTAAATTCGAAAGTACCTATTATAAATCACAAAATGTAGATGTTATATTAAGTGAAGCAAAGGTTACTTATCGTGGGTTGCAAATTGAGTTTGGAGATTATCCGCTCATACAATATAACAATGTTCAATATGTACCTCTAACATGGGATTTTATTGTAGGTAAATTAGGGTGGCATCTTCGGTGGAATAACGTAGAAGGTCTTGTTTTAAATAAAACAGGGAATTTGGAGTCTATTAGAGATGAGAGACGTTTTAAGGCATTTGCATCCTTTATGCAGACTCAGAACAAAAAGCTATCAGAAGACGAAGCAGCAAGGTATACGAGGGTTGTATTTGATGCTTCTGATAAGTACGGTATCAATGATACTTGGGTTATGGCTGTCTTTTGGCAAGAGAGTTATTATGATGCAACATGTACCTATGGTAAAGCTTTAGGTGCAATGCAAATAATGGAATCAACTGGTCGCGGATATGGCTTAAGCAGAGCACAACTTTTTGTTCCTGAAATTAACATCGATTTTGGTGTACGTTATCTGAGCGGACTAAGAAGCTATTACAAAGGGGACTTAAACAAAGGAACTCTTGCATACAATCAAGGTACGCTTAGAGTTAATAGAGGAACCAACAGGACATGGTACTTAGAAGATATTGTTGAAAAAGAAGGAAAAATTATAAATTACCTTGAAACATACTTAGCTAATAATCCATAAAATCAAAGAAACAACAGTTTTCAAAGGTTATTTGAAAAACTGTTGTTTCTTTCTTTTAAATAGGCAAATATCACTGAGATCATCAATGTCGCCTAAGAGGTCTACCAAAATAATTCCTCCTTTTGACTGCAATAGGTGAATTGATTAAGCATTTTTAAAATGGTCATTAAGTGCTTCTTCCAATGGATCGTTTTTAAATTGAGATTCTCCAAAATGGTTTGTTTGAATCGTTTCTCTGATATCCTCGTGTATTTCTTCGCTTTGTTTTTTAATGTTGTTTGTCATGGTCATATCCTCCTAAATTATACTTTCTGAAAATGTTGATGTAATGCGTTCTCTAAAGAATTTTCGTCTTCGTGTTGGTTACCAAAGTGATTTGTATGCGCTGCTTCGTACTCTTCCATTGTTTTTTCTTCTACATGTTGTTTTTGATAAGTTGTCATCTTATTTCCTCCTTATGAATTAGAATTCGTAATCGTCACTGCTTCTTCCAACACCAAAGTAGTTTACGCCTAATTGGTTTTTTGAAGTTGGGTCTTGGCAAGTACATACATGTTGACAAACGCCGCAAGGTTGATTTGCTTGTTGTTGGTTAGTCTGATTAACTTCATACGTTGTTGTCATGTCATTTCGTTTCATCGGTATCACCTCCATGATAATTGTCAGAATATTCTCACAATTCAATGTAATAAAAATGCCCTTGACGTATTCAAGGACGAGTCTGCTCGCGGTACCACCTTGGTTATGTGTAAAAACACATCGCTTTGGAAGCCCTTTAACGTTGGCTAAACGTAATGACTTACTCGGGGTTACCTTTCAGAAATTCTCTCAGGAGTGAGCTTCAATAAACATCAGGTCGGTTTCCAGCAGTTCCGACTCTCTAAAACTGATTGAGCATTATTGACTATCTCCGTCAACGATTTAAATTACTAATTATCAAGTATGATAACAGGGTAAAATCATTATGTCAACACTATATTTGAAAAATTCTGAAAATTTAGTAAGGTTAAAAATTTGTAACCTTCAACAAACTTTTTAAGAATCGCAAAACAAATGTGCAACGACTGGTATTAGCCGGGTGTGGGCTCTGTGAGGAAAGTTAAAGGAATCACAAAGAATTCAAAAAAATGAAGTACAATTACAATTTAGAGATAATATACAAAAGGTTTTATTGCGTAGAAAAAAGAAAACATGAGATGAATATGAATAGAGGAAATAGAATAAAAGTGTTTTTTAATGGGGATACTTTTAAGAAGAAGGAGATAATATAAGGACATTTATTTTCTTTAAAAATCACACTTGATACAGTCTAGATATAGGTGGTATAATAATTCGGCTGATATCTATCAGACACCTTCTTACAACTTGATTACAGAAGGTGGAAGTTGTGTGAGTGAATGTTAGGATTGGGAAAACATACAATGCATCCTGAAAGTTTATAGATTTCAATTAAGACTATAAGTGTATTTGATGCAGGTTATATTGGATATTCAACGACAAACAGTGGTGTATTTGATATGCTAGATGAGGAAGTACGTAATAAGGAAGTGTTATATCCATCAGCTCGTGTTTTAGAAGCATGTGAAGTCTATATTAATTCAGGTTCAGATTATATTGAAAGATTAGATAGAGCGTGGACAGAGCTAAAAGCCAATTAGGTCCATGGAGGTTATAGAATGTCTAAAAGAATTATTCTCGTTGAACAAAACAGAGACATATTGAAAAAACTTACTCAACTGTTTGATCAGAGTCCATATAAAACCGTTATTTTTGAATCAGCAGAAAAAGCGCTGTTATATCTTGACGAACACCCTGTTGATATGGTTGTGTCTAATGTACGTATGTGTGTTATGGAAGGTGCAGAACTCCTAAGAAAAGTGAAAGAAAGATTCCCTGAGACATTACGTGTAGCTATGGGGACTTCTAGGGATAGTGCTTTGATATACAGTGCTCTTGAAGAAAATTTAGCTAAAATGTATTTGTTAGAACCTTGGGATGATGAAGCTTTCTTATGCTTAATGGAACATTCATTTCAATTTGAAGATGCCCTTAAAAGTAAGGAATTGCTTGAGTTCATAAACAACATGGAAGATTTACCAACGGTTCCTACCTTGTATACGAATATCAGTGCTATGATTAGTCAAGATGAAGACATGGAGAAAATAGCAGCTTTAATCGAATCAGATCAGACCACTTCGGCAAAAATTTTACGTATTGGAAACTCTGCCTTCTTTGGTAAGAAAACAGGATCCATAAAGCAAGCAATGATGTTCATAGGATTATCCAATGTAAAAAACATTGTACTGGCTAGTTCGGTCTTTGTAATGCATGGAAAGCTAAAAGAAGCGATTTCTGATTTATGGGAACATTCTACTTTAACGAATCGATTTACGAATTTATTTTATCAACGATTTTTGAAAAAGAAACTACCTACTATATTTGCTTCAGCAGGTTTGTTGCACAATATTGGTATGGTAGCCTTGTTAAGACATAACAACCAAACCTATAGTACTTTTATTAAGGATGTAGAATCATACGATTCTAATTACCAGATGAAAGAAAAAGAGTTATTTGGAATAAGTCATCAAGATGTTGGTGGGTATTTGCTTAATTGGTGGGATTTGCCTAGTCCTATCGTTGAAGCAGCAATGTTCCATCACGATCCGATGAATAACCGTATTGTTAATAGCGAACTGGTAAAGGTGGTTCATATATCTAATATACTTGCATGGATGTCCATGAAAAGTGATTATTTACCCAATGACCATTTTGTATCTGAATGTTGTGAGTCACTGGGTCTTGACCTAAATGAAGTATACGATTATTTTGAGGAACTGAATAAGGAAACAGCATAATAATTACAAAACCCCGAATTTCATTTAATGAAATTCGGGGTTATTATATATTATTCAAATTCAATACGATTTCTACCATTATTTTTGGCTTCGTATAAGAAGGAGTCTGCACGTTTAATCATTTCGACAGATGTGTCCTTGGGACTAAATATGGCTATACCACCACTTATGGTAATTCTTAAATTAGGCTCACTAAAAGTCATGGCTTCTATTTCAGTTCTAAACCTGTTACCGTAGAGAACCGACCCGCGCATATCTGTTTCAGGTAAAATGATAATAAATTCCTCTCCGCCATAACGGCCAGCAATATCAAAGTCGCGGGACATATTTTTTAAGTAGGACCCCAATTTCTCAAGAACCTCGTCACCAATGTGATGACCATATGTATCATTTACGGTTTTGAACTTATCGATGTCAAACATGATAATCGAAAGGGGTGTATTGTATCGTTGAGCACGTTCTATTTCTTTATCTAAAGACTCAATTATACTCTTGTGATTATAAAGCCCAGTAAGGCCATCTTCTTTTACCAAATGTTCCAATCGCATGTTTTTGTCTTTAAGCTCTTCCATAAGACTGTAGGTTCTAACATTGGCTTTAATACGTGCCATAAAGAGCTTTTCTGATAGGGGCTTTGTAACGTAGTCGTCAGCTCCTGATGCCAGAATATCTGTCATAACAGAAATACTATCTAATGACGATACTGCGATTATGACTGCATATTCATCTCTTCCGCGAATTTGCGTAATGACTTCCTCACCCGTAATATCTGGCATAATTAGATCAACTATATAAATGTGGAACTGCTTTTTAGATGTTATCAAAGCGCGTGGATGTATAAAATAGTCTACTTGATGGATACCATTATTAGATAAGAAGTTTTGCATTGTTGCTAAATGGGATTCATTGTCATCAAGTACAGCTATTCTTAGGCCTTTTAATTGAGATACTACACTGTCCACTGTTTTCAATTTATTTATATATGAATTCAAATAATCTAAGAATTTATCTTTTGTTAAATATTCTGTTACTCCCATTTCGAAGAGGCGTAATTTTAACTCTATGTCTTCTGTTGCAGATAAAACAATAACAGGTGTTGAACGATGTTTTTTTTCAATAAGATTTTTGATGAATGTTACACCACTGGCATTTTCGAATTCTAGGCCAGTTATGATAATGTCCATATCATGTTCATTTAAAATATCATATGCACGTTCAGGTGTTTTAGCTGAAAAGTATTGAAAATCTCTGTCCTTAGAAAGGTTCATTAAGATCTCTTTATAAAAGAAATTGTTGTCTATATGAAGTAAAGAAAACATGGGGTACCTCCTACAATGTCGTGGTTAGCTAGACAAGCATAAATGCTTGAATTGAAATGATGGTATCATCCAATTAATCGAAAGTCAATAAAGAAGAATAGATGTTATAACCTTTTAAAAGAATAGAGAAATGTTACCTGTATCAACTTTATAAATGGCGCTCTTATTAGGGTATACCCATAATAAAAAAAAGAAAAACAATTGAAGCATTTTTTAGAATCAGACATTCAATTTGTTTATGGCTAAAACCGAGTTGTTACGAGCTATTAATAGGAAAGAACCTTTGACAATCCAAGGATGCGTGATAGAATAAGACGTGTGAATAAAATGACATAATAAGATGTATAATCTAAAGGATTCAAGAAGGCTTACAGCAATGTGAGTTATATGAAAAATTGGGATTAAATGTTGGGAATTGAGGTTAGATCCCTCAACAGTCTCCGCTACTGTAATAGCTTACGAAAGTTGCATTACCACTGTGATCAATCATGGGAAGGGCAACTATTAGGAATGTTTAGAAGAGTTGTAGAACAATACTTTTTTACACTAGGCTTAGTCAGGATATCAGCAAACATCTAGAAACTAAAAGGTACCCCGGAGGGTGGGTGACTGACATTAGGCTTTTATAGACCTAACCTCAGTGGTTAGGTCTTTTTTAATGAGTTTTTTGTCGGCATCGAAAGGGAGGATCATCGATGCAAATTGCTGTTATCGGAATGAACCAAGACACAGCCCCGATACATGTTCGGAATAGAGTCGCATATGTAGAATCGGAAAAAATAGAATTAACAACACAATTATTAGATGCAGGTATTAACGAGTTGGTTATACTTGCTACTTGTGGTCGAAACGAGATCTATATTTGTGATTACAAAGCAGGCATGGATAATCAGGCATCAATTGTAATTGATAAATTGAGCCGTTTTTTCGATTTTCCTGATCTTGAAAGTTATTTATATTACAAAAAAGGCGATGAAGCCATAAGGCATTTATATTCCGTAACTTCAGGATTAGATTCAATTGTTTTAGGCGAAGATCAGATTTTGGGTCAAGTTAAAGAAGCCCATCATTTAGCAATGGAACTAGGAGCTTCGCGTAAAATACTCAATCAACTCTTTAGAGAAGCAATTACGACGTCTAAAAGAATAAAAACAGAGTTGCGCATATCAGAACACCCCATGTCTATTTCCTATATTGGTGTTAAGTTCCTTCTTAATAAAATGGAAACCTTTAACGATAAAAATATACTTATTATTGGAACGGGTAAAATGGGACGTCTAGCACTCCAGTATGTTATGGAAAATAATCCGGGCAAGGTATACATGACCAATCGTAACCATGAAAAAGTGGTTGACTTGAGGGACCGTTACCCAGATATTGAAACAGTTAATTACAATGATAAACACGATTTGTTATCTCATGTAGATGCTGTTATTACAGCAACTGCTTCACCTCATCATGTCATTCGTAAAGAGGATATACCTGAACAACATAGAGCATTGTATATTTTAGATCTAGCAATGCCTCAGGATGTTGATGAAAACGTTGTTGAAATGAAGAATGTAGTTCTTTACAATGTAGATTCTCTCAATAAAATTTCTGTAGAGAATGAAAGAAAACGTAAAGAACTTTCAATAAAAGCAAATACCTATATAGACGAGAAACTCAATGTATTTAATACATGGATGGTATCTACAAAAGTAGATCCTACAATTAAGTCTTTGAATATGCTCAGAGTACAAGTAGAAAATGACACCTTAGAATATTTGCACAGAAAAATTGAATTAGATAATAAACAGAAAAAACTCGTCGATAAAATGGTTGCCTCTTCTTTAAAAAGAATGATCCGTAATCCCATTATGAAACTCAAAGAGATCGACGATGAAGAAAAGATGCATCACTATTTAGATGTACTAAACGACTTGTTTAATCTAGAAGGAGAGTGATTCTGTGTTCATGCCTATGTCAATCAAAGTTGAAGGTAGCCACTTTTTAATTGTAGGAGGCGGCCGAATAGCCTTGAAGAAAGTTAAAAAATTACTCCATTTTAACGTTCGAATAACCTTGGTATCACCTGTTGTAGACCAAGCTATGGATCCTGTACTACAACATGTGATGTGGCAGACATCGCGGTATGACAAAGAGTGCCTTCAAGAAGTCGATTATGTGATTGCAGCAACAAATGATAAAAAGTTAAATGGACAGATACAGATAGATTGTAAGAACAAAGAAATTCCTTGTTTAAATGTAAGTGATGGAAGATCATCAGATTTTCAGATTCCAGCTCTTGTTATAAAAGATCCAGTACATATTAGTGTCTCCACACAAGGTTTAAGCCCAGGAATGGCAAAAGAACTGAGGAGATCAATTGAACAATGGCTAGATGACGAATGGGTAGAACGAACAATTGAAATGGCAGAACTCCGAAGACTTATAAAAGAGCATGTTGAGACTCAAAAAGAACGTGAAAGTATATTAAGGGAAATGACACACTTGCCCTTATCAGACCTAAAATTAAGGAGACAGCAGTATGAAAATCAGAATCGGAACCCGAGGGAGTAACCTCGCTTTAACACAAACAAATTGGGTTGCATCGCAGCTTAAAAAAGTATTCCCAAACCTTGAAACAGAAGTCATTATTATTAAAACCAAAG
>Ga0070724_10002048_pt1 | contig 11486 bp, 8 predicted proteins | sample tdDd001_FD_67278 | JGI IMG/M metagenome (GOLD analysis project Ga0070724, IMG submission 67278) | Marine sediment microbial communities from the Atlantic coast under amendment with organic carbon and nitrate - tdDd00.1 | ecosystem: Environmental > Aquatic > Marine > Coastal > Sediment | place...
ACACGAAATATGGCAATGTCTCGACAAAAGAAACTAGATAAAATGGATCGTATCGAATTAATGCGTGATAAACCGAAACCAGAATTTCTTTTTAAACAAGCAAGAACTTCTGGAAAACTTATTTTCGAAACAAAAAATCTTATTATTGGTTATGATGAGCCTCTCTCCAAACCACTTAACCTAAGAATGGAACGTGGTCAAAAAGTTGCCCTTGTAGGTGCTAATGGACTGGGAAAAACCACTTTATTAAGAAGTATTTTAGGAGAAATTCCTGCTATAAATGGTAACGTGGAATTAGGCGATTATCAGCATGTTGGTTATTTTGAACAAGAAATTAAAGATGCTAACTACAAAACATGTATTGAAGAAGTATGGCAAACATTCCCCTCTTATACACAATACGAAGTAAGAGCAGCTTTAGCTAAATGTGGCTTAACAACAAAACACATCGAAAGCAAAGTGGTTGTATTAAGTGGTGGAGAGCAAGCCAAAGTACGTCTATGTAAACTCATTAATGATGAAACTAACATATTGATTCTTGATGAACCTACAAATCATTTAGATGTCGATGCTAAAGAAGAACTTAAGCGTGCATTAAGAGATTATAAAGGAACCATTCTCCTCATCTGTCATGAGCCAGAATTTTATCAGGATGTAGTTACAGATGTTTGGAACTGTGAAACATGGACAACTAAAATAGTTTAAACTACCAACCCTCAAGTTAATTGCTTGAGGGTTTTATCTATATATTTATTGTCTACTATCTAGTATGATTGGGGTATAAGAATAATTAAGTAGGAGGAAAATATGTCGCTATTTAATCAACCTATTAAAATGCAACTGAAAACAAAATTTATGTTAGTATATGCAATTGCTTTTATTATTATTATGAGTGTTGCTAGCTTTGTTACGTTTAAAATTGTCAACGACATTATTTCTCGTAATATTGAAAAAGAACTTGAAATTGAAGCTACTCTTATCAAAGACATGATTTTGACAGCTACCGACACATCTATTCGTAATCATTTACGAACTACTGCAGAAAATAACCTCGCTACAACTGAATATTACTATAAACAATATTTAGATGGCACACTAACAGAAGAAGAAGCAAAAAATCAAGCTTTTGGTATTATGGCATTACAAAAAATAGGTACATCTGGTTATACATATATTATTGATAGAAATGGTACGCTTAAATACCACCCTGAGCCAACACTTATTGATACCAACATCTCAGAGTACCATTTTGTAAAACAGCAAATAACACAAGATACAGGCTATATAGAGTACATGTGGAAGAATCCTAATGATGATCAAGCACGCCCTAAAGCTCTTTACATGACTTATTTTGAACCATGGGATTGGATCGTTTCTGTCTCAAGTTATAAATCCGAATTCAGCGAGCTTATTGATGTTACAGATTTTGAATCTACAATCTTGCAAGTTAAATTTGGAGAAACAGGTTACCCACTTATCATGGACAATGATGGTACTTTTTTATTACACCCTGAATTAAAAGGTATTAACACCGTTACCGAAGGATTGAAACGCGGAGATATAATAGCAGAAGTTATCGAACGAAGGAATGGTATTTTAGAATACGAGTGGCAGAATCCTAATGAAACAAAACCTAGAAAAAAAATCATGGTTTTTACCGAAGTTCCACAATACAACTGGATCGTTGGTGCCACAAGTTATAAAGACGATTTTTATAGTTCCTTAGACAGCGTTAGATTTATATTTGCAATCATCCTTCTCCTTAGTCTTGTTGTTATTATATTTGTGACACAATGGATCAGCGGTTCTTTAGTCTCTCATATTAACCTTTTAAAGGATAAATTAACCCATGGTGTTGCTGGTGATCTTAATGTACGTGTGTCAGTAAATTCAGAAGATGAAATTGGGGAACTAAGCAAATACATAAATCTCTTTATTGAGTCAATGCAAACTCAAACACAACAATTAGAAGAAGAAATTAATGAGAAACATATACTAAACGGAAATCTAAAAGAAGAAAAAATTACTTTAGAAGAAATTGTTGAAGATAGAACTAAAGAACTTAACCAATACCTTATTGAACTAAAAGAAACACAGAACGATTTAATTAAAGATATTGCACACCGTAAATTAATAGAGCGCGAACTCATGGAAGCTAAAGAAGTAGCAGAACATGCAAATAAATCTAAGAGTGAATTTTTAGCAAATATGAGCCACGAGTTAAGGACACCTATGAATGGCATCCTTGGAATTACACAGGCATTCATAAAATATGACTCAAATAATCTAAAAAAAGAACAGCTGGAGTATTTAGACTTAATACAACACAGTGGAACACGATTACTCAATTTAGTAAACGACATACTAGATTTATCGAAAGTTGAAGCAGGCGAGATGCAAATAGACCTAACACCTGTATCTATTCCTACGCTAATGGAAAATACAAAGAGGTTATTCTATAGTCTTCAGAAAGGGTTCTTAGAAAACGACCTAAGTGACCTACAGTTTATTTTAAACATTGATGAGTCAGTTCCAGATATTATTATTTCAGATGAACGAAAACTTCATCAAATTATTACTAACCTCATAAGCAATGCAATGAAATTTACGACCAAGGGCTCTATAACTCTTAATTGTTTTTTGAAAGACCACCACATTTATTTTGAAGTTGTTGATACTGGTATCGGTATAAGTAAAGAGAATATTATTAACATATTTGATAAGTTCAAACAAGTTTCAACATCGACCCATAACAAGTATAAAGGAACAGGTTTAGGTCTGAGTCTTTGTAAAGAGTTTGTTCATTTATTAGAAGGTGAAATTGAAGTTGAAAGTGAGATCAATATAGGTACAACCGTTCGGTTCTATATTAAACAAGAACCTAATCCCTACTTAAACGTTGTAAGAAATGATGTTAATGAGTCTTCTGATACTGCCATTAGTGAAAAACCATCTCATATTCAACCTCTCGTACTCATTGGAGAAGATGAGGATATTGGTCGTAAAACTATTGAACTTATGTTAAGAGGAAAGTACCGATTAATTTTTGCTATGGATGGTCAAGAAACAATCGAAAAGTACTTCGAATTTAAACCTGATTTATTACTCATTGATATAATGATGCCTGGTCTCAATGGTTACGAAGTATATTCTTACATCAGAGAACATGATCATCAAAATGAGGTGCCTATCATCGCCATAACTGCAAGGGCAATTGTTGGTGAAAAAGAAAAGATTTTGGACCATGGTTTTGATGATTATATTCCAAAACCTATTCATATGGATACGCTCTTAAATACTTTAGAGAAATACAAAACACCTGAATAGTAACAACTATTCAGGTGTTTCCTTATGTTAATGAAATTGTATTACATGAGCAAATTATAAAAGTTCAATCCCGCTCTCTGCACAAATCGTCTTCATTTCTTCTGGCCATATACTTGCTTGTACTTCGCCAATATGAGCTTTTTGTAAGAAGAACATGCATATACGCGATTGTCCAATACCACCACCGACAGTATAAGGTAGTTTCTTTTCTAAAAGCATTTTGTGGAAAGGTTGTTCTTTACGATCTTCGCAACCAGCTAACTCTAATTGCTTAGCTAATGTATCTTCACAAACTCGAATACCCATTGAAGACAGTTCAAATGCTCTATCAAGAATTGGGTTCCAGAAAATAATATCGCCATTCAATTCCCAATCATCATAGTCAGGAGCACGTCCATCATGACGTTCGCCAGACTTTAATAAACCACCAATTTTCATAATGAAGACAGCTGTTTTTTCTTTACAAATTAGATCTTCTCTTTCTTTACCTGTCTTCCCAGGATACATATCTTCTAGTTCTTGTGTTGTCACAAAGAAAATTTCTTCAGGTAAAAAAGCTTTCAGTTGTGGATATAGTTCTGATATATGTGTTTCTGTATCTTTAAATACAGAATAAATCGTTCTAACAATAGACTTAAGTGTTTGCTCACTACGATCTTCTTTTTTTATTATTTTCTCCCAATCCCACTGATCAACATAAATTGAATGTAAGTTATCCATCTCTTCATCACGTCTAATAGCGTTCATATCAGTGTAAAGACCTTTATAAGTATCAACACCATAACGGTGTAAAGCCATGCGCTTCCATTTAGCTAAGGAATGTACAATTTGTGCTTCTGCTCCATCAATATCTAATACGTCAAAAGAGACTGCTCTTTCAGTTCCGTTTAAATCATCGTTAAGTCCTGTTTCAGGTCTTACAAACAAAGGTGCAGAAACGCGAAGCAAGTCTAACCTATCAGATAATCCACCTTGGAAAAAGTCTTTAATTTGCTTAATCGCGACTTCTGTTTCTAGTAAACTTAAATGCGCTTTGTAACCTTCAGGTATAATCAGTCTGTCTCTCATTTTAAATTCCTCCATCTTATCGTCTACTGTTTTTTATGCATAACGGTCCTGACTTAAATCAGTGATCGATAGATTTTTCAAAAAACAAAAAACCTTCCATCTCCTAAAAAGGGACGAAAGGTATATTATCCGCGGTACCACCCATGTTAACTAAAAAGCTCTCTCAATCAGTACGGAATTGCTTCGATACTGTCCTATCTGTAACGGTTAGGCTCCGTCTAAGTCTACTCTCCAAATGAGGATTTCGGTTAGCTGCTCAGAGATGTTCTTCAGATAAAGATCCATTACCGGACTCACACTACCACCGGCTCGCTCAAAATTTCTTCTTTAACTTACTCTTCTCGTCAATGCATTTAAATCAGGTCGTATGAAATTAAATTCATTGTACGGGATTCTATATTACTTGTCAACACTTTTTGTTACACTTTATTAATATTTTACAAGGTTTGTTTCCTGATATACTTGTCGACAATCATCCAAACCCTTAGTGTTACTCGTCTTCTGTTTCATTTAACGGAATCTGAATCATTACATGAAAACCTGGATTTTTTTTATCAAGAAGTTTGATTTCCCCTCTTAAGGTTTGCACTAGATTATAGACTGTAAACATGCCAAGGCCAATATGTCCTTCACCTCTTTTAGAAGTGTAAAATGGGTCAAAAAGTTGATCCAATTCATCTTTATTAACACCTACTCCATTATCAGAATAATGAAGAATAAGATCCTTTTCGTTTATAACTACATCGATTTCGATGACTCCATTCAAAATCTTATTAAAGCCATGTTCAAGACTGTTGTTTAATAGATTACCTATCAACTGAAAATAGAGTCCAGATTTACCCATTAATAAAATATCGTCAGGACAATTTAGGAGAATGTCATGTGATGAATCTCTAAGTTTTGACCTATAAGTCAAAACTAAATTACCTAAACAGTCTTTCAAATTGAATTCACTAATAAGTTCAGTTGAATTTCCTACAGCAACACCTTTGAAAGCATCAATCATATTAGCAGCTTCGTTCAGATTTTTAACAAGTTCATTTCCTGAATTACTCACATTTAAAGTATACTCTTTCATTTCATTCTTTTTCAATTGTCCTTGTTCGAATTTGTCTATTAACTCATCCGTTTCTTTGTTCATAAATGTCGCCATGGTTATGGCATTTCCTAAAGGCGTATTTACCTCGTGGGCAACGCCTGCGACCAAATGACCTAATGAAGCCATTTTTTCAGACTCAATGAGTTTCTCCTGAGTTTCTTTGATCTTTACTAATGAACTTTTCAGGTCTATTGTTTTTCTCTTCACTTGTACACTGAGTAATCCTATATATATAACCAATAAAAATATGATTCCCAATCCCCAATGAATTACAATCTGGTGTTTCTCATAAAATGAATCAGGTTTATTTAAAACAACACTATTCTTAGGTAGAGCATTTAGATTCAACCCATATTTATGAAGATATACATAATCATAAACATGTTTATTACTCTCAGAATACTCAATATAATGCCCACTTTCGAATCTACGGCCATCTAAGTAATCTTTCATTAATTCTACAACCACAGCTCCTTGTTCATAACCACTTATTAATTTACCACCAACAATACCGTGCCCCAAACTAAATGACCACAAACCATAAACTGGTACAGGAGATACGTCAGATATTGCAGAAGTACTTGGCGCTAATGAGAAAGTAGTCCCGTCTATGTCTACTACATAAAATCCATATATAACAATAGCATCTTCATCGATGTTTTTTATCACATCCACAATTTCATTAAATGCTTTGTCATCCATAAAATCTATCTCGATACCTTCCAATTGCCCAAACTCGAGTTCAATGTGCTTTTGAGAGGATTGGCCTGAGAAACTCTCATCAAGAACAACATATATTTTTTTTAGATTTGGATTTTGTTTAATCGCAACTTTTATGGTCTCCATAGCCGAAGGGGTCTCCACAATACCATAAACACCTTTTTCTTTTAAAATATCATGGGCATTTAAAAAATTTATGCCACAAAAAAAGATAGGAACGTCTTCAAACAATGCGTCTCGATATTCTGTAATAAATCTAAGCGCATTATCATCTACCGATATGACAGCATCAAAATCAACACTCCCATACTTATATTCCAACAACTTATATAAAGCCTCATAATACTCATCTGTATTAATATTTTTAGTATCCATGTACTCTATTCGTACATCAAGACTATCGAAGTTTTCTCGCATAGTCTCAGTAACTCCATTCATTACTTCGACAGTCCATGCGTATCTATCATTGTAAGAATTTAAAATAAGAACACGTTTTTGTGTAGCCTCTGAAAATGAAATTGTCAGAGGCAATACCAAACTACACACACATATAAGAATTATTTTTCTAAGCACTTGCATACCATCACCTCAATGCTCGTAAAACTACTCTTATAGTTGTAAATACCCATATTCATCAGGATTCAGACAAAAAAAATAGAAACCACCTTAGTAGTTTCAGATTGATAATATATTCAAAACCTTAATTGATACTTATTAGTAATGCTCCCTTTTGCCTGTTATCATATAGATTATACGCTCACATATGTTAGTGGTATGATCCGCTATTCGTTCGAGATAACGACCAATAAACAGGAGCTGAGTTAATTGCTTAGTTATGGTTCTATCCTCAGTATACAAATCTAGTAGTTCATGGTATATACCTTCGTACAAGTCATCTACTTGATCGTCCATTTGTGCCACAACAGTAGCTAACTCATCATCTTCTGTAATATACGCATCTAAGCTTTTACGTATCATGTCTCGAGCAATATCAGCCATTTTAGGAATATCGACAAGAGGTTTAATAAGTTTTTCATCACCGATGTCTATTACCACTTCTGCAATATTAACAGCGTGATCTCCTATTCGCTCTAAGTCTGTAATTATTTTTAAAATTGCACTCAGTTTTCTCAAATCACTTGCTAAAGGTTGTTGTGTAGCGATTACATTGATACACTTTTTTTCAATCTTTTCTTCCAATTCGTCAATTAAGGTATCTAACTCTAATACTTCATTAGCCAAAGCTAAATCCTGTTCTACCAGAGCACGTATTGCTTTTTCTACAATTTCTTCGACTGCCGCGCTCATTTTCAGTAAATACTCTTGTATTTTAACCATTTTGCTGTCTAATATCGCTCTCAATGTGCTCCCCCTCTTTAACCGAAACGCCCTGTAATATAGTCTTCTGTCTTTTGATTTTCTGGATTAGAGAAAATGTTCGTTGTCTTTCCATATTCAATCAATTCACCCATTAAAAAAAAGGCTGTATTATCAGAGATTCGCCCAGCTTGTTGCATGGAGTGAGTCACCATGATTATGGTATAGTTTTTCTTAAGTTCGTCTGCCAACTCTTCTATTTTAAGAGTTGCAATAGGATCTAATGCAGAGGTTGGTTCGTCCATAAGAATGATTTCTGGTTCAACAGCCAAAGCACGTGCAATACACAGTCTTTGTTGTTGCCCTCCTGACATACCAAGTGCGTTCTTTTTTAGACGATCTTTTACTTCGTCCCAGATCGCAGCTTGTCTTAAGCTCTTTTCTACAAGTTCATCAAGTTCAGACTTATTCTTAATACCATGAGCTCTGGGACCATATGCTACATTGTCATAAATGCTCATAGGGAAAGGATTCGGTTTTTGAAACACCATACCTACGCGTTTACGTAATTTGATTAAATCTATCCTATCGTATATGTTTTCTCCATCTAACTTAATATTACCTTTTATTTTCACACTATCAATCAGATCGTTCATTCGATTTAGTGTTTTCAAAAACGTTGATTTTCCACAACCTGATGGACCTATTAGTGCTGTAATTTTCTTCTCCTCGATATCCAGATTTATACCCTTTAATGCTTGAAAGTCTCCATAAAATAAATCTAAATCTCGAATTGTCATTTTATAATTTTTTGTCATTTTTTCACCTCATATTAAGTGGAAATTATACTGCTTTATTAAGCCTTTTAGCTAACATATTTGTACTTAAGTTAATTACAAAGACAATAATCAACAAAATCGTTGCTGTTGCATATGCCATATCAAAAGAAATACCTTCTTTTGCCAAAATGTACATGTGTACGGACAGTGTTCTACCCGATGTAGAAAGGTTCTTCATTAAGTTAACTGCTGATCCGGCTGTAAATATGACTGCTGCTGTTTCACCAACTACTCGCCCAACACTTAAAATAACACCTGTTAATATTCCTGGTATGGCGCTTGGTAAAATAGCCTTATACACTGTTCTTAATTTAGAAGCACCTAGTCCAAGGCTAGCTTCTCTAAAAGATGAAGGAACAGCTTTTAATGCCTCTTCAGTTGTTCTAATAATAGTTGGCAACACCATAATACTTAGGGTTAGTGCCCCTGATAATAAAGACCAACTTAGACCTAATATAATAACAAAGAATAACATTCCAAAAAGCCCAAAGATAATGGATGGTATACCAGCTAAACTCTCTGTTGCAAAACGTATGACTCGTACAATGAATTTAACTACAGGATGAGAATTTGTGTATTCTACTAAATAAATGGCAGCTAAAACACCAATCGGTGTTGCAATAGATAAAGAAAGCAAAATCATATAAAGGGTATTCATTATATATGGGAAAATACCACCTTCGTCCCCTTTTGGAAATGTAAATAAAAACGCCAAGTTAATATGCTTAATGCCTCTAGTTACAACAAAGCCAATAATCCATACTAAGATTCCTATTGTAATAAAGGCTGATAAAAAGATGAGCATTTTCATAATTGTATCTTTAACTGTTCTCATGTTCATACTATTCACCTGCTTTATGTGTTACTAGGTTTAAGGTTAGATTTAAGCCCATTATAAAAACAAACAAAATGACCCCTGTTGCAAATAGTGCTTCTTGATGGAGGCCATAAGCGTAGCCCATTTCAAGCGCTATGTTACCTGTTAAGGTACGTACTTTATCAGTTAAACTTTCTGGTATTAAAGGTGAGTTACCAGCTACTAATATAACAGCCATGGTCTCACCAATGGCTCGTCCTATACCAAGAATGACCGCAGCCAAAATACCCGATTTAGCTGATGGTATGATGACTTTAAATATGGTTTGTATATGGGATGCCCCCATAGCCAAAGAACCTTCTTTATACTCTTTAGGTACAGCTCTTATGGAAGTCTCAGAAATACTAATAACGGTTGGTAATATCATGACACTTAGAATAATACTTGCTGCTAACAAACTGTTTCCTGCTCCACCAAACTGATCCGATAGCATAGGCACGATAATAATCAGACCAAAGAATCCATATATGACAGATGGAATTCCTGCAAGTAATTCTACAGCCGGTCGAACAATTCTTTGTAACCATACAGGTGCTATTTCTGCTAAAAATACAGCTCCCAAAATGCCTATGGGTACACCGAATGCGATTGCTAAGGCTGTTGCATATAAAGACCCTAAAATCATTGGTAAGATCCCAAATATATCTGCTAAAGGTTCCCATTCGGTTCCCATAATAAAGTTGGACAGACCTATTTCAAATATGGCTGGCCCACCTTCCCAAAAGATAAATATGGTAATAGTGGCTACACATATAACAGCTGTCAATGCACAAAGCATAAATATGGCTTCAATGATCTTTTCTGTAAGCTCTCTTCTTTTATTTGGTTTATCCAATTTTGCAATTTTTACAATAGCTTCCTTGCCCTCCATCGATGTATCACTCTCACTATTTTCAAATTTGATCACATCTTTGATGACATGATTTTGATAACTCATTATATCCCTCCTGAAATGACCTATTACTCAGGGCTTTCTTCACCTCATCCTTATTTTCGTCGGCGCAAGACCGACGCTACGAAGGGGTGGTATTGGACTTTTGCCGTAGACTTAACTATTGTACTGGTATAAGCTTCTCAGCTACGATCTCTTGTCCTTCTGTTGAGAAGATAAAGTCTAGATATGCTTGCGCTTCTTCAGAAACATCACCTTTTGTTAGCATTAAGAAGGGTCTTGATACTTTGTACTCTTCTTCTAAAATTGCATCAACTGTTGGTTCAGCACCATCAATTAAAAGTCCTTTTACCGACTCATCTAGGTATGACAGCGATACATAACCAATTGCAAATTCTTTTGATGCTACATTAGCTTTAACTGCACCGTTACCGTCTGCAATAAGAGCATCTTTTGTTACAACAGATATCTTCTTGCCATCTGCATTCTTTTCTTGTAATTTCATGATGCCTTCAAAAGCACCTCTTGTACCTGATCCAGCTTCACGACTTACAACAATAATTTCTTTATCTGGTCCGCCTAACTCGTTCCAGTTAGTAATTTCGGCTTTGAATATTTGTGTTACTTTTTCAGTTGTTAATTCTGCTAAATTGTTAGATGGGTGTACAACAACTGCAATTCCATCATAAGCAATTACATGCTCTGTAAGACCCCACTCTTTTTCGCCTTCTTTTAAGTTTCTAGATGCCATACCAATATTAGCAGAACCATCATTAGCTGATTTAACACCTGCAGTAGAACCAACACCTTGTACATCAATCTGTACTGCTGTTTCCATTCCAGTAAAAGCTTCTGCTAATTTTTGTGCTACTGGAGTAACCGAAGTTGAACCTACAACTGCTACTGTTCCCTCTAAGCCTGATGTTGCTTCTGCCGGTGTTTCTGCTGTTGTTTCCGCTGGTGCTTCATCTGCAACTGCCTCTTGTTGTCCACAACCTGTAAAGATTGATAATGCCGATACAAGCACTAAACTTACTACCACCCATTTTGTGTTAAATAATTTGTTCATTTGTATCCCCTTTCATCATTAACGGTTTTATTTTGTGAAGATGTTTTATTTCTCTCATCTCTCAACAATGCAAGTATAGCAAGATATGACACTCATAGTGTTTAGAGACTGTTAAACTCAAGTTAAGAACAGGTTAAAGAAGTCATTAATAGAAATTAATACAAAAACTAAAAAAACGACCTAGTTTAGGTCGTCCTTCATTTTTATAAATTTTTCATAACATATGGGAGCGTGACTATGAACTCACTACCTTTTCCTATGGTACTATCAACTTCAAT
>Ga0070724_10002051_pt1 | contig 11474 bp, 10 predicted proteins | sample tdDd001_FD_67278 | JGI IMG/M metagenome (GOLD analysis project Ga0070724, IMG submission 67278) | Marine sediment microbial communities from the Atlantic coast under amendment with organic carbon and nitrate - tdDd00.1 | ecosystem: Environmental > Aquatic > Marine > Coastal > Sediment | place...
AGGATGATAAAGGCTGTGGATACTACTCTTTACCTCAATGTCTCACAAGTGCATTTTCGCGGCTGACGCATGCTCCTACATGTAGGGAAAGCCAGGGAATCGCCCATGAAACGCTATAACGGAATCAGGCTTACACATTACTGACCACTCGAATTAGTGCCCATAAATTCATTTTTGCCCCAGGCACAGCTGTAACGCAACCAATACAAGGTGTAACCTTGAATTTACAGCGCTTACACCTTAGAAAAACTTATCAAAACTTCCAAATTAAATCCCTGAATTTATTAGGGCTAATGGATTGTAATTGTCTAAATACTCAGTATGATGCGCCATCCTTATTAAAGTAGTATTTATGTAGTTTTGGAGTAAGAATGAGCGGCCCAATGATGAAGTCAAACCCAAGCCAGAATAACCCGGGTTTTTCCTCACTTATCTTTTTGATTGTGATGATGGTTGCCTGTGGTCAAATGGCACAGACGATATTTGTACCCGCCCTTCCGGCAATCGCAGACAGTTTCACTGTTACTGCAGGACAACTGCAAGCGATCATGGCCTGTTATCTACTCTCCTATGGTTTGCTCCAGTTTGTGTACGGACCAGCATCAGACCGATTGGGACGTAAACCACTACTCATCCTCGGCTTATCACTGTTTGTCATTGGCGCTTTACTGGCAAGTGTAGCAACAAGCTATAACGAGCTTATCGCTGCCACTTTACTTCAGGGCATGGGAACAGCCAGTGCGGGCGCATTATGCAGGAGTATTCCAAGGGATCATTATTTTGGTGAACCATTGGTATCACTGAACAGTTATATCTCGATGGCCGTCATATTTTCTCCGCTGCTTGCACCTTTTGCAGGCAGTATGATGACACATTACTTTGGCTGGCAATCTGTGTACTCACTACTGGCAGGTTTCGGTACCCTGGTGCTGCTCTTGGTTATATTCAGACTTAAGGAGTCGCTCCCTGTCGATAAACGTAAGCCTGAGTCAATCATTGACTCATACCGATTTGTGTTAGCCCATAGAAAGTTTAAAAGCTATCTACTTTGTCTCGTGGCCACATTTTCTGGTATTGCGGCATTTGAGGCCGTTGCAGGCGTGCTGTACGGTCAGGTATTAGCGCTCCCTCCTTTTTGGGTCAGCATATACTTTGTTGCTCCTATCCCCGGTTATCTCGCTGGTGCCTATTATGCGGCGAAATTAAAAGATAATAATAAGAGTACTTACCGAAGCGTTGCCTTACTGGGTTCGGGCGCACTCTTCCTCCTTATCCCTGGCCTGTCCGATCTGGTTATTGGCTGGAGCTTACTTGTTGGGTCGATTTTATTTTTTACCGGCGCCGGGATATTGTTCCCGGTATTAACATCGGCGGCATTAGAGCCCTTCCCTCGTCATGCAGGTGTAGCGGGCGCTCTGCTGGGAGGCCTGCAAAATTTTGGTGCAGGTGTGGCTGCACTCGTGATGTCCTTAGTGCCAATGCACGGACAACTTAGTATCGGGGGATTATGTGCCTTTATGGTGATGTTAGTCATACTGGCACTGAACTATGCCAGATCTGGAACCGATCTGGATAAGAGTGATGTGGCGGTGTTGTAAATAAGAGTTAAGATTCGAGTAATCGAGGAACGAGGTTTCGAGGAGCGAGGAACAAAGCAACCTGATTTTAAATAAGGTAAAGAAAAGCCAGTTGGGAGTTCCAACTGGCTGATGACGGTCAAACTGTTTCAGGACATGAACGCCCCGATACTGTTAAAGAATTCTTCTTAACAGAAAGTCAGCCTTAAGACGTCTGATACGCGTCATGATCTTACGCACAGGCGCCGGATAGTTATTTAAAGTCTCTATCTGACTGTAATGGTATAAACGCTCAGTATGTTGAAGAATGTGCGCTTGTTCAGCTGCAAACTTCTCTTTCCAGGCTCCGGACTCATCCTGCAACAACAAACCATTTTCAAGATCTAACGCCCAGGCACGAGGGTTTAAATTGCTGCCGGTGATCAGGTGACACGTATCATCGGCACTGATACCTTTAAGGTGATAGCTGTTAATACCATCTTTCCAAAGATGTATATTCAACTGACCCGATTCTATGGCCCACTGCTGTCTCTTAGCGAATTTCCGTAACGATTGCTCATATAGGTATGGCAATGCACCAATGGTAGAGAACTCCTCTTCAGGTGGGATATAGAAATCATTAGCCGTTTTATCTCCGACCACGATATCGATTCGCTTCCCCTCTTTAAGGTGTTTTGCCATCGCCCTGGCGAGTATATACGGGGGGTTAAAATATGGCGTACAGATAAAGAGCGATTCTTTAGACTGTGTCACCATATCGACGACCAGCTTATTGAGTCTGTTCTTCTTACGACCAAGCCCTACCAGTGGTGTTACCCGGTTTCCATGATTAACCTTGGTAAACTCATAGTGCGCCTTACTCAGGCGGTTCTTAAGACTACGTACATCATTTTTCTCAGGCAACTGCTCACATTCTTTCTCTTGAGTCAGAGAACAAACGGCAATGTCTTCGACAAGGTAGGTCTGGATCATCTGACGCATTGACTGAGCAAGCTCAGCAGAATCGATAACATGATATCTGTCGAAGCGATACTTCTCTTGCTGATGCAGGTAGATATTATTAATGCTGGCACCACTGTAGATGACAGTATCATCAACAATAAAGCCTTTGAGGTGCAAGACTCCCATGAACTCACGAGACTTTACGGGTACCCCTAATATATCGATGGGGTGCTCTGCCTCAGCCATGACCTTGCGGTACATCTGATAATTACCACTGTCACCTTTATGACCGATAAGACCGCGTCTGGCTCGATGAAAATCGACTAGAACCTTGATATCCATGGAGGGTGTGCGCTGCTTTGCAGACATTAAAGCGGCTAAGATCTCACGTCCAGCCTCATCATCTTCCAGATAGAGGGCTGATATGTAAATCGAGTGCTCTGCAGAAGCTATACATGCTAATAATTCGGCCTTGAGGCCTTTAGGTGTCAACAACCAACGTATGGCATCTGGTTGGACAGGTATTCCGCCAAGCTTATTCAGCAAGGATATCTCCTTTAAAAATGCTGGCCATCTCGGTAGTAAGTTTCAGGCTCTAGTTGCCTGAACATCACAACAACATGCTGTGACTCCGGATAAGCCTTCTGAACGGCTTCACGGATAACTTTTTCTACCAAATGGTGAGTTCCGGGATCTTTAGGGAACCAGAGCATCTCAACTTGTGTGAAGCTCTGATCAACACAGCCGTTACGGTAACCTATGCTTGGAATCCAATCTAAAGTGAACCCTTGCGAATTGACTTTACAAATGTCGGCTAATTGCTCGAGTAATGTCTTGCTTAACTCAGCCACTGCAGCTTCTGGTAAACCCCGCATACGAATATGAGGCATATCGATCCCTTACAAATTCATAAGGGGATAGAAATTACCGATTTAAGGGCGTTGGAGCAAGGTATTTCTGCAAAATTGCGTGTTAACACATTAACTTTTGTACTAATTTGAATCAAAATCTCATCCCCCAAAAAAATCAGCGATAAACTGTTCAAATATGAGTACAAACTGTTTTCAGTTTTGGGCTATTTTGTTGCGCAAACCGAGCAACTTCTTGCTGATAAAATTAACCCCATGTTGAACATCTGTTGTGAATTCAGATGGCATCGATTAACCTCAGCCATTGCGCCGATATCACGACATAAATTGAATCATTTTGGTAAGATAGGATTTATCTATTATTACCGTGACCATGTTTCATGAACCTGAAGATCTTAATAACCTTAGCTGTCACTCTCGTTCTAGCTTGGGCAATTTTTCATTTTAAAGCTGAGCTTGGGCTATTTATATTACCCATCTTCATTGCCCTGGTATCCTTTGTCACCCTAAGACTCTACCGCTTGATGGAAAAAGATGCGCCAGAGGATGAATAAGACCCTCTCGTCTTCCTAGAATGTTCGGCATGATCGAATTCGCTTTTGCCTGATAGATATGGTCTGTTAGTAAGCATTATCTTTGCCTTAGGTTATGCTTATACCAATCGGCATCAGTCATAAGTGCGAATGCTCATTGAGCAACCACATCTTTATATCGATTTTTAATTATCATACTTTCATTTTAGCGCGCTAGTTTTTGTCTTATCTGTTTCACCAAACATGAGTTTAAACGTTTTATGAAAAAGTTAACTACTGCCTTACTCCTATGTTGCTTCTCCACGTCTACAGCGTACGCCAATGAGTATTTCAGTAATATATTGCCTCTGATTAAGCCTCCTCACTCTCACACGTCTGTTATCGCTACAGATTTAGTCAATGACTCTGTCATATATGAGGAGAATGCCGATATTTTACTTCTGCCTGCCAGCACCCAAAAGTTGCTTACCGCCGTTGCCGCAACTGCGACTCTGGGCGATGAGTTTCAATATAAGACTGAAATTTTCTCTCACTTTCCGATCCGAAAAGGGGTGATTAAGGGGGATGTTTTTATCAAATTCAGCGGTGATCCAACACTGACCAGCCTTGAACTAAGGGATCTGTTTAAACAATTAACGGATCAGGGCCTGTTTCAAATAGAAGGGAACCTCTATCTGGTCGGCGAAAAACATGAAGAGTTACAAGCTCCCGGTTGGGTGTGGGATGACTTAGGGATCTGTTTTGCCGCCCCGGTTTCCAGCTTTATCATCAATAAGAATTGTGTTCATGGCCAACTAAAACCTAAACTTGCGAATAACACCAGTCAACTCACATTCCCTAGCTATCTTCCGGTCGTTATCGATAACAATGCTATTTTCGATAAAACCAGTAGCATAGAGTTTTGTAGTTTGAGTCTACATCGTCTCCCCAATAATCACTTCAACCTAACCGGATGTCACGCTGGAAATCGCCCCTTGAAACTCGCTATAGCCATTACCCAGCCATCCCTATTTGCTAGAGACACGGTGGCTAAGATTGCGAAGAGTAGTCAGATTAAAGTAACAGGTGATGTATTAATCACAAACAGCCTGCCACAGCATCATAGCCTTATTGCCAGTCATGGGTCCAAAGTGCTGCCAGAACTGATCGACACCATGTTAATCAAGTCTGACAACCTCATAGCAGATAGCTTATTGAAGCAGATAGGACATAAGCAATATAACCGTCCCGGCACCTTCAGTAATGGCAGCAAGGCGATGGTACAGATTTTAACTGAAGAAGGGGTCGACTTGACCCATGCCAGGATTGTTGATGGATCGGGACTCTCACGCTATAACTTGCTCAGCGCAAGACAGCTCAGTCAAGTATTGAGGTTAATATATACAGACTCGAGATTTATGAGCCTAATGGGATCGCTTCCTGTAGCTGGTGTCAGCGGCACGCTTAAATACAAGCCATCTTTTACCAGTGCCCCACTTAAAACACATGTTTGGGCAAAAACAGGGTCTATGCAGGGCGTTGATAACCTCGCAGGGTTTATCAAGAAGCCCAAGACAGACGATACGCTGTTTGTCATTTTAGAAAATGGACAGAGCCCAATAGAGAAAGAGCAGCAACTCGCCCCCTTCAGCGCCCTCTTTCTACAGACTTTAATGGACCGTAAACAAACGCCGGCAAAGCTCAATGCCACGACTGCACAGTCAATGACAGCCAATTAACAGACTCAGAATGTAAGCTGGTAGCTAATCCCATAGCGAATAATCGCGCTAATGAAAAAAGGGAATACTTCACAAGTATTCCCTTTCTAAACGACTCAGCTGTAACCCTTATATCAAGGCACTAGCCTGGTTACCTGCACTAAGGTTTGAATTATCAGAACATATCTTCCGGGATATTCATAACACACGTATCTCCGGCACTGACTTGTGCGAGATGGTACTCAGCCTTAGGAAGCATCTTAGTGATGTAGAAGTCGCTTAGGTGACGTTTCTGCGCCGTAAACTTTTCATCTTCATGCACTGCAGCGGTATCAGTCATCAGCAACCAGAAATACCCGTAGAGAATATGGCCAAATGCATCAAGGAAATCGACAGCGCAAGCGTTAATCAGTGCCGGGCTCGAAATCTTGTTATCATTAACGCTATCTGCAACGGCCAGTAACTGGTTAAACAGTCCAGCCACTTTCTCTTTATGAGCTTCATCGACATGACTCATGTGAGATAGCTTCTCGTTGCACTCGGTAACAAACTCAGTCAATGCCGCTAAATTATCACCAGTCACCTTGCGACCTAAGAAATCGATTGCCTGAATGCCGTTTGTCCCTTCATATATCTGAGCGATACGGGTATCACGTACCAGTTGTTCGATGCCTGTTTCACGTATATATCCGTGGCCACCAAACACTTGTTGTGCCATGACTGCGGCGTCGAGCCCACGATCACTGAGAAATGCCTTAGCAACCGGGGTTAACAAGCCGACATAACGGCTAGCTTTTGCCTTCTCTTCACCTTCACCATATTTTGCAATATCAAGCTGCTTACCGGTCAATATTGAGAGGGCACGGCCTGCATCGGTCAAGGCTCTGATATTGAGAAGCATACGACGGACATCACCATGAACCAAAATTGGATCGCAACTCGCACCAGTTGGCGAGCCACCTGCAGCCACGCCCTGAACGCGCTCTTTAGCATAATCGGATGCCATCTGGTATGCGGCTTGAGAGGTACCTAACCCCTGAATACCTATGGCTAAACGTTCATAGTTCATCATAGTAAACATGCAGACGAGTCCACGATTTGGTTTACCGATCAGGTAGCCTTGAGCATCATCGTAATTCATCACGCATGTCGCTGAGGCTTTAAGGCCCATTTTATGCTCGATTGACCCCACAGTGACGCCGTTAGACTCACCTAAGTTACCAGAATCATCAACCTTGATTTTAGGCACTAAGAACAGAGAAATGCCATTGGTGTTAGGTAACTTTGCCAATACCAGATGGATAACATTCTCGGTCAGATCATGATCGCCGCCGGTGATAAAAATCTTACTGCCCGTGATGTTATAGCTACCATCATCATTTGGGACCGCTTTGGTTCGAATGTTACGCAGATCTGACCCCGCCTGAGGTTCAGTCATATCCATGGCACCCGCCCATTCGCCGCTATACAGCATAGGCAGGTACTTCTCTTTTAGCTCGGCACTGCCATGTGCATTGATACACAGGGCTGCCCCCGCAGTGAGTGAGCCATAAAGGGTAAAAGAGTTACAGGCACTGTAAGACATCTCATCGACCAGCACACCCAACATCTTCGGCATACCCATACCACCCAGTTCAGGATCGCCACATAGGCCAACCCATCCACCTTCGGCATATTGGTCGTAGACGGCTTTAAAGCCGTCAGGCGTGATCACCTTATCATCTTCATGCCTTACACCTTGCTCATCACCGCTACGGTTAATAGGATGAATGAGTTCACGACTTATCTTGTCTGCTTCATCCATTATCGCTACCGCCGTGTCCATATCGACATTTTCGGCTATGGCAGGTAATGAGGCCCATGTATTTGGCGCATCAAAGACCTTATCTAACATAAACTTCATTTCGGCTAACGGAGCTTGGTACGGATTCATTATTGACTCTCAAACAATGGATTTAAACAGTTGTTTTAATTTATACCAGATACCGTAGGAAAAGAAAGCGATATTTGAATAAGAGGGAGGAAAAGAGAATATTTAGGCAAAGATGTAAACCAGGAATCTAGGCACTAGGAGCTAGGAGCTAGGTTCTGGATAGAAAATAAAGAAAAAAGGTTTCTGCTGAGACAGAAACCTCTTCGTTAACTTAGGAACTAGGCACTCGAACCTAGATCCTTGGTTTCCTACCACATCAAATCATCAGGAATGACATAGTCGGCATACGGATCGTCCTCTTCAACGACTTCGGCTTTATCATCTTGAACCCACAGGTAGCCACACCACTGTGGCACTAACATATTGACGCGTTCGGCCAGTTTATGAGGAACCAGATAGCTCGTCTCTTCATGGCGCACGATACCCAACTGACCATTAAGAAGCTGTGACTGCAGTTTATCGTCTACATATAAAGAGAAAATCTTATTATTAAAGGTGTAGTTGAATTTTAATTCCGCATGCTGAGGCAGCTTGATGGCCAGGCGCTTAAATTCGGTAACGAGTCCGCGGACTAACCCCTTCTCAGACGCTTCTTCAAAACGTTGTTCGTTTAACGCCTTATCCTTCTGAGCTTGCGCTTTCTTCTTTGCGGCGATCTCTTGTTTCAGCGCAGCGCTACCATCGTCGACCTTGGCCTTACGATCGCGCTTTTTCTGTGTTTTGGCTTTCTGAACTTTTTGTTTACTCACAAGTCCCGCTTTGAGTAACTGTTCCTGGAAAGGATTTGCCATTTGCTTCTCACTTAACTTTTTATTGAATCTTACGTTTAAACAATTCTTTAGCGAAAGAATAATTACAGCACATTCATTTTAACCACGAATGTTCAACGACTGATGAATCGCAGTCAGCGCAGCCAGTGGATCGTCAGCCTTAGTGATAGGTCGACCGATGACAAGATAGTCAGATCCCGCCTCTATAGCCTGAGGTGGTGTCATGATCCTATGCTGATCGCCTTTATCTGCTCCAACGGGACGTATACCCGGCGTCACCAACTTAAAGTCTTCACCCAGACTTGATTTTAACAGCTGTGCTTCATGAGCCGAGCACACAACACCATCGAGGCCAGCCTGTTTTGTGAGTCTTGCCAGACGTTGAACATGCTCGAAGGCCGGTACATCGATACCGATAAGCTTAAGATCCTCATCACTCATAGAGGTGAGTACCGTTACCGCGATCAACAAAGGCGCATCTTTACCATAAGGAGTCAGTGCCATCTTCGCTGCTTGCATCATAGCCAAGCCGCCTGTGGCATGAATATTGGTCATCCAAACACCCAACTCAGCCGCAGCTGTAACAGCCTTAGCTACAGTGTTTGGAATATCATGGAATTTGAGGTCTAAAAACAGATCGAAATCACGACTATGAATATCTCTAACAAGCTCGGGGCCAAAGAGAGTAAACATCTCCTTGCCCACTTTTAAACGACACATTTGAGGGTCTAATTGATCAATCAATTGCAAAGCAGCATTTTTGTCATCAAAATCCAGGGCGACTACGATAGGTTTATTATTCATTCTTTCTCCAATTGCTTTGCATTCTACTGTTCATTGTAATTTGCGAGTCAAGGGTTCCCTTGTCTCATTGATAAATAGTACGACACTATTCGCCATCCAATCCCCGTATCCGTTTAATGCTGCCCCAGCTTTTACAAGAGGGACAATGCCAATAGAGACTGTGGGAAGGGAAGCCACATTCACTACAGCGATAACCGGGTCTGAACTTGATTTGTTGCTGAACTAATTTTTCAAGCATGGTCAAACTTTCTTTAGCCTGCCCATCTTCCGCTTGGAGCATCTGCATCTGCATCAGATGCTGAAAACTCTTCATCGTGGGGTGCCTGTATAAACCATCGAGTACTAATTTTTCGGCGGCCTGAGTATCGCCCTGCTCGATCAAGTGCTGTGCTAAAGTGATCGCTACGCTGGCACCTGCGCCCTGTTGAAGCGCTTGCCTGAGAAAATCACAAAACCCTGTCGAATCATGACTTTCGTTAAATGCCTGTCGGGTTGTCGCCAACGCATCGGGGATCAACTCGATGTCAGCTTCTAACAGCTTATAAAGCATATCTTTACATTTTGTAAGTTCACCTTGATCGAGATATTTTTGGGCTAAGGTGAGGAGCGCTCTTCCGCATTGTGGGTCTTGCTTAATTGCAGCATGCAATAATTTTCGTTGTCCGCCACTGTCGGTTTCTTCATTGGCGAGCTCACAATAAAAATGTGCAGTATTATGTTTTAAAGAGAGTTGTCGCTTACGCTTTAGACTTTTGACGATGTTAATGGCTTTCTGCCACTCTTTTGTCACCTGATAGATATCGATCAAGTGGGTTTCAGCGGCTTCACTGTGATCGTCTTGTTTGACCAGGTTTTGAAAAATTTCCTCAGCTCGATCATAAAATCCAGCCGCGAGGTAATCTTTGCCCAACTCCATCATAGCGATGTCGCGCTGCTCGGTACCTAAACTAGGACGGGCAATCAAATTTTGATGAATTCGAATTGAGCGGTCTACTTCACCGCGCTTACGGAAAAGTGAGCCTAATGATAGGTGTGTATCTATGGTTTCATCATCGACATCGAGCATAGAGATAAAAAGATCGACCGCTTTATCTGACTCGTTCGAAAGAAGGAAATTAAGGCCGGTAAAGTAATCACGACTCAACTTTTTACGATCGCTACTCTGTTTATGCCGGACACTACGGCGCCCCATATACCAGCCATATCCGGCTGCAATGGGTAGTAACAGAAACAGGATCTCAAGCATATTAGGCGTCTACTTCCTGGAGCGATGTTGAATCGGCGATTTTAGTTTCAAGATTTACATTCTTCTTGGTGGCGGTTCTTAGTGCAAGTTTCAGTTTGGCAATATGATACATTGCAAAAATCCAACTGATTAGGAAACCAGCAAGAAATACAGCGGCCAAAACAATCGGCAGTCTAAACTCACCCTGAGCAACGAAATAACTTATCGTCACAATTTGTTCGTTACGAGCACCAAATATCAGTGCAAGAAAGAAAAACAGTGCAACTAACACTGTGATGATAAATGACTTCACATGACTCTCCACACACCGAATGATATCTGTTGATTATCTAAGAATTTCACTCAACTAGCTAGGAATTACTGAATTATAGGCATAAAAAAGCCTCCATTCGGAGGCTTTTAAAACAATGTCATTTAAGCATTAATAGCATCGACACGTTCGCGCAGTTCTTTGCCTGGCTTAAAGTGCGGAACATACTTACCATCCAAATCGACTGATGTTCCAGTCTTAGGATTACGGCCAGTACGCGGCGCACGGAAGTGAAGAGAAAAACTACCAAAGCCACGGATCTCAATGCGATCACCGCCTTCTAATGTTTGAGCCATCTGCTCTAACATCTCTTTGATTGCACTTTCCACTTCTTTAGCCGACAGCTGCGACTGCCTCGTGGCGAGTTTTTCGATCAGTTCGGATTTTGTCATCCTATACCCTCTATTATCAAGCCAAACACAGTCACCTAACAGGGGTGCAAGCACCCCAGAACTTCAGGCGATTACTTGCGAGCCGCTTTGAACGCTTCAGCCATAGCACTGCTCATCACAGCGTCTTCTTGCTTGTTCAAGCTAGCCATTGCTTCTTTCTCTTCAGCTTCATCTTTCGCACGGATAGATAGGCTGATAGTACGGTTCTTACGGTCAACACCCATGAACTTAGATTCAACAGCGTCGCCTACAGAGTAAACTGTAGATGCATCTTCGATACGCTCACGAGAGATATCAGATACACGTAAGTAACCTTCAACAGTTTCAGCTAGTTCAATAGTTACGCCTTTAGCGTCTACTGCAGTTACTGTACCGTTAACAACAACACCTTTCTTCTTATC
>Ga0070724_10002052_pt1 | contig 11472 bp, 9 predicted proteins | sample tdDd001_FD_67278 | JGI IMG/M metagenome (GOLD analysis project Ga0070724, IMG submission 67278) | Marine sediment microbial communities from the Atlantic coast under amendment with organic carbon and nitrate - tdDd00.1 | ecosystem: Environmental > Aquatic > Marine > Coastal > Sediment | place...
GCCAAAGCGACCAATACCAAGCCAAAGAAAGCTTGTACCCCATTAGGGCGGCGCTTATTGACTACCCAGTGATAGAGCATGGCGAAGACGGGCACCGAGATCATTCCCACACCCGAGATAGCGGATGGCAGAGTCAAGGCCATCACAAAGATTAGGCTGAAAAATGCCGCGATATTGATGAGTCCGAGGCGAAAGAGTACTCCCCACTCTGATTGCTTAGGCATGCTCGGCTTAATGGCCAGCAGCAGGAGTCCTGCTGGCAGGGCTCTCAATGCGCCGAGCAACAGTGGTGGCCAATCGGGGAGGGTATATTGAGTCACCGCATAGGTGGTTCCCCAGAAAAAAGCGGGGATCATGGCGAGTAAAATATTCATGCTAGAGTCTCAAATGCGGAGCAATAATTAAGTATCTTTACGTTAAGATATAATTGTGCGCCCAAGCTTTGACTTTGTAAAGTATCTTTACGTAAAGATTCTTTGTGTTAAGTTATAATTGTGATGTTAAAATGCGAAAGCCATGATTGGAATTGAAGGTGTTGATTGAATGGATGGAACAGGCGAGATAGACGGAATAGACAGAGTCGTCGCTCAATGGGGTAGAGAGAAACCTGAGCTTGATACTCTGCCGATGCAGCTGATAGGCAGGCTGATGCGTATTGGTAAGCATCTTGAAACACAAATTGCGGCATGCCATAAGCGTCACGGCCTGACAATGGGCGAATTCGATGTGCTGGCAACGTTGAGAAGGGCGGGTGGGGATCATTGCTTAACGCCATCTGAGCTAATCGCCACCATGATGCTGACTTCCGGGGCCATGACCAATCGTCTGGATCGCCTCGAGAGTAAAGGCTTGACTGTCAGAGTACACAGCCAGGAAGATAGGCGCAGCGTGTCGGTGGCATTAACCGACCAGGGGCTGGCACTTATCGATGAACTGATAGTCGAGCATGTGAAGATTCAGCAAGGACTTATGCTATCACTAAGTGAAGCTGAGAAACCTCTGCTTAACGGACTGCTTAAAACCTGGCTGGCTGAGTTCGAGTCGCAGGAGTAAAGTCTGATCCAGTTGGGTGTGAAATTGAATTTACTAAACCGCTTTAAAGAGTTGAAGCACTAGCTGAATTGCGTTGGATTATGTGACATAGGTGCAAGTCAGTTCCGGCTATCAGGACAGAAGCTCTCAGTTTTACACTATTTCATAGTCTGGTGGTCATGCTGCTTAAAATATCTGCAATAATTACATATTGAAGTCAGTTTGTGTGGTTGCCCCTGCTATGTCAGTTTTTTCTCCTGCAACACCCTTTGCCAGTTATATCTACCGTCATTTTCGGGTTATTCATGCCTTGAAACTGGGATTGGCTCTACTTATTGCAGTCATTATCAATGCTTTCTGGGCTCAACCTCATTTCGTCTGGAGCATGGTGACCATAGTGATCATCATGATGAGCTTGCCTCAGGTTGGTGGCGCGGTCGAAAAGTCGATGCAAAGAGCGGTGGGGACATGCATCGGCTCAGCCTATGGCGTTATGCTGGTGGTCAGTTTTCAGAATTACTGGTTACTCATGGGCTTGCTGATCCTTGGTGTCAGCTTGACGTGTTTTATCTCTGCCGGGCGATACAGCTATGCCTATTTGGTGGCGGGATTTACCATGATTATCGTGATAGGCGATGCCAATCACGATACATCTGAGGCGCTATGGCGTACGGCAAATATTCTGCTCGGCTGTTTCATTGCCGTGCTGGTTTCTCTGTTTGTATTTCCGATAAAGGCCAAGCAGGACTGGCGCAGCCAGCTGGCTCAGTCGACGAACATATTAGCGGCTATATTGGATAAGCATTTTACGGCTTCGATGACAGAGCCATTCGATGCCAGGCCGGAGCTCGAGTCTGCAATGAAGGCGGTATTGACCCAGAAGAAACTCTTCTTCTCTCTGGAGTGGGAGAGTAAGACATTAAGGCAATATAAGTCAGTATTGACTCACCTGGTGAATAAGCAAGTCAGGGTGATCACTCTGATGGAGTTGCTGCTTCAGACTCGCTGGACCGATGAAGATAGTGCCTCCTATGCAAAGGTTAACCAGATTGCATCGATACTGCAGAGCAGCTTGTTAGAACTCTCAGAGTTTCTCTCCGGTCGACAAGCAGATTTCCCGGCACTTCCCGACAAGATGGCGATAGAACTTCATCAAGAGTTATTGGCATCACTGGACAGGGATGAGCAACAGGAATTTGCACTTACGGGATATAGCTGGCTTATCTATCAGTTAGCTAAAACCATTGAGTCTATCTATGCCGAAGTTGACGTTATCAGTCAGGCATATGAAAGGAAGAGGCGCTAACTCACTTCTCTGGAGTGTTCTTGGTTGCCTGCCGCTGCGTTGAAAGACTTTAAAAGAGGTTACTCCCTCATCCATCTGCCTTAAATTTTTTGCCAAAAAAGCTCCGGGTAGATCACTTTCTTATAATAATAGGTATTAGCCTACCGGCACACTTTCTACTGCTGGTTTTTTCTGCATCATTTTTTGTTATTTGGCTATGCCTCCGTGTAGCTGAGCTAAACTTTATCCGAGAGTTTCGAGAGCGTAAGCGATCGGATTCTTGTGGTGAATTTAAATTGTTTTAACTCAGGACGATGTTTAACTAGAAGTTGAATTTAGAAGTTGAATTGTAGATTTTGAATTGATAGTTGAACTAACAGAAGGAGGTTGTTATGAAATCATTTTTCCCATCTATTTTTCACCGGGACGATCCCAGATCGGCTATGGATAATATCTTCAATGATTTTTCCAGAGAGTGGTTATCGAGTTGGCCTAATTCGAGGCTGGACAAGCACCATGTTATTCCAGCCATTGATGTTAAAGAGTACGGCGAATACTTTGAAATAAAGGCTGAATTGCCGGATATGAATGAGAAAGATATTGAAGTCGATATCCAGGGTACCTATTTGAGTATCCGTGGCGAGAAGAAATATGAGCAGGAGAGTGATGAGAAAGGCTATCACCTGAGAGAGCGCTCATTTGGTACATTCCACCGACAGATCCCGTTGGGTTTCAATGTAGAAGTCGACCTGGTCACAGCCAAATACGCGAAAGGTGTGTTATCCATTCATGTGCCTAAGCCTGTTGAGATGCAGCATGATGTTAAAAAGGTAAAGGTGAACTTTGAAGAATAGAGCTGATTATTCATCGATGGGTCTGGCCTTATTTTAGGTTAGTGATACCGATTGGTATTAAGCCCGGCTCGATGGAAGGCTGTGAAATGAAGAGTTAGATATGGCGCCTGTGTGGCGCCTTTTTTGTATAATTTGCCTACAAAGAGGTATGTAAAATCAGCCGGATAGGTTATTTTTAATGTTCAGTTCACAGAATTTATATTCCCGTAGCTTATCAATTGTTATGGGGATAGTTCACCGATAAACTAAGGCCAAATTATAAAGTGACATTTAAAATGCTTGTTTTGTCCGTGCAGTGTCCTTTATCACCCATTTACATACGATTGAGAGCAGGAGTCTGCCAGCATGTTAAATATCGATGATCCCGCAGCGACAGAGAAGACGCCTGCAATATGGCGGTTAGGTTTTCGCCCCTTCTTTCTCGGCGGCGCCTCCATTGCAATGCTCTATATTCCCTTATGGCTGGTGACCTGGTTTCTGCCGCAATATAGCCTGTTTCAGAGTGAATTTTGGGTCAAAGTCGTGCCGTTATGGTGGCATCCCCATGAGATGCTGTTCGGCTTCGCGCTTGCTATCGTATGTGGCTTCCTGCTGACCTCGGTACAGACCTGGACCAATCAGCCTGGCATGAAGGGCTGGCCGCTGGCCGTCACCTTCGGTTGTTGGTTGTCCGCCCGCTTGTTATTGCTTTCACCTTTTGAGATCCCCTTGTGGCTGCCGGCGTTGTTTGATTCTCTGTTCCTGGGTTTCACCGCTATTAAGCTGTGGCGCTGCATCTATAAAGTTAAGCAGTGGCACAATATCGGCTTTCCTATCATGCTGGCTATTGCACTAGGAATTAACCTTCTCAGCTATTACGCACTCAGTGAGCGAAATTTTACCCTGAGCAATCATATCTGGCAGGCCATGCTATGGTGGTTGGGACTACTAATTACCATAGTTGGCGGACGTGTGATCCCCTTCTTTACCGCGATTAAGATAAAGCAGACTAAACCTACGCCTATCACACTTATCGAGCGCTCAGTCATTGTGGTGATGGCGCTGCTGGTGGTTCAGGCGATCACCAAGTTGATGCCTTCGGCACTTGAGCAGGCACTGTTAATTACCGCCGGGTCACTCCACCTCGTTCGTTGGTTACGCTGGTTTCCCCATAAGACTCTGAAAGAGCCGATGTTGTGGTCTCTGCACTCGGCCTATATCTGTTTGCCGATCACCTTGTTTGCGTTGGCCTGGAATGTAAACGACCTCAATGCCTACCGTCATCTGTTGCATCTGTTTGCCATAGGCACGCTGGCCGGGATCTGCTTATCTATGATCTCTCGCGTGTCACTCGGGCATACCAGCCGTAATATCTATGAGGGGCCTAAGATGGCGATAGCCTTTATCTGTCTGCCAATCGCGGCAATGTTCAGGGCTGTGGTACCACTGTTTTTTCCTGAACAGTCTCAGCTGTGGTTATGGTTAGCCGGGTCTTTCTGGTCGGTGGCTTTCGGAATGTTTGTCTGGAATTACGCGGCTATTCTGTGTCGCCCCAGAGTCGATGGGCGTCCGGGGTGATGCTCATTAACTGGCTTTATTACAGTCGATAATGGCTGACTTTCGATGAAAGATGTTTTATCTGTTTTACCTATTAAATGTTGGATTTAAGATGATCTCTATACAAAAAAATAAAATGAAGGCGCTGGCGTTTCTGAGTCTATGCTTCTCAGTTTTTGCTGTTAGTCTGCCAGTATCTGCAGGAGCGCAAGGGAAGAGTGTCGATGCTAAGCTCGATAACGCCATGCAGGAGAAGTTTCCCAACCAGTATAAGAGTTGGCTGGCCACATCTGAGCAGACCGAGCGACAAGATATGCTGGCGAGCTATCCCGCTGCCATTATTTTGTGGGCAGGTTCCTCTTTTGCAAAAGAGTACCATAGCCCCCGAGGCCATCACTTTGCCGTCGCCGATGTTACCCATACTTTGCGTACCGGAGTGGCGGTGGCTGAGGGGGAGAAAGGCCTGTCAGCCAGCTGTTGGACCTGTAAATCACCGGATGTTCCCCGTTTAATCGGTGAGCTCGGTGTCGAAGGCTTCTCGGCGAAAAACTTTACCGATTTAGGTACCGAAATTCAGAGTGTGGTCTACTGCACCGATTGTCATGTGAAAGGCTCTGCCAAGCTGGCATTGCCACGTCCACATGCACAAGACGCCATGACTAAGGCTCATATACCGTTCGATAAGCAGGATATCAATATGCAGGGGGCACAGGTTTGTGGTCAATGTCATGTGAGCTACTATTTTCAGCCTGAACGCAGTAACAAGGTCAATATTCCCTGGATCTTTGGCAACAATGCAGATGATATCGAGAAGTATTATGACACCAGACGTTTCTATGAGTGGATCCATCCTATCTCTAAGACGCCTATCCTCAAGGCACGTCACCCTGAGTTTGAACATTGGAGCCGAAGTGAGCATGCCAAGCAGGGCGTAACTTGCATTACCTGTCATATGCCCGCTACCAGTGATGATAAGGGGAATCAATTTACCAGCCATAAAGTCAGTAAGGCGTTAGAGCATTACTCTCAAGCTTGTCAGGGGTGCCACGGAGATAAGGCGGCATTACTGCAGACGCTGGAAACGGGAAAACATGAGATAGAAGCTAAGGCCAGAGAGGTGGAAGGATTATTGGTTAAGGCTCATTATGAGGCGCAGGCAGCCTGGGATGCCGGTGCGACCTGGCCGATAATCAATGATGCCCTGATGGCTATTCGTCATTCACAATGGCGTTGGGATTTTGCCATGGCATCCCACGGATTATATGCCCACAACCCAAGTGAGGGGCGTGAGCTGTTAGACACCGCGATTGAGCAAGCTAAATATGCACGCACAGCGCTGGCGGAGATCTTAACAATGCTTGAGGTGAAAGAGGTTAATTACCCGGATATCAGTACCAAGGAGAGTGCTCATAAGGCGGTTGGGATATCACTCGATACCTTAACTCAGCAGAAAAAGGCGTTTCTCAAGGAGGAGGTGGATAAGCACTGGTCAGAAGTGAGTCGCCACGGTTATGAGTAACGGGTAAGTCAGAGTTATTGTAAGCCTGAGTTACTGGCAAATAGTTATTAGAACCAGTAGTCAGTAATAAGCAACCGATAACCATTGGCCGGAGTGAAGCGGTGTCCCGTTTTTGCTCCGGCTAATTGCTTTTAAGAACGACTATCCACGGATAAATTAATCAGTAATACCCGTTAACGATGTCTATCGGGGAGTGATCCCAGAAAGCGCTTCCGAATCGAAAGCGCCCTCGTTTATCTTATAGCTCCTGCCACCAGTCCTGTTACTGCGAGAGTGGCCACTGCTCGCTGTGGGTTTTCTGCATGCTTTTTATCAACATGTAGATGCAGGTTGTGATGAGACAGCCTCCCAGATAGAAGATGATGCCATCGGGGGAATCAGACAGATTCGCCGCGAACAATGGCCCCAATACTGAACCCACACTATAGCTGAGTAACATAATTTCGGTTGCTGAGACTATTTTTGCCACCGGTAGCGCATCACAGGCCAATGTGATTGCAATCGGATATAGAGCAAAACTACAGGCACCGAGGATGAGGTAGCTGGTAGCAATAACCACAAAACTTTGCGCCTCTAACACGCCAATTACACCTAATGTACCGAACAGACAGAACAGTGCCATTAACAGGCTTTTGCTTACCCGTGTAGAGAGATGGCTGACAAGAGGCTGGACTAACATTCCGCCTAAAATGATAACCGCCATCAGCATACCCGTCTGGCCTGCACTCTGAACCTGATTGCTGATATACACAGGCATTAGGCCATATATCGGGCCCAACAATAAACCAGATACTAAACACCCCAAGATGGCCGGGCGGCTCATTCCCTTCAGTTCACAAAGCTTCATCTTTTGGTGCTGCTCGCAGCTTGGCTGACCACGCTTTATCAGTAACGGCGGCAATATCGCCAGCATCAATAGCCCGATAACGGTTAAGTATGGGGTGATACCACCGATACCTACAGGAGCTATAGCCAGCTGTCCTAAGGCGCTGCCGCCGTAGAGTGAAGTCATATATAAGCCCAGACGTTTAGCTCTCTGCTTGCTGCTATCGGCCATCAATAACCAGGATTCGATCACTACAAATACTCCGGCAACGGCAAAGCCTGCTATGAATCTTGCCATTAACCATACCCTCGCATCGGGCATTACCAACATAGCGATAATCGTCAGGATCAGCGTGCTAAGAAAGATGACCAGTGCGATTCTGTGTCCGGTTCTCGATACCAGATTCTGGATGCTGGTTGCACCTGTCAGTATGCCCAGATAAAAAATACTGGCCAGCCAGGGCACCAGAGACTCACTGAGTCCGAATGACGGTAATGAAAGTGGGATCAGACTCATTAAAAAACCAGAAGCAACAGCAAAAAATGATAGTCCAGATACTGGAACTAAAATGCTGTTTCTTGACTGTTCGATGCTTATTTTTCTCACTTTAACTCCTTTAAGGTTGCTATTTTATTGGCTTTTGGTTGATTTGGTGTTGGAGTCTGGTTTTTCGGTGTCACCCCAATTTTGCGCGAATTTAAATCTCTTTTGTTTGGAAGTAAAGAAGAATTGGTATCTGGCAGGTTAATTATTGTTTAACTTAGGTCTTTGGTCTTTAAGTGTGGGTTTGGTAAGGTTTTTTGTTGTTTGCGTGTGTGTCGAATACCCCAATATTAAATATGGTGAGCTTGGAGGTGTTCCGTTTTTACATGAGAACGCTTGCATTTCCCATCTTGTAATTGAATGTATTTTATTTAGGTATTATCTGCTATTTTTGCTCTTTGATTTGCTTGTAAACGGCGGCTTCGTTGGTGATATGCTTCGAGGTTTGCGAAAGCGTTGGTTTTGCTTGGGTTTGTAATGGAGGTTTGTTATGGCACTTTGATATATTTCGACTTCGCCGAATGGGTAAGGAGAGAGGCAGGATTTAATCTAAGCTCGTTAATTAAGGTGTTAAATCGAGGAGATGCAGTTTTTAGCGACAGTTAGCGATATGGAGGTGTTGTCTGAGAGCTGAGCTATACGTTATCGCCGAAGAGGGTGACGTGGATATTATAGGACTCACCAGCTCATTGAGTCTGATGTCTCTTTGGTATTCTTATTTTTAAATACTGGTACTTTTAAATGCAGGTACTTTTAAATGCTGGAACGGCAAACGAATGGACCAAGCTTAGCCCTGTTTGCAGTTATAACATAGGGTGTTTAAGGCAATGGAGAGATGAGTATAAAGTAAGGTACGTCAAAATTGCGTCAAAACTGGAGGTGATAAATTTTAATTTTGTGTTTTTGTTGTGTAGTTAGAAGATCCCCGTTAAGAGCGTTTATCGGTTAACGCAATTTAAGTAAGGTTATGGTTACGAGTTTTACAAATTGTAACTTTTGCTTGTAGCTCTGGTTTATAGCTCTGACTTGTGAATCAGGTTTGTGATTCTGAATTTAAAATGACTGCAGATAGTGCTGATTGAGTGTGAGATGGTGAGGAAATGGAAAAATTAACATTCTTTCCGGAGTGTGAGACTGGCGAAAGCAACGCTCTGGCCGAAAGTATTCTCAATAACATTAAGCTTCCTATTGCCGAACATGGCTTCGGTGGATTCTGGTTTCAGGGTGTTGCCAAGAGTGCCTATCAAGATTACCTGAAGAACAGTCGAAAGAGCCTGCTGACACGAAGGGTGCTGAGAAGTCGTGGAGGTGTGTTTGCTTCATCACCTAAGGTTGAGCAGTTACATGAGCAATACGTGACACGCGTCGCGCCTACAGATATTAACTTTGGCGAAGCCTTGCGGCTGGAGTCCCCCTATTGCTATGTTCTGTGCGAAAATGGGCAGCCGAATAAAGCGAGAAAACTCTTTAATCGTTATGGGGTCAATACCGTTCTGAGTTGGCCGTTGAAACATTTTGCATCGGACGCCTGGAGCGGGCGTTTCACCTTGCTGTCCAAGCACTCTTTCGATGAGTTAGACCTGACCGGTTTAGAGCCCACACTCAAGCACGCTCAGATGAGTCTGTTTGAGCATTTTCATAATGAAATAAATCCTTATCGGCAAAATAATCTATTTAACCAGACGGCAATCAAGGCGTTAAAAATGGCGGCTACAGGACTCCATAATCATGAGATCTCACAGGAACTGCATATTACGGTTCGTGGTGTGGAGTACCATCTCGAATCCATGAGAAATAAGTTGTCGGCCAGTAACAGGGCTAATTTGGTTCACATTGCACATCAACTGGAAATTATATAGCGCATGTTAGTTCTCCTCGTCGAAGATAATCGTCTGCTGGCCAAGAATATAATTCATTATCTGGAGCTAAATGAGATCGAGTGTGATTATGCCGAGACACTCGCTCAGGCCGAACAGGTCATATTCAGTCGTACCTTCGATGCGATAATACTCGATCTGAACCTGCCCGATGGCGACGGTATTAGTGCGTGTAAAAAATGGAAAGAGCAGTGCATTATCTCACCTATCATCATGCTCACGGCGCGGAGTAACCTGCAGGATAGACTGTCAGGTTTTGAGGTTGGGGCCGATGATTATCTGGTGAAGCCTTTTGCAATGGCTGAGTTGGTGGCGCGCCTTAGAGTGGTCTCGCAGCGGCGACCTTCCCCCAAGTTACTCTCAATCGGAGAGCTGGACTTAGACTTTGCCGGGCATCATGCACACAGGCTGGGTCAGCAGTTAGCACTATCTCGCACCGGATGGCAGATCCTTTCTCTGCTGGCCCGCAGGAGCCCTGAAACGGTCGAACGGGAGGAGATCGAGCGACTACTTTGGCCCGATAGTTTACCCGACAGCGATAGCCTGCGAAGTCATATTCATCTGCTTAGGAAAATTGTCGATAAGCCATTCGAGCAGAAACTTATCCATACGATTCGGGGAATAGGCTTATGTTTAAAGGTAGACACAGATGAAGCCTAAGCTCAGTTTAAAGCGTGTCTATCAGGTCTATGGCCTATGTTTCCTGGCGATAACCCTGATTATCAATAGTTTCATCCCGTTGTGCATGATGTGTACCGGTATGTTCAGCATGCATGATATTACCATGAGCAATGCGGCTCAAGCGGCAGCGCTCTATACCAGCCCGAGAAACAATGTCTTTCAGACGGACAATATCACGGTATTCCCCAGTTGGGAGTCGGTGCCGGATAGGGTGAAGGCAATCAATGGTGGCGTAGCTCCAGATAAGCCACAAAATGTGAAGCATCAACATACCGATGGGCAGTTTATCGATGCCTTGATGTTACATCAGGGGCAAGATGGTCAAGAGAGCTATGTGTGGCTGCATTACAACGCCACTCACGATCTTGAGTTTGCGCCGAAAAATATGGCGGCCATCTGCCTGTTAGTCATCATGACGTTTACCGTGAACGCCATTCTGGCCTGGTACCTACAGAGCCGGGTGATTTCGCCGGTGCATGAGATTAGCAGGGCGATAAAACAACACGACTGGCAGAAGATGCAGCAGCTTCGCTTCCCTAAACAGTGCTATGCCGAGTTGCAGTCGATCGTTGATGCATTGGACAGCTCCATTAAACAGCTCAAGGAGGCGCAGCAGCGCGAGCTCTCCTTTCTACGATTTGCCAGCCATGAGCTCAGAACGCCGATCGCCATATGTCAGTCGTCATTCGATATTCTGACCCTGGAGCAAGGGCACCTGACAGGGCCTACCCTACATGCCAGTCAGGCAACGACTCAGATGAAGTCGATCACCGAAACCTTATTGTGGCTAATGAGTTCAGATTGCAGTCCGATGGATAGCTGTAATGTAAAGCTGTCAAACCTGCTTAATCGCGTCGTCTATGATCAGAAATATGCTCAGGGAAGTGAGGTACCGGTAGAGTTGAAGTGCGATGAGACAGAGCTGTTCGTGCTCAAGGAGCCCCTGACCATTGTGTTGAATAACTTGGTGCGTAACAGCTTAGAACATGGTGCCAAAGGCATTGCCATTGAGCAGGAAGGTAATCGAATCGATATCGTCAACCCGCTGTCTCAGCATAACTCCAGCGGATTCGGGCTGGGCTTGATGTTGGTTGAAAGGCTGGCAAAGCAGCTCAATTGGCACTACTCAACCAGCAACGATCATAACTCCTTCAGGGCTACGCTCATCATACGCCCTTCATAAAGACTCATGAGTCCCTGGTTATGACAATGCGCTCATAGTCGGGGAGCTCTTTACGCTGGGTGAAACACTTTACTCATTCTAGTGTTTAACTGTATTTTCTAATTACAGACTTTAGAAACTTCACTAGCTAATATTG
>Ga0070724_10002053_pt1 | contig 11472 bp, 10 predicted proteins | sample tdDd001_FD_67278 | JGI IMG/M metagenome (GOLD analysis project Ga0070724, IMG submission 67278) | Marine sediment microbial communities from the Atlantic coast under amendment with organic carbon and nitrate - tdDd00.1 | ecosystem: Environmental > Aquatic > Marine > Coastal > Sediment | place...
TCACTAACAGATATAGAGAAAAATTTATACGTTAACATCAAAGAAACTGAAACAATCACAGAAAGTGTTAGCATAAACTTTAACAAGATCAATGAATTCACAAGTGTGCAAGAGGATGCTTTGACTAACATTACTTCAGATGTTCAAAGTCAATTAAACGAAATTCAAAAGGTAGTTGAAGAAAATAATTATGTTTCTGACTTTACTCAAAATACAGAGCATGTGACGACTGAGGCAACAACTAAAGTCAGCCAGTTATCTTCTGATATGACTACAGTAACTAATAAAACGAACGAAGCAGTTCAATCCATTGCAGAATTTGTTGAATATGCTAATCACGTCAGTGAAGTTCTTCAATCAGTTAATCAAATCAGTGAACAAATAAATCTACTTGCGCTAAACGCTGCTATTGAAGCTGCAAGAGCTGGTGAACACGGTAAAGGTTTCGCCGTTGTTGCTCAAGAAGTTGGAAAACTTGCTGAAGAATCAAAATCTTCTACAGTACAGATATCTGATATTCTGGGACAAATTACAGGTAAAGCAGACGAGTTATCAAATCAAATACATGTCATCAGTACAAACATTGCGCAAAGTTCTGAGATTACTGAAGAAGTCGTAGAAATCTTCGCTTCATTAAAAACAGGTGCTTCAAAAGCTGCAGAAAGTTCGAAACAAGCCTCTATGCAAGCTAAAGATGCTGAAAGGCTTTCTGTTACCTTTGTTGATCAAGTAGAACAAGTAATGGCTTCATCAAAACAAACATCAGAAACTGTTCATGATTCCTTAGAACATGTCAACACACAAACACAGATTGTTTCTGAAATTGTAAGTAAGGGTGAATCCCTAAACACCATTATCAATGAGTTAGAACAATATGTTTAAACTAAAAGCAACGTTCAAAACGTTGCTTTTTTCATCCCTTCATTCTTCTAAATAGTGAACTGTTTTACCTAAGGATATTGCATAGTCTATTTCACCTCTTGTAGAAGAACCTATATAACCCTCTTTGTTTATAACATAAATATAATCCGCCATATCAATTTTCCGTTTATGCATATCATCTAACATTTCCTTGGTCCCTTGTTTCCAGACTTCTTCATCTCCTGAATGTCCAAACAAACCAACTGATATGACAATTTTCCCTTCAAGTGTTAGTTTCTTTTGAACTTGAATGAAGTCATCTTTAAATCTTGTTGACCCACATAAGGTCACTACATCATAACCACCTATCATTTTACTCCCCTTCTGTAAACCATAGTATATCTCTTAAAGGAATACTTATATTTAATACATGTGATTCTATGTTTTGCTCATGAACAACAACTTTGGTCTGCTCTAACTTCAGATCCTTAAAAGTATGAACCATTACCATATTAGCACTTGTATCAATTACCCAATACTCTTTGATGCCAGTCAGCATATAAATTGACATCTTCTGAACCATATCTTTTGATCTAGTCTCTTCAGAAATTATTTCAATGACGACTTGAGCTTCATCTGGACTTGAACCTATAAATATATCAGGTCTTACAATATGTTCAGAACCATCTGATTTATAAAGCTTAAGTTTCATCGGTTGCATCATGACATGATATGGTTGATCCTTTAATCTCATGTATAATTCACCTGATAATTTCATTAAAGTCTGTTGATGAACCATCTCTAAAGTTGGTGTTTGATAAACAATACCTTCTATGTATTCATATACAGATTCCAAGTCTATGCTTTCACTGTTCGATTGATTTTCTGTCACGACTTGCGTTTGATTCTCAAAGACTTCTACTTGTTCTTCTTTTGGCTTAGACTCAAAATTTTGCCTTTGAACAGGCTGTGTAGAAGCATTGTCGAAATCTCTGATAATCTCGTCAAAACTTCTTGAGTATCCGGTATGATCAAAGACATACAGGTTTTTCTTAGCCCTTGATATACCTACATAAAAAAGTCTACGGTCTTCTTCAAGTGTCTCTAAATCATAATTTTTATACCAATCATGGGTATGAAAATAATAGACATGATCAAACTCTAAACCTTTTGCAGAGTGAATGGTTGTTAAGATTACTTTTGGTCTCTTACCCTTATGCATATCTACAACTGGATCTAAAATAAGATTAATGACGAAATTATTCAGTGAATCATAGGTAACCAATAGATCATAGACCAATTTAAAGTCATCTCTTACTTCATCTTTTGTATAAACATCAGATTCAACATTCTCATAAATCTTAAAGTAAAACTCACAAATTTTACTATAAAGTGTTTCTTTTTTCCCACTAAAATTTATGATATTTTTTACTTCCTCAAGTAGAACACGTTTCTTATTAGCTATAAATGAAAAATCTTCTAAATGACTATCAATCAATTTTCTAGCTGTTTTAGGCCCTATACCAGGTAATAAATTTAGTATCCTGTTAAAACTAACAACATCCAAACGATTCAAATTGACCATTAGAAAAGCCATAACATCTTTAATATGTTTTCTCTCTAGTAATCGTATACCACCATAAACAGAATAATCTATATTCTCCTCTATTAATGCCTTCTCAAATACGGTCCTATTTTTATTGTATCTGTATATTAGTGCATGGCTCTCTTTAGGATTTTCTTTAATATGTCCAAGAATAAAATTCTTATGTTCATCAAGTGATCGTCCTGCAACAACCTGGGCTGAACCTTTATCAGTTTTTATCACCCGAAACTTCTTATGATAACCCAATGAGGATCTTTCTACTGTCTTATTAACATAATCGACAATTTGACTGGTCGATCTGTAATTGTCCTTTAACTTGATCATTTGAGCTTGTTTGAAATCATTAAAAAAGTTTAAAATGATTCTATGGTCTGCACCTCTAAATGCATATATACCTTGAAAATCATCTCCTATCGCCATAACATTATCTATCTTTAATCGTTTGATAAAGTCCAATTGCATTTGATTGGTATCTTGATATTCATCTACCATTAAATAATCGAAGTCTGAAGTAACTTTTTTACTGCCCTCTTTCTTTAAATACTTAGAAACCAAACGAATCATATCATCATAATTGGCTAATAAATGGGCTGCTTTATATTTTTCATAAACATCCACGTATCGCTCTAAACCATCTGCATCATCTTTTAAGTCTCTTATATCGAACTTTTTTATATAATCTGATATAGAAAGTTCTGCATTATAACAATATGATATAACCTTCTGCACCCTCTTAGGTTTAATATTCTTCTTAAAAGTCTCAAAGTCAGCCATAACCAATTTATGAACCTGGACATCGTCTTCTTGATCTAACAATCTAAAACCGGAGATTGGAGAAGAGTTCCCCAATTTTGTTGAAATATAATGTGAAAAAGCATGAAAAGTACCTACGAAACCTAAACTTGTGTTAGGCAGTAAATGATTGATTCTTTCCTTTAATTCCCGACCTGCTTTTCTCGTAAAAGTGATAACAACAATGGATTTAGGATCTACATGATGTTTGACCAGATAAACAACCCTATAAGCCAAGGTATGTGTTTTTCCAGATCCAGGTCCTGCAATAACCAAGTAGTTGCCTTCTTTTCTTGTTGAGGCCACTCGCTGCTCATGGTTTAAATTATTTAAAAACTCATCTTGATATACAAGATTCATGTCGCTAATATCTCTTTTATTTAATAGCTCTATAGCTTGTTTTATATTACTCATAACTGTCTCCTTGTTAGAACATACGTTCTTAAACATTATACTATATATGAGTCAAAAAACAAAATAAGCATGCTCAGCATACTTATTTATCCTTCAATTAGTTTTATCAATTCTCATCTAAAATTCCTTTTAGAATTTCATTATATGCTTTTGGTTTTTCAAGATTACAAATATGTCCTGTGCCCTCAAAAGTGATGAACTTAATCTTGTTAAGTGATGATTTAAAAGCTTTTATATACTTATTGATTTCTTTATCTAATGGTGATTCGATAATGTAAATTGGTTTTTCGCATTTTTGGGCTATATCTAAGTAGTCATACCAACCCAAGACTTGATGGCTGGAAATTATAGTTTTAGGTGATGACGCCATAAAAAGTTTATGTACCTTTTCTTGGGCCTCCTTATCATATGATGAATGTTTCGCAGCAAACTTAGTATAACCTTCGAATGACATTAACTTAATCAGTATTTTATCCATCATCATAATAAGGCCACGACCTAACTTACCCATTTTTATTCTAGGTGTTGTACCATTTGTAATTAGTTTTTTTATGACATCAGGTCTTCTTTTAAGAACTTCGTATCCTACGACACCCCCCATTGAGTTGCCAACCCAGGTAATATCTTTCAGTTCTAACTGATCGATTATGTCTACCACAATATCTCCATAAGCTTTCATTGTATAAGCTTCATCTTGATCTGGATGATCTGAACCACCATGACCTTGAAGAGAAATTGCTATAATTCTGTAGCCTGTAAAGTAATCAATCTGCTCTAACCATTGTTTGTAGTTTCCACCTAAACCATGAACAAATACTATCACTTGACCTTGACTTTGATTATCAAATACTTCAATGTTATATCCATTTGCCTTCAACAACTTTTCCATATTAGACCTCCATCTTAATCAAGTTTAAATGATCTTTTAAACCCTGTATATAAATCTCTTTATGTTTTGCAACTACAGGTGTATAAGTTTCATTGAACCAATCACTGTATCCTTTTACTATAAAAGTGACATGTAAGGCAACGGATTCGGGTAAGGTTACTTTACTATATATTTGTTCTAAGTAATTTTTTGATCTTTTATTAAGATAGTCTGCAATTGGTGATAAAACATCTAAGTCCATATCTTTAATAACCCTTCTAAAAAACTGTAGTGTCAAAGGATCTAACAGCATAAAGTCAAACTCCACACTTGCATAATTAAGAAGTGATGTTCTCCAATCAGCTGATTCATCTATATGTTCATTGATATAGTTAATTAACTTGTCACTAGATAGTTCTACTAAATACTGATATAAACCTAACTTCGTTTCGAAGTACTTAAACAAACTGCCTTTTGATATGCCTAACTCTTTTGTTAATACGTTAGTTGATGCCAATTCATATCCTTTTTCTGCAAAAATAAGCAAAGCCTTATTAATGATTATTTGTTTCTTTTGGTCCTTTAAATTATCAAATGTAATAGTCATACTCCCTCCGAGTGACCATGTGGTCAATTTTTATATATCATAGCTTTCTTTAGCTGTCAAAAAAAAGAACTGTCTTAATCGACAGTCCTTGATTATACTTGAGCCATTGCCTTTAAATTATTTGTTTTCTCTTCAATGTCATCTAACATGGCATTCACTTCAACTGATAAAGTTTCTTGAGTTTTTACTTGATTAAGCACTTCTTCAGTAGCACTTGCATTAGATTCAGTTGCCACAAAAACATCAGATATTTGCTCTTGAATCTTAAAGAATTGTTGTTCTGTATTTTCAATGACAGACATTTCATTCTCAATTAATTTATAGGCTTCATCAAAGGATACCTGAACCTTTTCGAATACTTGAGAAAGAGTTGTCATGGCTTGTGTACCTTCTTGTACAGCTTGTCTACCTAATCCTACTTCTTCTGCTGCAGCTGTAGAAGCAGAAACAACTTTCTCAGTGATCGCCCTAATATGTTCTGCTTGTCTAGTGGACTCCTCTGCAAGCTTTCTTACTTCTTCTGCAACAACACTAAAACCTCTACCATGTTCACCGGCTCTAGCTGCTTCAATAGCTGCATTTAGTGCAAGTAAATTGGTTTGTTCTGAAATAGCTGTAATGCCTTGTAGTGCCTGTGAAATATCCGCCATACTTGCTTTTAAATCTGTTACAGTATTATAGCTAAGATTTATGGCGTCACTGATTTTTTCGATTTCTCCACTTAAATGATTTACATTGGTATGACCATTGGAAAGATCGCCGTGTGTCATTTCAAACGACTCTTCAATAGACTTCATAGCATTTAGAGTCTCTTTCATATGTTCTACAGAATCACTTGCTATGTCATTGATATTACTCAGTTTTTCAGCGCTGTTCTCACTGGTGTTGTTTATCTCTTTCATTGAATCGGCAACAACTCGAGTGGATGCTTCAACATCATCCATTCTTGAATTACAAGTATGAACATTATGAGATACTTCATCTGCATTAGATTCTATGTTTTTTATAATATGATCTAAATTATTACTCATTTGAGTTGATTGCTCACCCTCTTTAATAGCATCTTCTACATATTGCGAGCCCCAATTTGTAATGATATACATAACCCCTGCAGCACACATATAAACTGCTATTCTAGGAAAAAACTCACTAAACTCTGCATACTCTGCTGATAAAAGACCTTCTGGATATATAATATATATACCGATAAGTATTATCGAGAATAAACCACCATATATTGCCACCATTTTTTTCCTGAAATAAACAGATACTAAGAGTAAACCTAAGATGTATACATTAAACAGTCTAGGAATACCACCTCTTGCAATCGATAAGCCTAGGCTAGCTATTCCAGGAATCATAGATATGATAAAACCCTTTATGTATGGATTAAACTTAATAAGATAAATGATGGTAACTAAAAAAGCTGTTGCAACTAAAGGTCCTGCTGCATCCACTGCATAATCCAAACCACCTGAGAAATATGCTGTTAAACCTAAAATAACACAAAATAAGTAAATAATAATTACGTTAAACTTTAATGCTCTCTTGATATAATTCTCCATAAGCCCCTCCAAATAGTTTTGCATAAATCTATTTTCTCATATAAAAGATTTATTCACAATAAATTCATGAACTTAATATAGCTAACACTTGACTTAAATCACTAATTGAATAATTAGCATCTTCATTTTTTACAAAGTTATCGAAGTAAACAGAATGTATCCCTGCTTCATTTGCACAAATAACATCCAAGGATCTATCGCCTATATAATAGGATGTTTTTTTATCTAAATGATGTTTATCGATTAAATACTTTAATGCATCTGGCGAAGGCTTTCTAGCAAAACCATCATCTATGGTTATGATATCCTTAAAGTAATCCAAAATATCATGAGATTTAAGGATATCAAAAGTCGAATGTCCCCTATGAGTATAAATATAGTGGGTATAACCCTGTTGTGCTGTGGCTTCTAATACTTCTTTTACACCCTTAATAAGATTATAATCAGACAACTTTATTTGGTTATGAAAGTCATGATAAAGTGAAAACAAGTATTCTTGACTGGTATCCTGTGCTAATGCTTGCTCATAAAAAAAATAACTGACGGAAGAAGTCTTAATAATTTCATATATTTTCTCTTTTTCTATCTTACCTTTCATAACCTTATAAATGATGTCCGTCATGATACCATACGAATCAACTAATGTACCATCCAAATCCCATATTAATGCTTTCATCTTTCTCCTTACAAATTCTTGTCATTAATTGATTTATTCCTATAATTTAAATCAACACGATTGTCATAGCCTAAGTGATGCCAGAAGTCATTACCGCCTTGATTGTTTTCATATACAACAAGGCAAATCTTATTAATACCTTCATTACTCATGGCATCTTCGCAAGCTTGGATCATTTGAGTGCCTATACCTAAACCTCTACAAGCAGGACTTACAAGAGCATGATAGATATAGGCTCTTCTTCCATCATGACCACATAAAACACCAGCGACTATTTCCTTGTCGATTTCATATACAAAATTAGTCCTTGGGTTTCTATCAATGAACTTTTTTATACCATCATAGGAGTCGTCTAATGACCTTAATCCCATGCCCTCAGTTGAAGTCCATAAGGCATACAAAGCATCATAATCATTTTCATTCATTAAACGTAACATCATATCCTCCTATATGTCAGTATATAGTTCTGTTATAAAATTCATACCACCAACATGCTCTACATATATATTAATAAAGAAACTATTACTAACGCCCATTGATGGATGTTTATATACTATAAAACTATAGTAAGATCCAACCTCTTCAGTTTTAAAACTATTGAGTCTATAGGAATCAATATCTACCAACTTTAATGCAAAGAGTTCATCATTATAAATTTCATCATCTATAACTTCAAAGCCTTCAAGATATGTAGAAATCCTATCCATATCCTTATTCAAATATGCTTCAATGAAATTAAATGCGACTAAATCTCTGGATTTATCCTCAGGCATAAGAAGCGGATCTGCTGATTTGAAGGCATTAAGTTCTTTTACCACACTAACAAGAAGTTCACTCATTGCCTCATTTTCTTCTTTTAATGTGTCAGTATAATCATTTAACTCAATGATCCTATCTGTTTGGTCTGTAAGTTTAACTTGAGCTTGTAAGGTTTGTAAATCCACACTTAAGCTAAATGTCTTATACATTAGGTATAAACAGACAAAACTTAATAATATCATTATTTTTTTCATCTTCTTCCTCCACACTAAAATTATATGATAAAAAGTGATTGCACGGCAATCACTTTAGACCGAGTTTATTCATTTTTTTATATAAGACAGAACGATGTAATCCTAATAGCCTAGCGGCTTCTGTCTTATTGCCATGACTACGTCTAATGGCTTCTTTTATCAATTGCTCCTCATAATGTTCCATTTGATGTTTATAATCTAAATCATCATCCATTAAATAAGATTCATCAAATTTATCAATTAATACGTCTTTTAAGTACTTAGGCAAATCATTGATATGAATGGTATCATCTGTTGTCATGTTAATAGAACTCTCAATAACATTTCTAAGTTCTCTTACGTTTCCAGGCCATTTATAAGTCTCAAGCCTTCTTATAACCTCTTCAGAAATCTTGTGAGGACATTGATCGTAAGAATGAGAAAAATCCTTTAATATCTTTTGACTTAAAAGCGCCACATCACCATGTCTAGCTTTTAAAGGGGGGACACTAAAGCTGACAACATCTAAACGATAATATAAATCTTCTCTAAATTTACCTTCTTCTACTAACTTCTTTAGATTTTCGTTTGTTGCAGATATAACCCTTACATCTACTTCTACCTTGGAGTTACCACCAACTCTTTCGAACTCTTTTTCTTCTAGTACACGCAGTAGTTTGGTTTGCATATCAAAAGGCATGGTCCCAATTTCATCTAAGAATATTGTACCTCCTGTTGCTATTTCGAATTTACCAACCTTACCGTTTTTACCTGCACCTGTAAAGGCACCACTTTCATAGCCGAATAGTTCTGACTCCATTAGGTTACTTGGAATAGCACCACAGTTGAGTTTGACAAAGGGTCCAAACTTTCTTTTGCTCGCATTATGAATAGCATGAGCAAAGTATTCTTTACCAGTACCTGAATCACCAACAAGAAGTATTGTTGAATTATTATTCGCTGCTCTTTTAGCAGAATCTATAATAGTCATCATATGGTAATCACCTGTGATAATATCATCAAAAGTGTATTTTGCCAGATTTAATCTTTTAACTTCCTGCTTGTATTTGATGCGTTGTGAGTTAATTGTCTTAATGTATTCAGACATGTAGTTCACTTCCATAACATCCTTAAACATGATTGTGCCTACTGCACCTATGATCTCTCCGTCTCGTTCAATAGGTATTCTTGCAGTCACCATGGTACGACCATTGATTTCTTGGACGTCACCAATTTCTGACTGACCACTTTTTATCACTTGAGGTAATCTACTATCTGGAATTATATCATGAACATGTTTACCTAGTGCATCTTCTTCTTTTACACCAAAGACTTTTTCATACTTGAATTTTGTTATAATGCCATTATGATCAACAATAACCATGCCATCATAGGCTTTCTCAATAAACTCATCTATCATTTCCATTTGTACATTTATGTCATCTATTTTTGTCATATCAACCTCTTGTTATATTTTTAACGAAATGCATAAAAAAACAGCTCTTAGTTTGGCGAATGCACTTCCATTTTATTTGAGGATAAGTTTAGGATACTAAGAGCTGAATTATATTAAATTATTTTGTGTATCTCTAAACTGCTTATTTAGGACATGTTTTCATCTCCTAAATATACTATACCTCAAATCGGAAAAAAATCAAGCGAATGTTTGATAAAAAATTAACAATTACACAACTTTTGTCGATTCTATTTCAATGGATAACTGTTTGGTTAACTCTGGTATTACCTTTTTCACATCACCAACAATGCCAACATCTGCTACCTCAAATATTGGTGCATGAGGATCCTTATTGATGGCAATAATTAACTCTGATTCTTCCATACCAGCCAAATGCTGAATAGCACCAGATATACCGCATGCAATATATAAATCAGGTCTTACTGTTTTACCCGTTTGTCCAACTTGTGACTCCCTTTCAATCCAACCTTGATCAACAATCGCTCTTGATCCTGATACTACACCACCTAAAGTATCAGCTAGTTCTTCTAATAATGCTAAGTTTTCTTGCGAACCTATACCACGACCTGCTGAAACCAATATCTTAGCGTCTTCAATGTTTTTCTTTTCTTTAATTGACTTAACAACTTCTAGTATTTTAAATGTTTCTGCATCGTGAGTTAAGTCTGTTTTGAAAGCTCGACACTCACCTTGCCTCTTTTCATCTTTCTCCATAAGTTTCATAACACCTGGTCTAACAGTTGACATTTGTGGGTAATGATCAGGACAAATAATAGTCGCCATGATGTTACCTCCAAAAGCTGGTCTTGTCATTAAGAGGTTTTGATTTTCTTCATCAATTTCTAATGAAGTACAGTCAGCTGTTAATCCAGTTTGTATTCTTGCTGCCACTCTAGGTGCTAGGTCTCTACCTATTGCTGTTGCACCCACCATTACAATTTCTGGTTTTTCTTCATTAATGACTTCTGCTACAACCTTTGTATATGGTTCTGTCATATATATCTTAAGAATTTCATCATCACACACAACTACTTTATCAGCACCATAATGATACAACTCATCAATCATTTCACTGACTTCATAACCAGGTAATACAGCGATTACTTCTTGTTTTCTTAAGTCTGCTAGTTCTCTAGCTTTACCTAATAATTCTAGAGAAACACGTTGCAATACCCCTTCTCTTTGTTCTATAAATACAAGTACATTACTAAATTCCATGTTTCCTCCTAAATAATAAACTTCTCTTTTAACTTATCAATAATAATCACTGCGCCTTCATTTGCTGTATTGATTTCAAACTTTTTACCTGCAGTTTTTGCACCTTTTGTAAAGGACTTTTTAACTTTAGTCGGAGAACCTTTAAGTCCTATATGGGCACGGTTTACATCTAGTTCTTCTAAAGTCCATTCTTTAATTTCCTTTTCATAAGCATCATAGATACCTTTAACACTCATATATCTTGGTGTATTCATATCACTTAAAGTTGTAATCAAACATGGCATTTTAACTGCAATCTTATGGTAACCATCTTCAAACATTCTCTTTAAAATTAAGGTATTATCTTCTTTATCTAATGCTTCTACATAAGATACTTGTGCAAGTTTTAGATGTTCA
>Ga0070724_10002059_pt1 | contig 11465 bp, 10 predicted proteins | sample tdDd001_FD_67278 | JGI IMG/M metagenome (GOLD analysis project Ga0070724, IMG submission 67278) | Marine sediment microbial communities from the Atlantic coast under amendment with organic carbon and nitrate - tdDd00.1 | ecosystem: Environmental > Aquatic > Marine > Coastal > Sediment | place...
CTATAGAGTCATTCATTGAAATTGGACGTGAAGGATTCTGCTAAAGAAGAAGTTAGAAGATATGGACATAAAAAACAGGCCAAAGAATTGAACTCCTTAGCCTGATTTATATTAGAAGCTATATTGTACTGACTATCATATTGTACGGTTAAAATTACAGCTCTGAAATTCCATGTTAGGATTTAGTAATGGTGATCTCCCAAACGCCGTTCATCACTTCATCAACGGTGTAAGAGGCTTCACCTTTTCTAAGGTAATCTTCAATGGACTCAAGAACACAACTATGGTCAGTCACAGCGAGAAGATCATCACCGGAAGTCATTGTTTTAAGTTCTTTTTGGATTCTTAGCAGTGGTATTGGACAAAATTCTCCGAAACATTCGAGCTTGATCATGATAGTCCTCCCGATCTCGTAAAATGACAGTAACAATCTACTAGGAATGATTTGCTTTCTTGGTTCATAAGTATAGCAGAATTATTGACGATTGGAAATTAATTGATGAAAACAGGCAGGTGATATATTTGGAATTTCACCAAATAGACGTAGGGACAACTGAAGAGAAGTATATGATGGAAGCTTTGAAAAATGGCCAAATTAGTGGACGTGGAGAACATACAAAAGCTGTTGAAAAAAACTTGGAATCATTTTTTTCAGCAGACCGTGTGTTAATGACGACTTCAGGCACACATGCACTGGAAATGGCACTCCATTTGTCTGGCCTTAGTGAAGGTGACGAGGTGCTTTTGCCAAGCTACACATTTCCTTCAACAGCCAATGCTGTAATTGCAGTAGGAGCGACACCGATTTTCGTACCAGTTGTTCCAGACCTTTTATCAGTATCATCTGAAATTATAAAACAGAATATAACGAGTAGAACAAGAGCGGTCATAGCTGTTCACTATGGTGGTGTATGTTGTGATATTGATGAAATCGCAACTTACTGTAAACAGAACGATTTAGTATTGATTGAAGATGCAGCACAAGCATTTGGATCAAAGTACAATGGAACTCCACTCGGAGCATTTGGTGACTTTGGTTGCCTGAGCTTTCATGGTACAAAAAATGATGTTTCCGGTGAAGGTGGGGCTCTCATTCTACCGAATTCAAGTCGTGAAAGAATGCGGCATGCTGAAAGACTGCTTGAAAAAGGTACAGATCGCATGGCGTTTCTTCGAGGAGAGCAGAGCACGTATGAATGGACAGGATTTGGTTCAAGTTACGTGCCGTCTGATTTGCTTATGGGACTCCTCAGAGGGCAACTTGAGACGTTTGAATTCCGAATGGAAAAACGTAGAAGTGTCATAAAAAAATACATAAAAGCACTGAGTCCACACACATCAAGCAAAACACTTATATTTAATGGTTTTGATTCAGAGTATGAAATAGAATCCGACACAACATACTCAAATGCACACTTATTCTACATTGTGTTAGACAACGTAGAAAGAGGACGCGCATTTAAAAAGTTTATGGACCTTGCCAACATTCCGACGCGTCAACATTTCTTGCCACTTCATGCATCAAAAATGGGAGAAAAACTGGGTTATAAAGTGAGTGATTTCCCATTTGAATCAGATATTTTTGAAAGACTGTACAGGCTGCCCGTACACTCAAAATTGACTGAATCGGATGTTGAACAGGTGATTCAGTCTGTATTGTCAGCACTGGAGGCGACCCTATGATTATGATTTCAATAATCGTTCCTGTTTATTGTGGTGCAAATACGATTACGAGTTTGCTAACCAGAATCGAAGGTGTCTTTAATAGATCTCTTAAAAATTACAGATATGAAGTCATATTTGTAGATGATTGTAGTCCTGACAACAGTTATGATGTGATCCATGAACTCAGTCGAAATAATGACAATGTTCTTGGGATCCGCCTTAAAAACAATGTTGGACAACAGAATGCAACGTACTGTGGAATGCATCATGTACAGGGCGATATAATTATAACCCTCGATGATGATCTTCAACACGAGCCAGAGCTTATACCTGTTTTACTAAGTAAACTCTCAGGTGACACTGAACTTGTGTATGGTGTTTTTACTGAGCGTGCTGATGGTCGCCACAGAAAGTGGGGCTCTAAATTAACAGCACAGTTCTTCAAACAGATGTTTAGAAACCTCGGTGAGAATAGGGTGAGTAGCTTTAGGTTGTTCACAAAATCAATAAACGAACGCGTCATAGGACAAAAATATGGATTTGTATATATTTCATGTTTATTGCTTTCAAAATGTGGTGGCGTTGACAATGTGGTGATTCCATTTACACCGCGAACAAATGGTCGTTCAAATTATAATCTTGTAAAACTGCTGAAGTTGTTCTCAAAGCTCTATTTAAACTATGGTCCACTTAGTAAGTTCTATCATGGATTTGTTCGTGAAAACACACCAAGCTTTACTATTGAGAGAACGACTTTAGAAACAGATAAAGGAGATGACGTACTTGAAAATCATGATGCTTGGCGGGGGATCAAATCAACTGTCTGCAATTAACCGAATTATTTCAAATGGACATGATGTGCTTGTAAGCGATTATCTCGATGAGTCACCTGGTAAGGCGCTTGCGACATATACTGTAAAGGCAGACACCTTCTCATATGAAGAGAGTCTAAAAGCTGCTAAAAATCATAAAATAGACGCGATACTCACAGTGGGTACAGATCAACCAGTACTGACTGCTGCAAGAGTGGCAGAAACCTTAAATCTCCCATCTGGTGTGAGTTCAAAAACAGCGGAAGCAGTTACAAATAAGCGGGTTATGAAACGTATATTTGATGAAAATCAGATACCATCAGTCCCTTATATGCTTGTGAACAAAGATTCTCAGATGACTGAACTTGAGAAGTTTTCGTATCCAGCCGTGTTAAAGCCGGTAGATTCACAGGGGCAACGTGGAATATTTAAGGTATTCAGTCCAGAAGAAGCCTATAGCAAACTTCCAGAAACCCTTACGTTTTCAAAAACAAAAGAGGCACTTCTTGAAAAGTTTTATAAAAATCAGGAAGTTACAGTAAGCGGCTGGGTGTCTAATAAAGAGACGTATATTTTGACAATGACAGACCGTGTAACGTTTTCAGAAGATGAGCGTATAGGTGTATGTGTTTCCCATGAACATCCGTCAACGCATACTCCAGAGTATGGCGACACGGCTCAAGACTTGACTTGTAGAATCGTCAAAGCTTTTGATATCCAGGAAGGTCCGATATACTTTCAGTTCCTTATTGGTGACGATGGTATGCTTGTGAATGAAATTGCCTGCAGGATAGGTGGCGCCTACGAAGACCAGTTCATTCCGAGAATTACTGGGTTTGATATTTTAGATGCACAACTGGATTTGGCAATGGGTAAAGAAGTTTCAACTCAGATAATCGATGGATACGATTTTAAGAAAAATGAAAATTGTGTCAGTGTACAGCTATATTTTGCGAATCCGGGCTGTGTGGCAAACGTATCAAACAAATCTGAGATGCTCGAAGTTGAAGGTGTGGAAGATTTCAGGTGTCATTATGAAATAGGACATGAAATTCCAGTGATCGCAAATGCGTCAGCACGTGCTGGGTTTGGTTTGATTTATGCTTCTAATGAGTCCAAAATGTGTGATTGTATTGATTCGTTTTTCAACACACTAAAGATAGAGAATGAAATGGGTCATAACTTGGCGATACATGGTAAGAGGGGGAATCGATCGTGAATAAATCAAAACGAGTAAAGAGTGTCCTATTGGTGACGCTTTTGGTGGTCAGTACAATATTTGGTGCCGTGGGGTGCAGCAATCAAGATGACACATCGGCTGTGGAATCATCTGAAAGAGAAACACTCAAAATTGCCCGTCAATTTGGTCTGGCATATGCGCCACTGACTATTATGGAGAATAAAAACCTTATCGAAAAATACGATTCAAACTTAGATGTGGAGTGGATTCAGCTTGGAAATACGGCAGCCATTAGAGAAGCCATATTATCAGATCAACTCGACATCGGATTTATGGGTATTCCTCCTTATTTAATTGGTGCTGAGAATGGCATGAACTGGCAGATCTTCACTGGTTTGTCTCAGGCGCCTCTTGGACTTATGACAAGTGACCCTAATATTAAAGGTCTTGGAGACATTAGACCTGAGCATAAGATTGCTCTACCGCAGCCGGGAAGTATTCAGCATATATTACTGACTATGGCCGCTAAAAGAGAACTTGATGATGCTAAAGCCTTTGACAATCAGTTGGTCAGTTTAAAACATCCTGATGGTGTGCAAATGCTTCTTTCAGATTCCGATATAAATCTACATTTTACATCTCCGCCATACGTGTTCCAAGAGAAAAACGAAGGCATGGGAGAAGTAATATCTGGCTATGAAGCGTTTGGAGGTCCATTTACATTTATTGTAGGGACTCTGAGAGAAGAAATGACTGAGAATAAAGAAATCACAGTGGCTGTGAATGCTGCTATCAACGAGGCGATTCAGTTTATGAGTGATAATCCAGAGGAAACGCTGAGTATTTTATCTGAGCAATATGGAATCGAAAAAGATTTATTAGAACAATACATATATGAAAGTGGAATCGTGTATTCACAAGAGGTTTTAGGACTTGATTCATTTGTAACATTCATGTCGGATGAAGGCTATTTGACGGATCAAATTAAAGATCAAACTCTAATTTGGAGTGAGTAATATGTTGAAGTCTATAATTAAGGGGGCAATTTTTATAATTGTCCTTATTACTATATGGGGGTTGCTTGCAAGCTCAGGATTGTATTCACCACTCATTCTACCAACACCCATGCAAGTGTTCGTGAAAATTTCATTGGCTTTTAAAAATGATGATCTTCTTGGTCAGATACTGAGGTCATTAAAAGCTGTATCTCTTGGACTCATTATTGCCATGATATTAACGACACTTATGATTGGAGGCTCAAAGCTCATTCCTGGTGTGGATTTTATCATGTCCACCCTTAGTGCACTTATGCATCCGCTCCCTGGCATAGCGATATTGCCAATATTCATGATTTGGTTTGGATTAGGTGAAGCAGCGATTATTGCTGTTATCGTTCATTCGGTGATCTGGCCGCTTTATTCAAATTTGACTATGGGAATCAAGAGCATTCCGGATTTATACAGCCAAGTCAGCCGAGGATTCGGACTTAAAGGCATTAAGGCATGCTATCATGTAACATTACCATCGGTTTTACCCTATCTATTATCAGGACTCAGAACCGGATGGGCTAGAGCATGGCGTGCTCTTATCAGTGCTGAAATGATATTTGGAGCAATCGGTGGCGGTGGCGGACTTGGATGGTTTATATTTAAGAACCGTGTTTTTATGGACACAGCTGGGATGTTTGCAGGACTGATTGTTGTAATATGCGTGGGATTAATAGTTGAGCGTGGTGTATTCGATCTGATAGAGACGAAGACACTTAAAAAATGGGGGATGATGCAGTGACTAAATCCATAATTGAGTTTGTTGACTGCACGATCGGATATGAAACACCTCTGCTTAATCACCTAAACTTACAAATTCATTCTGGGGATTTTATTTCTATCGTAGGGCGAACGGGCATTGGCAAAAGCACGCTTCTGCGCTTAATTGGAAATGTGGATACGCATTTGAGAAAACCAAATATCATATCTGGTGCGTTAATCATGAAGAATGACTTTGAAGCGGGTATTGTTTTTCAAAGTCTAGATCAGCTCTTTCCTTGGAAGACAGCCATCGAGAATGTAATGCTGGCTTATCATGCTGGTCGAGTTCAAAGTGACAAGCAAACGGCTTATGAAAATGCAAAAAAGTTGTTGGTTGAGGTTGGTTTAGAAGATCAGTCAAACACATATCCAAATATATTATCAGGTGGGATGCGGCAACGTGTTGCTATAGCACGTTCTATGTTGGGAGAACCCGATATTCTCCTTATGGATGAACCTTTCGGGAGCCTAGACCCACATACGAGAAGAAAACTACAAGAAACATTACGGGATTTGCATAAAAAACATGGTATGACAGTTGTGTTTATTACACACGATATCAATGAGGCGATCATACTCTCATCAAGAGTCTTGGCAATAAAAAACAATGAGGAGTACCAAGTTTTCCATAGCTCTGACTTAAAGGAATATGAAAGTTTAGAGCATGAAATACTGGACTATCTTGCTGAGTGATATATTGAATCAAATGCAGTAAAAGTGGGTAGAGATAAAGTACGTAATTTGCATAATAAAAATGAAACGGAGGGATGTGTATGAAATGGTATAAGAGCTTTCAAGTTCGGATATTTGTCATACTCATCCTTTTTATTTATGCGGTACTCGTATCGGCTCTGACGTACACTTACAATTCACTTGAGACCGAACTTGAGACGGATGTATTTCAGACCAATATGGAGATTGCTTCAAGCATGAGAACAGCAATTGACCTCCATTCCGATACGCTTATTCATACTATGAACACAATTGCAGATTTTCAGACCATAAAAAATCAAGATCATGGTTCTATGGATGAGATTCTCCAGAAAGTCGTTATTAACATTCCTATAATTTCACAGATATATGTAACGGATTCATTGGGCATGCAGATCTACAAGTCGTCATTTCCTGAAACAATGGGAGATCGGTCGGACCGGATCTATTTTCAACGTGCTATTCAAGGTGAAGCTTATTATTCTGATGCTTTAATTTCTCGGAGTACCGACAAGCTTATTAGTGTGATCGCTGTTCCGATACACAATAACGGAGACATTGTAGGAACCCTGGGTGCAAGTATTGATTTAGGCTATTTATCAGAGCTTGTTGATGAGGTTAATAAAGGCTCAAATGGACACGGTTACATAGTGGATAGGACTGGACATCTGATTGCACATCCTGACGAAATTGATGATGAGGATTTGCATGATATTTCAGAACTTACTCCAGTGAAGAATGTCATTTCAGGAGAAACGGGTTCGGGACGGTACATGCTTGGTGGAGTGGAGGAATTGGTCTCGTACGTGTCATCTGAAAAAACAGGTTGGGGTTACATCGTACAGGTTCCAACACTCGAAGCGTTTGAAAGCCTAAGAGCTAGGCGTGTGGAATTGAATGTATTACTTGCGACACTTCTAGGCAGTGTACTAATTGTCGCATATCCGATGGCTATTTATATTTCGCGACCTATTCAAGAAATACTGAAAGTTCTAAGAGGTATTGGAGAATATGAATATGCAATTGACTTTGAGTATAAACGGACCGATGATTTAGGCTTGATTCAATCTGAAATTGTGAACATGGCAAGAGAGCTGAAAATAACCCATGAGGAGCTTGAAGCTCGGGTTGAAGAAAGAACGACAGAGTTGAATGCATCTAATGATTCACTTCAAGAAACATTGCTTGATTTACAGCGAACTCAAGAGAAGTTGGTTATTGTTGAGAGATTTGCTGCTCTGAGTGATATGGGAATTAGAATGTCGCATGAAATTAATACACCTATTGGAAACAGTATTTTTGCCGCGTCTTTTATGGAAATTGAAAGCCTGAAAGTCAAACAACTTTTAAGCGAGAATAAAATGACAAAAGACATATTTACAGACTATGTGGAATCCAATTTAGAAGCTTCACACTCTATTTCCACTCAGCTTAAACAAGTTAATAACACCATTTCAAGTTTCAAAGACAAATTTTCCGGAGAATCATTACTTGAAGTATCAGAAATGTGCTTACTTGATGAAGTTCAGTCAGCCCTTCGTGAGTCGAAATTGCATGACAGTCATATGAAAGTTGATGTTGATGTAGACTGTGCTGAAAATATTTGTACATTCTACCATGCGAATGTATTTGACCAAATACTTGTTGAGCTGATCAATAATTCCCTCGAATATGCGTTTAAGGATGTCGACAGGGGTCGAATATCAATAAAAGTGTCTATTGAAGAAGATCAGATACTTATAAAGTATTCAGATGATGGCGTGGGCATACCTATGAGCAAGTTAAACACAATTTTCGAACCCTTCCAAAAAACCAGTATGTCCGACAGTGGGTCAGGTATTGGACTTAGTCATATATACAACTTGATTGTTAATCTTGTGGGTGGAAAGATCAGTTGTATCAGCTCGCTTGGTGAGGGCACTGTTTTTGAAATTGAGCTTCCATTAAAAAAAACACTATGACAATTTAGAAGGCAATAATTTAAAAAGCAATGTGAAACGGTATTTAAGTCGTTTCACATTGCTTTTATTTTTTTTGATAAATTTGAACATTCCAAGGATACCCATCGTTATATTTTACGATTCTCATACCATATTGTGGACTCGAAAACTCGTGAGTCAGGATGTAGTCTTCAGACAGAACTTGCTTGAACGCATCATAGTAATCCATAGAACCATAAAGAATATCCCATGAATCTTGATTTCGATTTATATAATCCATTTCTTCCGACAATACAACATATTCGATTTCATTTTGAATCAAATATGTTTCCACACTGAGATTATAATGATCCAAGTAAGCCATGTTGCGGTAATCAAAGAATTGATTTGGTGAAAGTGCAAAACCTGCATTTAGATTACAAAGAACCTTTGCATCCTCTGGAATATACTTCTCAAAATTGGATGTATAGGCCTCGTAGCTTTCTAGTTGAGGTTTAAAAACAGTCTGTCCAGAATTAAGGGATAGTAAAACAACAATGACTACAAGCACAACAGACTTATAATGATTTCCTATGGGTGTATGAGTGAGTGCTGCATGTAAAAGAAGCACTAAAAATGGCAAATAGAATACAATAGAGGTCGCGTTGTAGCGCCCGATGAGGATCAGTCCACCAGTTAGTCCAATACATGCGAGTAGAGGATTAACAATACTACGCTTAAGCTTTTCGTTGGAGGAGAAAACAAGGCTCAGAATTGAAACAATCACCATGATTCCAAGAAGAATCAGCTCAAGACGTATATTCGGCGTATGATAAGTCGCACTTATTCCATGATAGAGTTTGTAAAGAAATATCGGAAATGTTTGGAACTTCTCGCTTATCGTAAGTGTTGCTCCAAGTGAATCGCCAAAACTTTTATAATCGTACAAAAATCCTGAATTCCATTTGATTGAGACAATGATATAAAATCCTGCTATTAATCCAGTGTTTATAACATAAGTAAGTATGGATAACACGCGGCGGTTTTGAATGGCGTCAAAGAGCAGTATCAGACCAACAACACATGCAATTAGAAAACTATTGGGATGAAAACCAATGGCAATCCCCGTTAATAGACTGCTTACAAATGCAGTGCGTATCTGATCGGATCTATGAACTGCTTTTTTTAGTTTAACATCTATCCAAATATAATTCATAAGCATGAATAAGAGTATAAAAATCTCCTGGCGTCCAAAGTGTGAAGCATAAATGAATTGTATGCTCATAGCAAGCATGCAGGTGAATAAGAATCCGTGGACTCTAGAAGCCTCTTTTTTCTGAAGATAGACAAACAAAGTGATTAGGGTAATAACCGCAATGAGAAATGACAACATTCGTACAGAAAAGGGGGTATAGCCAAACAAAGAGATCCAAACGCCTTGCAAAGCATGGAATAAAGACTTAATAGCGTGAGGCTGGCGTGGATAAAGATCAAAGAAAGGTTCTATGATTTTAAAAGTGTTATTATCCATAATTGTTTTGCTGAGGCCAGCAAGCCAAGTTTCGTCAGAATGAACAAATGGATATTTCGTCATTGATAATATATTGACAAAAATATATGATATTAATGCTATTATGTAGATGAATATACGGTTTTTCATAACTTTGCCTCCAACTGAGTATCTATAAAACTTATGATAACATGTTCAAACGGAAGGGTCTTGCCTCTGGTGTTAAGAAATATCGATACAGTATCATGTTTCTCAATACCAGTATAAGCATAAATTATAGTTATAATATAGATGAGGTTCAAAAAGAAGCGACAACCTTGTAACTGAGATTGATAACTGCTTAACAAAGTTAGATGCCATTTTACAATTTCCAACTCTATTTTAACAGTGTTTTGACCGAATACGTTAAAATGATCCATTGAAAACTGGTAACAAGCAGGGAGGACATACTATGAACCTTTTAAAGAAACGCAGTTTAGCTGTGGTTCTTGTGCTCGCAATCACTATGATTGTAGCAGGATGTGTATCACAAACGACATATGAAGGTGCGTCAAATATTGTGGAACCGAAGACCGTTGGTGAAATGATGACAGGCACAAGCGTTATTGTTGTCGATGCACGTGACGCTGAAAGCTATGAGCGCGGACATCTTGACGGCTCAATTAATTTACCGCCGAGCCTTCTGACAATTTCAGAACCTGTTGGTGGACTTGTTGCGTCAAAAGAAGCTTTTGAAAGTGTTATGACAAAAAAAGGAATCAGCAATGATGACACCGTGATGATTTACGATGATGCAGGTGGCGTATATGCGTCGCGTGTATGGTGGGTTATGAAACTTTATGGCCACGATGATGTTCGTGTAATCAATCAAGGTGCAAAAGGATTAGAAAAGACTGGCTTAACAATGTCAGCAAGCATTCCAACACCAGAGGCAGTAACTTACGTTGCTAAAGATGCAGATACAACTCTTCTTGCATCCCTTGATGAAGTGAAAGCCATTGCGGATGGAACTTCAAGTGCAAAGTTGATCGATGTTCGCTCGCGTGGTGAATTCGACGAAGGCGCTATACCTAGTGCTAAGCTTTATGCACACACAGAAAATCTTTACTCTGATGGATCGTTTAAGTCAGGAAGAACAATTGAACTGAATTATAAAGATCAAGGCTTTGAAAAAAGTGACGAGCTTGTGCTTTATTGTAAATCTTCATTCAGAGCCACTCAAACAGCGGCACTGTTGCAAGAAGCGGGATACACAAACGTTAAGGTTTACGATGGCGCTTGGTTAGAGTGGCAAAGTCAAGGCATGCCTTCTGAAGAGAAGAAGCCTGAAGTTGTACCTACAGATCAAGACGCATCTTAAGAACACAGAGGGGGATAAACATGAAAAAGTATACGAATTGGTTGGCACTGGTACTCGTATTAGCAATGACATTTAGCTTTACTGGTTGTTCAAGTGAGCCTCAGGTTCAAGAAACTTCAATGGAAGTCGCAGTTGAAGCACCGGCTGAAGTTAGCACTGAAGCACCTGCTGAAGAAGCATCAGTTTCACTTGATGAAACTGTAAATGCTTACTTTGCAAATATGCCAAGCCATATTTATAAAATTAAACAATCTGAGTTCATCGAAATGGTGAAAGCAGGCGAAGATATGACAGTGCTTGATATCAGAAGCGCTGCTGATTATGCAAAGGGTCATGTTCAGGGCGCTATTAACGCACCTTGGGGTGGAACTGCAATTAGTGACACACTATCAATGCTTCCACAAGACAAGCCACTGTATGTTTACTGTTACTCAGGACAAACAGCTGGTCAAGCCGTACATACAATCAACGTTGCAGGCTTTAACGCTCGCAGTGTAAAC
>Ga0070724_10002062_pt1 | contig 11458 bp, 10 predicted proteins | sample tdDd001_FD_67278 | JGI IMG/M metagenome (GOLD analysis project Ga0070724, IMG submission 67278) | Marine sediment microbial communities from the Atlantic coast under amendment with organic carbon and nitrate - tdDd00.1 | ecosystem: Environmental > Aquatic > Marine > Coastal > Sediment | place...
GTTCAACCTCAGTCTGAGACTGTATGGAGACAAGCTAACAAGTATAGAGTACCAAGAATGATCTTCGTTAACAAGATGGATAGAACTGGTGCAGATTTCTTCATGGTTGAAGAGCAAGTTGGTTCTAGATTAAAAGCTAACCCAGTTCCTGTTCAATTACCAATCGGTGCTGAAGAGAACTTCAAAGGTGTTATCGACTTAGTTAAGATGAAAGCTATCGTATGGGATGATGACGCTGCAATGGGTTCTAACTACCACGTAGAAGAAATTCCAGCTGAGTTACAAGACCAAGCTGAAGAGTACAGAGAAAAGATGATCGAAGCTGCTGCTGAGTCTTCTGAAGAGTTAATGGAAAAATACTTCGAAGAGGGTGAATTATCTGAAGAAGAAATCATCGGTGGATTAAAAGCTCAAACTTTAGCAATGCAAATTACTCCAATGACTTGTGGTACTGCATTCAAAAACAAAGGTGTTCAAACTTTATTAGACGCTGTTGCACAATATATGCCAGCTCCAACAGAAGTTGAAGACATCAAGGGTGAAACTCAAGATGGTGAAGCTGTAATCGTTCCTTCTACTGATGAAGGTGATGTTGCAGGTTTAGCATTCAAAATTATGACTGACCCATTCGTAGGACAGTTAACATTCACAAGAATCTATAGAGGTGTTCTAGAGTCTGGTACTTACGTAATGAACTCAACTAAGATGAAAAAAGAAAGAATCGGTAGATTATTAAAAATGCACTCAAACAACAGAGAAGAAGTTACTCAACTTTACGCTGGTGAAATTGGTGCAGTTGTTGGTCTTAAAACTACAATTACAGGTGATACATTAGCTTCTATGGATGATCCAGTTATCTTAGAAAGAATGGAATTCCCAGATCCAGTTATCTCTGTTGCAGTTGAGCCAAAAACTAAAGCTGACCAAGAGAAAATGGGTATCGCATTAGGTAAATTAGCTGAAGAAGATCCATCATTCAGAGTTGCTACTGATGAAGAGTCTGGACAAACTATTATTTCAGGAATGGGTGAGTTACACTTAGAGATTCTTGTAGATAGAATGAAAAGAGAATTCAAAGTTGAAGCTGAAGTAGGTGCTCCACAAGTTGCATATAGAGAAACTATTAAAAATGCAGTTAAAAAAGAGTACAAATATGCTAAACAATCTGGTGGTAAAGGTCAATATGGTCACGTATACTTAGACATTAACCCATTACCATCTGATTCTGAAGATAACTTCAAATTCCACAATGCAATTAAAGGTGGAGCTGTACCAAAAGAGTACATCCCTGCAGTACAAAAAGGTTGTGAAGAAGCTATGGCTGGTGGTATCCTTGCTGGTTACCCAATGGTTAACATTGAAGTTACTTTATACGATGGTTCTTTCCACGACGTTGATTCATCTGAAATGGCGTTTAAATTAGCTGCTTCTATGGGATTCAAAGAAGGTTGTAGATCTGCAGCTGCTCAAGCTGTTATCTTAGAGCCAATCATGAAAGTTGAAATCGAAACTCCTGAAGATTACATGGGAGATGTTATCGGTGACGTTAACAAAAGAAGAGGACAAGTTAACTCTATGGATGAGAGAGCTGGTGTTAAATTAATCACTGCTATGATTCCATTATCAGAAATGTTCGGATACTCTACTGACTTAAGATCTATGTCTCAAGGTAGAGCTACTTACGCAATGTTATTTGATAACTATTCTGAAGTTCCAAAAAATGTAGCTGACGAAATTATGAAAAAGAGAAACGGTTAATAATTAACTTTTAGTTAATAACTACTCTTTATAAAAGCCTCGACATTTTGTCGGGGCTTTTTTTATGTCTAATATTTTTTTTATAAAATCTTACAAATTGTAATTATAATACTCATCAAAATAAAATTATGATAAAATCATGCCAATATTAAATAAGGGAAAACTCTGTGAGAATTAGTCAAAAAACAGAACTACTAAAAAATCCTACAAAAGCAGGTGTAATATTAAGACCTTCAAGTCCTGAATTAAAAGAGTCATTTAATAAAATAAAAGAGCTTTTTGAACAAACAGGTATTGATGTAATACTAGAAGATAACTCTGCAAAAATGATAAATGAAAAAGGTATCTCTTTAGAAGATTTATGCCACGAAGTTGATTTTTTAATCTCTGTTGGTGGAGATGGAACACTTTTATCTGTTGTAAGAAGATCATTCAAATATGATAAGCCAGTTTTAGGTATTAACCTTGGAACTTTAGGGTTCTTAACTGATATTAATATGGATGAATTAGATAAGTTTGTAAAAGACTTTAAAAATGATACTTACAGAATTGATAATCGTATGATGGTTCAAGGCTCACTCAACCTTAATAGTTTTGTGGCATTTAATGATATTGTAATTTCTAGAAAATCTATATCTTCAATGATTTCTCTTGATGCAAAAATTGATGGTAAACCATTTAACTCTTATTATGGTGACGGTGTTATTATATCAACGCCAACTGGTTCTACTGCTTATAACTTATCAGTTGGAGGACCTTTAGTATTTCCTCTTACCGAAGCATTTATTATAACTCCTGTTGCACCTCACTCACTAACTCAAAGACCTTTAGTTATGCCTGCGGATTTTGAAATAGAGTTTAATATCACTGATACACAAGGTGCAGTTGTAATTGTAGATGGTCAAGATATTTATGAGTTAGAGCAAAATGAAACAATTAAAATCAAAATTGCTAGACAAAAAGCAAAAATGATTCATAGGGTTGAGAGAAACTATTTTGATGTATTAAATGAAAAACTAAGATGGGGAAACTAAAAGATGATAAATAGAGTCTATTTAGAAGACTGTCTATCTTTTAAAGAGGTTGACTTAGAGTTTAAAGCAGGACTAAATGTATTTACAGGTCCAAGTGGAGCTGGTAAATCAATATTAATGAATGCAATACTTTCACTCTTTTCGTTAGCTGATGTGAAAGCTAATTTAGGTGAGGTTACACTACAAAATACAAATATTGAAGAAGAATCTTATGGGATTGAATCTGATGATGACATATGTATAAAAACAATCAAAAAAGATAAAGTAAGATTCTTTTTAAATAATCAAACTATCTCAAAAAAGAATCTAAATGGTTTTTCATCTAGACTTATTAAACATCTAAATCTAAAAGATACATCAGATTTTCAAAGCTCAAAACTTATTAATTTTTTGGATAGTTTAGCTTCAAAATCAAATAAGGATTTTAATAAACTAAAAGAGAGTTTTGATTTAGTATATAAGGACTTAATAAAAGCAAAAAAAGATCTACAAAAAATACTAGATGATGAATCAAAACTAGAAGATTTAAAAGAGTTCGCAAAATTTGAAATAGACAAAATAGAAGCTATCAATCCTCAAGTAGATGAATATGAAGAACTAAATGATATTAAGAAAAAGCTATCTCAAAAAGAGAAAGTGGAAGAAGCAATAAAAAGTGCTTCTGGCATCATGTCTTACTCTTCATCTGTTTCATCTGTACTTGAACTTATGGAAGAGGATTCTAGCTTTTTTGACGAGGCTATGAATGAACTAAATAATATCTTTGAGAAGTTTAATGACTCGTTATATGAACTTGAAGATATTAATATAGAAGAGGTTTTAGATAGAATTGAAAAGCTATCGGGTTTACAAAAAAGATTTGGCTCCCTTGAGGCTGCTATTGAGTATAAAGAAGAGAAAAAAAGAGAATTAGACTCTTATGAAAATATTTCATTTGAGAAACATCAACTTGAAAAGAAAGTTAAAAAATACAGTGATGAGATTGAAGTATTTGCAAAAGAGATTTCTCAATACCGAAAAGAGTCTACTACTATCTTAGAGAAGAAAATAAACTACTATTTAAAGTTTTTATATCTATCTAATGCAAAGATGATTATTAAAGAAAAAGAGTTAGATTCAAGTGGTATTGATTATGTAGAGTTTGAACTAAATGGAGTTAATTTAGATACTATCTCTTCAGGTGAATTTAACAGACTTAGACTTGCCTTATTAACATCAATGAGTGAGTTTGATATTGTTGATAATGGAGTTTTATTTTTAGATGAAATTGATGCAAACTTAAGTGGTAAAGAGAGTGATGCTATTGCAAAAGTACTTACTAAACTATCAGAATCGTATCAAATCTTTGCAATTTCCCATCAGCCTCAATTAACTTCTACTTCTCAACAGCACTTTTTAGTTGATAAATATGATGGAGTTTCAACTGTAAAAATTTTAAATTCCAAGCAAAGAATAAATGAAATTGCAAGGATGATTTCAGGTGAAAAAATTACAAATGAAGCGATGGATTTTGCTCGAAATTTATTAGAAAAATAGCCTATAAAGCTATTCTTCTAAATTATAAAATCTTATGTAAAAAATCAATAAAAAATAACTCAAAGATACTGAATACTTATTCATTTTTGTAAAAAAATACAAAATTTGTCTTTAAACTGTAACTTTAGTACACAATAGTGAAAAAAAGTGACAAAAATCTTAAAAAAATTTATTTTATAGTAATATCAAAAAATATTATGCTTATTATAACTTTTACTATTAAATAATGAAAAAAATCATACATAATGCTATTCTTTAGCTATAAAGCTGAGTTATTATAAGAAGTCTTAATGATTGACATATATAAAACTAATGAATAGTTTTTATTTCTTTAGTATAAGAAAAAATTATAGTAGACAATTTAGTTTTTATTAAGATATGCAAACTATAATTTTGTGATAGTCGATATTTTTGAGTAAATATCAACATTTAAAGGAGGGGAAATGACAAAAGTTAGTGAAGTTTCTAATAAAGATGTAACTACTACTTCTTCTGAATCAAAGTTAAGTAGAAGAGACTTTTTTAGAAAAACTGCAGTTTATTCAGCTGGTGCTATTGCAGCAGCAAATGTAGTATCACCGGTAAAAGTAAAAGCTGATGATCCGGCAATTATCAATGAAGCACCATGGGGACAAAAGCTTGGTGACCCTGTTGATAAAAATCTTTATGGAATACCATCACCGTATGAACATAACAACATTAGAAGAACTCACTCTTTATTCTCATCGGGAGATTATTATGCGTCAGTTTCTATGTGTCCAATTCATGAATCTGAAGGTATTGTAACTCCAAATGGTTTATTCTTTACAAGAGATCATGGTGGAACAGCTCACGTTGATCCAAATGAGTGGAGATTAATGATTTGTGGTGATAAGGTTAAAAAAGAGATTGTTTTAACTTTAGATGATCTTAAAAGATACCCAAGTGAATCTAGAATTTACTTCATCGAGTGTCCTGCAAATGGTGCTCCTGAGTGGAGAGGACCACAATTTAATTCATTACAATTTATGAAAGGTCTTATGAGTGCAGCAGAATGGACTGGTGTAATGCTTAAGACAATTCTTGAAGATGTTGGTTTAGAAAAAGATGCAGTATGGATGCTAGCAGAAGGTTCTGATAATGCATCAAATCCAAGAACTATTCCAGTTGAGAAAGCACTTGATGATGTAATGGTTGTTTGGGCTCAAAATGGTGAAGCTTTAAGACCTGAACAAGGTTATCCTGTAAGATTAATTGTTCCAGGTTGGGAAGGTAACTTAAACACTAAGTGGTTAAGAAGATTAGAATTCTCTGATAAGCCTTGGCATTCGAAAGAAGAAACTTCTAAATATACTATGGTTCAAAAAGGCGGAAAAGCAATTAGATACTTCTGGGTAAATGAAGTTAACTCTGTTATTACTTCTCCATGTCCTGAAAAACCATGGACACACCTTAAGAAAGGTGATATGGTTGAAATTGAAGGTCTTGCTTGGACAGGTCATGGAACAATTACAGGTGTTGATATTTCATTTGATGGTGGAGACAACTGGGTTGAAGCAAGCCTAAAAGGTTTAGTATTACCAAAATCTTGGACTAGATTCTCTTATGTAACTAAATGGGATGGGAAGCCTCTATTATTAGCATCAAGAGCTAGAGATGACTTTGGAAATATTCAGCCAACAATTGATCAAGAGACTGAAGCAGTTGGTGTTGAGTCTGTTTATCATAGAAATGCTATTGTAACTTGGGAAATTACTAAAGAAGGAGTATGTAATAATGTTCAAATTAGAAAACACAACAAAGCTTAAGTCTACACTTACAGCTCTTGGATTATCTACTCTTTTAGCAACTTCTTTAGTTGCAGGTGACAATAGATCTGTGGATGGTGCGGTTAAATATAATTCTGTAAAAGGAATGGATGGACCATATCATTTAAATATGCAAGAGACTAAAAACTACAACAATGGTAGATTAGCAACTAAAAAAGAGATCAAAGTTTGGAATCTTGATGTTAAACCAGATGGTACTGGTTTACCTAAATATGATATGAAACATGGTGAGCCTGTAATAGAGAATGGAAAGCCTAAAAAAGCTGAAGGTTCTGTAGAATGGGGTGAAGAACTTTATGATGCTCAATGTGCTATGTGTCACGGTGAATTTGGTGCTGGTGGAAAAGGTTATCCTACATTAGCTGGTGGTGATGTTAAAGATTTACATATCCAAAGACTTAACCCAGCTGATAATCCTCCTAATCCAGATGTTGCATTAAAAACAATTGGATCTTACTGGCCATACGCAAGTACACTTTACTGGTATATCCAAGAGTCTATGCCATTTACTGCTCCTAAAACTTTAACAAACAGTGAAACTTATGCAATTACTGCATTTTTATTAGCTGCAAATGGTATTAAAGTTGATGGTGTTGAAATGGATGAAGAGTTTGTATTAAGCAAAGATAACTTCGATAAAATTGAAATGCCAAATGTTAATGGTTTCTATCCAGAAGTAGATACAAAAGACCCTCACCAAGGTCCAAAAAACATGAAAGCACTTTTATCAGATCCAACTATTTATGGTAAGGGTGATAGATGTATGAGTAATTGTATTGAAAAACAGTTTGGTAAAGGTAAAACTACTGATGATTTATTAATGAAAATTAAAGTTGATTTAGCACCTAATGCAAATGAGCCTATTTCAACTGAAAGAACTTGGAAAGAGCCTGTAGTTGCAGTAGCTAGTGGTGCTGATCCAGTAGTTGTTGAAAACTATGCAACTTATTGTTCTGCTTGTCACTCAAACAAAGCAATTGGTGCTCCTGTAATTGGTGACAAAGAAGCTTGGGAAGAAGCTCTTGAAAAGGGAATTGAAGAAGTTTATACAAACGGAATTGACGGTATCAATGCAATGCCTCCAAAGGGAACTGCAATGACAATCTCAGATGATGATTTCAAGAAAATTGTTGATTACATCATTGATGAGAGTAAATAAGGAGAGAGTATGAAATTAATCAAAAAGTTACTAATAGCATCTGCTATTAGTAGTTTAGCAATTACAGGTGCTGCTGCAAATGATGCTTTAGTTAAAAAAGGTGAAAAAATCTTTATGACTAAAAAACTTGGTAACTGTATTGCTTGTCATGGAATTGAAGGTAAATCTCTTGATGGACCAGGAAGTTTAGGACCAAAATTAATGGCATTACAATACTGGCCAGAACAAGCATTATATGACAAAATTTATGATCCATATACAACAAACCCAATCTCTGCTATGCCAGCATTTGGTAAAAATGGTTGGTTAGATGATGGTGAAATTAAAGCACTTGTTGCTTATTTAAAAACGATTAAATAATTTAAAGGAAGAAAAATGAATAGAAGAAACTTTTTAGGATTAGGAATTGGTGCATTAGCTGTTTCAATGACAGCTCCATCTACATTAAGCGCTGTTAATTTTAGAGAAACAAAACCAAAAGCATGGGATGCTGCAAAAGTAGACGGTGCTCTTAACGAAATTTTTGGAACATCTACAACTACTAAAGGTAAAGTTAAATTAAAAGCTCCAGATATTGCTGAAAACGGTGCAGTTATTCCTGTAACAGTATCATCTAAATTAGCTGGTTCAAAAGTGGCAATTTTACAAGATGCTAACCCTGAAGCATTAGTTGCAGTATTTACTGTACCTGAGGGTGGAATCATTGATTACTCTGTAAGAATCAAAATGCAAAAAACTGGTAATGTTACTGCAATCGTTGAAGAGGGTGGAAAATTATACTCTGCTTCTAAATTAGTTAAAGTAACTATTGGTGGATGTGGTGGTTGATTTAATTCCAACTACTAAATAATATTTTATAAATTAGAATCAAAATAAAAAAAGAAAAGCAAAAGGAATTAAAAAATGGCTAAAAAAACAAGAATTAAAGCAAAATTAAAAAAAGGCGTTGTAACTGTTAAAGCTATGGCTAACCACGCTATGCTATCTCACCAAGAAGCAAAAAGAGCAAAAAAAGAAGCTAACTGGATTAACTATATGACTGCAAAAGTTAATGGTAAGTTAGTATACGAAGTATCTACTTCTCAATTCTTATCTAAAAACCCTTATGTTAAATTCAAATTTAACGCTGAAGCTGTAGGAGCTAAAAAGGGTGATAAAGTTGAAATTACTTGGGTTGATATGAAAGGTACTACTCAAACAAGTAAAGGGAAAATTAAATAATTAACTACTCTTTGGAGTAGTTATTAGACGATAAAATTAAGGAGAGATGATGTTATCAAAAATTGCTAAGACAACAGCCTTAGTAGCATTAACTACGTGTGCATTAAATGCAGCAGACTTTAATGCACAAGCTGAAAAAGATAGACTTGCTTTAATTAAATACTTTGAAGCGAAATTCGAAAATCCTGAAAAAAATAGAAATACTTTTTTCCCATATTCAACTGATGATGAATTAAAAAACAACATTATTAGTGGAATTAAACACAAAGAGTTCTCAATTGGAAACTATGCATTCTCTAAGAATGGAAAAGCTTCTTATGATGAAATCAAGGAGTTCCCGCCAACTGAAGAGTGGGTTGAAGCAGGTGAAGAGTTATATGGTAAAAAATTTGCTAATGGTAAATCTTTTGCTAACTGTTTCCCTGAACCAGTAAAAGCTGCAACTGACTATCCATACTTTGATGAAAAAAGAAATGAAGTTGTTACTTTAACTGTTGCTGTTAATGAGTGTTTAACTTCAAATGGTGAGAAAAAATGGAAAACTTCTAAAGGTAAGATGGCTAATTTACAAGCTTTCTTTGTTCAATCAGCTCAAGATGAAGAAAAAATGGTTGATGTAAAAATCCAATCAAAAGCAGCGGCTGAAGCTTATGAAAGAGGAAAAGAGTTCTACTATACTCAAAGAGGTTATTTAAAACTTTCTTGTGCAACTTGTCACGTTCAAGGTGCAGCACAAAGAGTTAGAAATGAATCTTTATCTCAATTATTAGGACATACTTCACACTTCCCTGTATATAGGTTAAAGTGGGCAGCTAAAGATGCTAATAATAATGGACTTGGAACATTAGAGAGAAGAATGGCTGGATGTGTTAAAGATCAAGGTCAAAACCCACCAAAAGCTGATAGTAAAGAGATGAGAGAGTTATTATACTTCATGTCTTATATGTCAAACGGTATGCCAGTTGATGGTCCGGATATTAGAAAGTAAGGGGAAGAGATAATGAAAAAGATTTTAGTAACTACTGTAGCAATCGCTTCATTAGCTGTAACATCAGCGTTTGCTCACAATCATGGTCATTTAACTCCTGAAAAATCTGTAAAGTTAGATGTAAAAGAAGTATGTAGCGTTGAAAAGCATGGTATTAAAAAAGTATTGGCAAATGCTAAGAAATTTAATAAGTCTGCAATTAAAGAGGGTGTTGAGTTTAGAAGATTAAACGTAAATAACTCTGATTTAATTCTTTCTGTTGAAGAGGCTTTAAAAACTGGTGCAAAAGAGGTTAACCCTTTACACTTTAAAAGCAAGCCAAATAAAATCAAAAGATCAAAAACTAAGTTAGCAGTTGATTATGCAGCTTGGAGAGCTTGTTCGTTTGGATTAAGAGCATTACAACAAAAAGAAGAAGGAAAATCTACTTGGAGATTAGCCGTTCCAGGTGATGGATTTAAATATTAACATAAAAAAATAAGTAGTAGGAAAAAAGTCAAGATTTGTATCTTGACTTTTTTTTATAGTGATATTTTTAGATTAGAAAATATCATTATGAAATATGATTTAGAGGGAGAAAAATATATGAGAAAAGTTAAGAGTTTATTAATAGCTGGTGCATTATTAGCATCTTGTGCTACATCTACTTTAGCTAGTGAAGGAAGTTCTAAATTTGTTCCTATTTCAAAAGGTGTTAAATCGATTGAAATGAATTTAAATGGTGAAAAATTTACATTGATGAGAAATCAATCAAAAACAAGTAAAATTTCTCCTTTATATGAGACAACTTTTAGAGGAACTCCACAACCAATTAAACTAGCAGAAGGTGTAGAAACTGTTGGTGAAATTGAGTTTATTGAATTTATGAAAAAAGCGCAAACTGATGAGTCTATTGCAATTGTTGATTCAAGAAAACCAGGATGGTTTGCAAAATTAAGAATTCCTGGAGCAATTAATGTTCCATTTACTGGTTTTGACAGTAAAGAAGGTTCAATTGAAGCTATGGAAGATGAGTTAGGTGTTGAAGAGAAAGAGGATGGAACACTTGATTTCTCTAATGCTAAAACAATTGTAGCTTATTGTAATGGATACTGGTGTGGACAAACACCTGGTATGGTTAAAAATGCAGAATACTCACTATTAAAAATGGGTTATCCAGCAGAAAAAATTAAATACTATAGAGGTGGAATGCAAGCTTGGACTTCATTAGGTTTCACTGTTGTTGGTGAAGCAGCACAATAGTAAATAAAAAATAAAGGTTAAAATCACATGAGTAAATTAAGTAGAAGAGAATTCGTTTATATGATGGCAGTACTTGGTGCTGCTCCTGTATTTGCTAATTCTCATACAAGAATGACTGATACTACAAATAAATTAGAAGATTACTATAAGTTAAAGCCATTTGGTAATGCAAGATTCTTACATATGACAGATTCTCATGCTCAGTTATTACCAGTATATTTTAGAGAACCAAGTGTAAACTTAGGTTTCCATGGTAACTTTGGTAAGCCTCCACACATCGTAGGTGATAAGTTATTAGATTACTATGGAATTAAAGGTAATAAAAGACTTGAGTATGCTTACTCTTGTGTTAACTTTGAAAAGCATGCAAAAGCTATGGGTAGAACAGGTGGTTTTGCTCAAATTAAAACTGTTGTTGACTACTTAAGAGATAGTTTTGGTAAAGATAAAACTCTATTATTAGATGGTGGAGATACTTGGCAAGGTTCTTGGACTGCATTACAAACAAGAGGTAAAGACATGGTTGGTGCTATGAATTTACTTGGTGTTGATGTTGCGGTTGGTCACTGGGAGTTTACTTATAAAGCACAAGAAGTTTTAGACAATGTAAAAGCATTGGATGCAGAATTCTTAGCTCAAAATGTAATGGTTAAAGAAGATTCAATGATGGATGGTGTTGAAGCATACGATGAGGATACCGGTCATGCCTTTA
>Ga0070724_10002064_pt1 | contig 11452 bp, 22 predicted proteins | sample tdDd001_FD_67278 | JGI IMG/M metagenome (GOLD analysis project Ga0070724, IMG submission 67278) | Marine sediment microbial communities from the Atlantic coast under amendment with organic carbon and nitrate - tdDd00.1 | ecosystem: Environmental > Aquatic > Marine > Coastal > Sediment | place...
CGATGATATACCCTACGATGAATGGGTTCGCGATGGTTGGATTTTTACAACCCCCGGGAACATTCAAGATTACGATACAATACGAAAATTCATATCAGGCATATTTACTTTGGATAAAAAACAGCAAGAAAGCGAAGATTGTGTGGCGTGCTGGTTCGATTTGAAAAGCATTGCATACGATAGATTTAATTCTTCCTCACTGGTAGTTAATTTGGGGAACGATGGTATAACAATGACCCAATTTGGACAAGGCTTTGTTTCGATGAGTTATCCAACAAAAGAATTAAACAAGCTGGTGCTGAAAAAAGAAATCAATCATTTTGGCAATCCTGTATTGCGCTGGCAAGTATCAAACGTATCAATCCGAAGAGATCCAGCCGGGAACATTAAAATCGACAAAGAAAAATCGAAAGAGAAAGTCGATGGTATGGTCGCAAAGGTGATGGCCTATGGAGAATATTTAACCGCAATTGCCAACGATGAACCCGAAGCATATCAAGATTACGGAATCAGAACATTTTAAAAAAACAGTATAATGAAGACAACCCCTTTACCCCGATCGGTTGCCAGATTAGTGACTCGCGATGGGTTCATAGAATTATATCAAGAAAAATTAAAAGCCACCAAAACATGCAAAGTAGCTTACCTAAAAGCCGAAGAAGAATATCAAACATTATTCGGAAGATCAAAATATTCAACTTACGACACCTTCCGTAATGCTCTTGTAAGGTGGAACAAAAACAGAATTAAACACCTAAAATCAAAAAAATGAAACAAACGTCAGTAGAAACGATCGAAATATGCCACTCGTGCAGCGGAAAAGGCAAAGTACCACGACCACCTGCACACCTAGCCGATGAATCATTTGTATTAATCACCTGTGAAACCTGCCTTGGTAGCGGTCGTTTACGAGTAGAAACCATAACAAAAACCAGCGCATTTGTTGGCGACTAGCTGTTTTTTTGTTCAAAAATTAAACAATTTGTTTATTTACTTGCATAGACTAAACAATTAATTTAGTTTTGATTATAATAAAAAACCTAAAACACCCCCGAAAAAATGACTGAATTTCAATTAAATCAAATTGTAAGAACTCCTTTTGGCGATGCGAGAATTTTTGCAGCAACAAAAAGAGTTGTAAACGTGAAGTACTTGAACCCCAAAGATGAAGAGCCACTGTATGGGAAATACTATGCAAACCCAACTTATGAGCATCAAAAGAGAATCTCACAACTTTATGAAAAAGACTAACTCCCAACTTCAACCAGGCATAAAAAAGATTTGTAAAAACTGTGAGCACTGGAATCTGAAATCTAAAACCATGAAGCAAGATCACCTTGTTGGCGACGGTTCTAAATATCGTTATTGTTATAAGCAGCCAATAAGCGAATGGTCAGACACTAAGATTACTGTTACAAGATTCGATTCTAAGTGTAAGCTTTTCATTAAGAAAAAACCGAAAGATCAATTATCACTTTTCTAATAATTAATTCCTCATAAAATGCCCAAAGGACAATTTACACCACTCGCACCCGAGCAAGAAGATGTCATAAAAGCCGAATACCTTACAACTCCAGTTAAGACACTGGCAAAAAAATTAGGTGTTTCAAGCGGTGTGATATATCGCCGTTTAAAAAGATGGAATCTAACTATCCCACCCGAGATAGTTGAGCAGCGAAAGCGCGATTCTTTGTTTAAGAAAGGAGATGTACCAGGCAATAAAGGCATGCATCAATCAGAATACATGACCGCTGAATCGATTGAACAATGCCGAAAAACCCAGTTTAAAAAAGGGAACGAACCACACAATACCAAATACAATGGACACGAGCGCACGACCAAAGATGGATATATCCAAATCCGATTATCGAAAGGCTTGTACCGCTTAAAGCATATTGTCGAATGGGAGAAGATAAACGGTAAGCTTCCGAAAAACCACTGTTTAACCTGTTTGGATGGCGACAAAACAAACACCTCACCTGACAACTGGACGCTGACCAGTAGAGTTGAGCTCATGTATCGGAATTCAAAGCAGAAATTTCCAAGAGAAATAATCCCCTCATTAGTTTTAGTTAATAAAATCAATAAACAAATAAACACTTTAGAAGATGGCAAAGAATAAACTAGCAGATCTGAATAACCATTTATTTGCTCAGCTTGAAAGATTGGGCGAAGAAGATTTAAAAGGTGACAAACTGAAAGCCGAAATATCCAGAGCAAAAGCAATTAGTGGAATTGCTCAGAATATTATTGTAAATGCTAAAACAGCTTTAGAAGGTGTGCAATTTGCTTACAAATACACAACTGGAAATAACAAGCTGCCTGAGCAATTCAAAGTAAAAGAGCTTACAAGTTGATGAAAACAATAGACACCGCAATAAAGGAAATCGTGGCACAAGGTGTCGCGACCAAATCCGAACTGATGATGCGTAGCAGAAAAAAGGAGATTGTCAGAAAACGCTGGCAAGCTTGGAAGATATTAACAGACAAAGGCTTTAACCAAAGCGAAATCGCCAGGCGCTTTAAAATGAATTCAGCCACCGTGCATCATGGCTTAAAAGAGATTGCACTTGTTGATAAACTAAAGCAAATCAAAAGCAAAATAATTAAACTCAGATAAAACATGAACACACAAACAAAGCACAATGAAGTAATTGAAATTACTGCAAACCCTGAAAAAATGGTAGGTAAATTCCTTTCAAAACCATTATTAAGAAAATGGAATGAAAATTTTGTTGACGAAGACACAGGCGATGTAGTGCCCATTGAAAGATCAGAGTTGATTTTTCAAGCTGGAACCTTCCTCAATGGCGATGCAGTGGCACAAATCATGTTCCATTTACAATCGGACGAAGTCAGCGAAGTAGAAGTCAGCAACCAGAAAAGGGAAGCTTATTTTGCGAAAGATAGTGCTATTGCCGTTTGGAATACGGTTATTGAGATTGATGGCAAGAATGTGAAACTAATGCTTTATGGCAATTCAGCCGAAATGGCAATTGAAGCATCCCGCGACTTTATCGAATTAAATTATTCGGGCATGTGCAAAACCAAAAGCGTGAAAGACTTTGGCGATTATATTCTTATCGATAGGCAATTGGCCAAAGAAGAAGATCAGGAGCTCGACCCCAATTCAAAAAAGGTTTACAAATTTGAGGTGCTTATCATACAGGACGAAACAAGTTTCCCTCAAAGATTCCTTGTATTTGCATCCGACACCGAAACAGGCCTGATTCACATTAACGACTGGGTGGCCGAAAATCAGGAAAAGCACTATTCAAACACCGATGAATTCCGAGTAGCACTGGAAACAGTAACCACCGTTAAATGCAATCACATCCTCGAAAAAGATTTCACCGAAGCCTATTTGTAAAACAAACAATAAAAATAACTAACTTCCCATTATGAAAGAACCTACAAAACCAACAATCGAAGCCTATTCGATAATGTTTGGAATACCCGATATAACTGGAAATATCTACACTAAAGAATCGATTAACCTTGAATCGTATGAGAATATGAAAGAGCGAGGCATTATTCTCGAATACGTAGTAGATGAAAAAGGAGTAAAAATCACAAAATACAAATAGCTATGTTTTTTAAAGATTATAATCAAATCAGTGACGAATTAGACGAACTGAATAGAAAAATTGAAGAATATGAAAAGATTGATCGCGGCGAAGGAGCTGAATTGTTTGAATCAGATCCTAATTACTATGAATTGGTCAATATTCAATTGAACTCAATGCGCACTTATAGACAATGTTTAATTGCTCGCAAAAATTCAATAACAAGAAATAAATAACATACTGCCCAAAAGTCTCACTTTTAGGGGAGATTTAGAGGGGTGTTTTACCCCACCCAAACCATCTTCCCACCCCCGGGAACATGGTTTTTTTCATCCAAGCCCACCAACACCAAACCCCATTTAAACGATTTTAAGCCATTTACCTCTAAAACTAAACGACCTCATGCGCGAGGTCTTTTTTTATGCTCTGAAACGACCTAAAACCAAAGAAACATGACAATAACTAAAGTTTTTATTTAGAATGTTTGCAATGCTAACAACTTTTTGTTTAAAACTGATATAGTTTTACATCGAATAAGTTTTTCATAAGGTTAAAATTTAGGTTAGTATGGGAAAAGGTTTCAAACTAAAAATGTTTGGTAAGGAAATGCTGGAGCTTCGTTCGGGGGATTCGAACTCCAGCTCTTTTTCCCTAAAAGATTTATCCGGCGATTTACTAAACATTTTCGGAGGTGGCCGATCTAAATCAGGCCAAATAGTTAACCAAAAAACCTCAATAGGCTTTTCAGCCGTAACAGCTGGTGTTCGAATTATAGCCGAAACCATTGCGTCATTATCTCTTAATGTGCATCAAGTTGCAAGCGATGGTAATTCCTCAATCAACTACAATCACAACTTACAGCATTTACTTAATGCCGAGCCATACCATTTGTACACCTCATTCGTATTTCGCGAATTGTTAATTACAAATGCAATCATGTGGGGCAATGGTTACGCTCATATCGTTCGCAACAGCCTGAATAAAATACTAGGTTTCAAAATATTAAAGCCCGACACCGTTACGCCTTTCTTCCATAACGACGAATTGTTTTACAAAGTGCAAGGATTAGAAGATCCTATTTCAGCACTCGATATGATTCACATTCATGGTTTTGTAAAGGATGGAATTGTAGGTGTTGCACTTACCGATATCGCAAAAGAAAGCATTGGAGCAGGACTTGCCATGCAAGAACTAGCCTCGAAGTTTTTCGCCAATGGTGGAATTTTTAAAGGTGTACTAACAACAACACAAGCCTTAAAAGATGACCAGTACAAAAGAATGAAGGCATCGTGGGATGAGCGGAACACAGGTAGCGATAACCATTGGAAAGAACCGCTCTTGGAAGGTGGACTGGAATACAAACCAATGACCCTATCACCAGAGCAAAGCCAATTGTTAGAATCGCGTAAATTTCAGTTAATCGAAATTGCACGATTCTTACGCTTACCACCTCACAAGCTAGCAGACCTCGACAAATCAACAAACAACAATATCGAGCATCAAAGCATCGAATTTGTAACCGACACGATCCGACCTTGGGTAAAACGTGTCGAACAGGAATTAAACCGTAAGGTATTTGCCGAGCGCGAAAAAGCAACAACGACCGCCCGCTTTAACCTAACATCCCTATTGCGTGGCGATGTGAAAGCCCGTGGTGAGTTTTACTCTAAAATGTTCAGCATAGGTGTTTATTCTCCAAACAAAATATTAAAGCTCGAAGGTCAGAACACCTACGAGGGTGGCGACGAAAGATTTGTACAGGGGGCTTATATCCCAATATCGATTATAAAAGAAAAATATCAAGCCGATGTGGCTAAAATAGTATCAGAAACTAAAGCAAATGCCGATGCTGATTAACGAAATCGATCAGGTTGTTCAACCTGTTAACTGGAACATGTGGAGCGCAATATGTGCCATTGCAGTGTTAACAATTTCGTTGCTTACACTGATTGTAAGATTAACCCGTAATCACACAAAATTGGAAGAAGGACACAAACACCTGGAGAAAGCAACCGACGACAAATTTAAAGTTGTGCACCATCGAATTGATGAAAAAGCAGATAAGGAAGTCGTTGCAAATATGGATAAGAAACTGGATATAATAATTGGAAAACTATAGCCATGAGCGAAAAAAAGAAAAATACACAAACAGGACCAGAACGCCGCTATTACGAAAATACGGTAAGCGTGGTTAAACGTGATGGCGAAGAAGAATCGCGCACTGTTCGCGGATACTTCGCAAAATTCAACAAACTATCGCGCTCATTGGGCTGGGGATTTAAAGAGAAAATCAAGCCAGGTGCTTTCGATGATATCGATTTTAATAACGATGATATCGTTGCTCTTTTTAATCACGATCAAAATCAGATTGTAGGCCGAACAATTGGTACACCAAAACTGATTTTAGGTGTTGACGAAGTTGGAGCCTACTACGAATTAGAAGCACCCAACACAACAGCCGGTAACGATTTACTGGAAAATGTAAACCGTGGTTTAGTTCAGCACTCTTCTTTTTCGTGGCCTCGATATACAATCGAAGATATTTGGGAAGATGATGTGGAACATGGCGAAGTAAGAACAATCGTAAAATTTACCCGATTGCTCGATGTTGCCCCGGTTGTTAATCCGGCTTATTCCGATACCACTGCATCCCGTAGTTACGATGGTGCAAAAGATTCTTACGAGAATTGGAAAAAGGAAAACACCCCTTTCAATTCTACAAAACTGCAAAATGAAAAGCGTTCGTTGGAAATCCAGAGAATGCGATAAATAAAAACAGAGTGATAAATTAAAATTAGTAGAAATTATGAAACAAAAATTTGCAATTGTAGCGAGTGTATTAATCACTCTGTTGCTAATCGTAGTAGGCTTACCAGTTCATGAAGTTGGTGGAGTTGGTTTAATGGTTGCCCCTTTGGCTTTGCTCGATATTGAAAAAAATATCAGAAGCCTAAAAGAGCAGCGTGGACTTGCTTTGGATGAAATGGAAACTTTGGTTGATCTGGGATTAACTGAAAAACGTGATTTAACAACTGAAGAAGATACCAAGTATGTTGAATTGCGCTCTAAGTCTGAAAAGCTTAAAACTCAAATTGAAAGACTCGAAGAGAGTTTGGAGTCTCGAAAATTAAAGATTAAACCTGAAGGTGTAAAAGCTGAAGAGACTTCGATGCGAAACACTCAGGAAGAATCTGAGAAACGTTATCAGGAAGCTTTCAGAAATTGGGCGGTTAATGGTGAGCTTCGTTGTTCTAAAGAAGATTTAGAAATCCTTGACCAAAGAGATAAAGAATCTCGTGCACAAGGAACTGGCACAGGTGCAACTGGTGGATATTTAGCACCTACAACAATGGCTGGAAAAATCGAAGAAGCCTTAAAATTTTTAGGCGGCGTTAGATCCGGTGCTACTGTTCTTACCACGGATAATGGCAATATTATTAATTATCCTACAATGGATGATACAAGCAATATTGGTGAGTTGATCGGTGAGAATCCATCAAGTGAAACCAATAAACAGGATATTACTTTCGGTAACAAGCAAATTGGAGCATATACTTATAGCTCTAAAGCTATTGTTGTAAGTAACGAATTATTGCAAGATTCTGCTTTCGACTTGGAAGGATATATCGCCAAGGTTGCCGCTCAACGAATTTTCAAAATCACGAATCTACATTACACTACTGGTGATGGAGCCAATAAGCCTAAAGGCATTGTTTTAGATGCTTCGCAGGGTCTTGTTGCTGCTGCTGCTGCCGCAATTACTGGTGATGAATTAATCAAACTAATGCATAAGGTTGATGTTAATTACAGAACTAATGGTAAGTGGATGTTTAACGATAACAGTTTGCTGGCTATTCGTTTATTGAAAGATGATGATGGTAATAGCATTTGGCAAAAAGGACTAGCTGAAGGTGAGCCAGATAAGATTCTAGGAAAACCATACATCATCAATAACGATATGCCTGATATTGGAGCATCTAAGAAATCTATCTTTTTCGGTGCTATCGAAAAGTATCTAATCCGTGATGTATCCAATGCTACATTAAAGCGTTTGGATCAGGTTGCAGGTTTACAGAATCAAACTGTATTCGTTCTATTCTCTCGTCACGACGGGAAATTAATCGATGCAGGAACGAAGCCTGTTAAGTATTTAGAGCATCCAGCATCCTAATTTCATCATCATGGAAAAGAAATATAAAGTTTTAGTCCTTCAAAGCTGCTCCGGCCGCTTTGGAGGTGAAATAGACAGTTTCGTAAAAGGTGAAAGACATCTATCTCTCGAAGTTTGCCATTGTTTAGTAAATGCAGGTTACGCCGAGGTAATCGACGAATTGCCCGAACTGCCTAAAAAGGAAGCGGCACCCACTCCACCAAAAGATAGTGAACTACCATTGGACTTTCCAATGAGAGATTTGTTAATCGAAAACAAGCTAACCACTATTGTAGAGGTAAGCGAGTTTGGAGATTTAACCGAAATTGGAGGGATAGGACCAGCGAAAACATCCGAAATTGCCGAATACCTTGAAGGCATAGAATAATCGATTTTAATAAGGATAAAATGAACTACAATAGATTAACATTCCCGAGTGCTGAAAACTCATTGATTAAATTGGAGGATGTAAAAAAACACCTTCGCATACTGCACGATACTGAGGATGCTTTAATACAAGGCTACTTGGATACGGCTGTTTTTCATTATGAGAATTTCACAGGGCGAATTGTTAACCTATCAACGTTTAAGTGTACGCTTGACCATTTTCCCAACGCTGGGAAAATGGTTGAGCTCATGCGCTATCCAGTAAAAGAGATTAAGGAAATTAAGTATGCCGATGCAGCTGGAGCAGATCAAACCTTTGCACTTGCATCTTGTCGCATTGATTATTCTGAGCCATCAAGACTAGCACCAGCATTAAATAAATCATGGCCTGTAACGGCTCCTGTTTTGGCTGCTGTTACAATCACTTTCGATTGTGGTTATGTAGATGCAACGAAGTTACGACCCAGTGCACGCCAAGCCATATTAATGATGGCCGGGCATTTCTACAACAATCGTGAGAGCGTGGTGGTTGGTCGAGTAACCAACGAGGTACCATATTCAGCTCAATTGCTGATGGATAATGACAAGATAAGCAACCGCTTTTAGGTCGTGAATCTAAACTCATAATTCATCATTCATAACTCATAATTAAAAAGAATGCCCTACAGAACTACTGATTTTGATACGCCAATAAAGGTGCTTGCTTTCACAAGTGAAAAGAATCGATTCTCTGAGACGGTTAAGACTTGGAGCGAAGCATTCAATACCTGGGCACATCAAAAAAGCTTTAAAGGTAGCGAAGCCGAAAAAGCTGGAGCAGTGCGAAATTTCAAACAAAAGGTGTTTGTGGTTCGTGCCTTCCCTTTGGTTAATTCTACGCATAGAATAGAGCTTGAAGGTCGTTTGTATGGCATCAACGATGTTGAGTGGGAAGATGGTAAAGTTTATCAAGTGATCTACTGTGAGGAGTTGGTTGAAAAACCATCGCCATGAGTGGAGAGATTGAACTGATTGGTGATAAGGAATTGCGGAAGGTACTTGAGAAATTGCCCGAAAAGGTAGATGTGCGCTTATTAAATGCCGCTGGACGAAGGGCCATGAAACCTTTCGTTAAATCGGCAAGGCGAAAAGCACCAAGTAGAACGGGCAATTTAAGAAAGAGTATTGGCACACGTGCCATGCGACCTGTTAATGGAGTTTCTACCATTGTAGGTGGACCACGAACAGGTAAACGACAAAAGTATGATGCTTGGTATTCTCATTTTGTGGAGTTTGGCACCAAAGGAGTTGTGAGGTATAACACCAAGCGATATAAAAAGGGCCAACGATACAAATCTGATAGTAAAGCTAAGCCTTTTATTCGCCCCGCTTACGATCAGGAAAAGGCGAATATGATGAAAGAGTATGAGAAAGAAGTGGCATTTGTCACTCAAAAATATCTCGAAAAACAAGCCGCTAAAATGAAAAAGTAATGGAAGAGTTATTAGCTGTCGTATTAAATACAATTGTTGCTGATGTGGCACCACAAATGCTCGATGAAAAATCAGGCTTGCCAGCCATTACATACGAAGTAATCGACTCCATTCCCGATAAGACTATGGATGGTCCTACAGGGAAAAAGGAGAGTAGAATTGAAGTTGATGTTTGGGCATTGTCCTATTCGGTAGCCAGACAATTAAGTGCCGAAGTTGCCAAAAAGGTAGATGAACTAACAGGGACATGTGAAGAAGGTGCCAAGCATACATTTTATATAGAAGATATCAACCAGTTGAAAGATCCAGAAGAAGGGGTTTATCACCACATGGTTGAGTTTAAAGTAAATTCGTTTAAATCAATTAACACTTAAAAGTTATGGCTGATGCAGCAGGTATCCCTATGGAAGGTCAAGAGTTTATCTTGCAATGGGGTGATAATAAAATCATGGGAACCGTTTCGCGTTCTCTAAATCTTTCAGCTGAAGAGAAAGATAATACAACTATGGATACTGATCCAGGTTGGAGCTCTACCAAGTCAGGAAAGAAATCTTTCGATTTAGCTGTTGAATTGCAGTGGCAGAAAGGCGCATCTTTTGGAGGTAAGGAATTGCTTGCTGCTTTTATTGCTGGAACTGAAGCAGAGATGATCTATGGTGGTATTTTACCAACTGAAACGTTTTATAAAGGCAAAGTTTGGGTTAGCGGTGCATCTTTAGGTACACCAGGTAACGGTCAGAATATTTCTGCCAGTGCCACACTCAAAGGAACTGGTGCTCTAACACCAGAAGTTGTTCCAGGATCGTAATTCTATTTTCTTATGAAAAAGATAAAAATAAATGGCAAGGAATACCCTTGCAAGTTTAGTATGGCAGCTATCAAGGGGATGGCTGCCCACTTAGGCATTCAGTTTTCTGAAATGGCCGATACTACAAAGTTTGGTGTTGAGAATGTGGCAGCTATTGCCTATTTCGGAATTAAGCAAGGCTCAAAGCTTGATAATCAAGATCTGAATCTATCCATTGATGATATCGAAGATGTGATTGAGGTGCATGAGTCGCTTCAAGTGATGAAGGTTTATATGGAATCGGTAACAGGACCAGTTGACCCAAATGTATAGAGCTCGGAGAAGTAACACCCTCTGAGCGCGATTTATGGGATGAATTTTTAGGAGTGGCCCTTTCCCGCTTGAAACTCGCTTACGCTGATTTTCTGGCGATAACACCACGCGAATTTCTTGTTATTCTCGATGCCTTTAATCGTAACGAATTTGAGAAGTATAAGCGCGACCAAGAAGATAAACGCTTTTGGCATGTGGCTAACATGAATTTTCAACTACCAACCGAAAAACAATACACCGATCCCAAACAATGGATGCCTTTTGCATGGGAAACCAGCAATGTAAAAGTGTTGACTGACGAAGAAATTGAGAGTAAAATCGAAGTGATGAGTAAAGCATGGGGAATTTAATTAATGATTAGTGATTAACAATTACTAATCGATAATTACTAATTATTAATTGAGATGACGAAGAAGACCATTGCAAACATGCAAGTGAAAATTGGTGGTGATGCTAAAGAATTAGAAAGCTCATTCGCCAAATCGCAAAAACACTTAAAGAAATTTGCTGTAGGAGCGGCAGCCATGACCGCAACGGTTGCGGCTGCCTTCGCTGGTTTAACAGCTTTGAGCAATCAAGCAGCTGAGTATGCCAACACAATTGACAAGAGTGCAATAAAGACCGGGCTTACAAGAAAAACAATTCAGGAACTTTCTTATGTTTCTGAACAAGCTGGTTTAGGATTCGATAAAATTGAAGATTCTTTAAAAGATGTGACTATCAGCATGGGTAATGCTCTTGCAGGTACGCAAGCCCA
>Ga0070724_10002065_pt1 | contig 11452 bp, 8 predicted proteins | sample tdDd001_FD_67278 | JGI IMG/M metagenome (GOLD analysis project Ga0070724, IMG submission 67278) | Marine sediment microbial communities from the Atlantic coast under amendment with organic carbon and nitrate - tdDd00.1 | ecosystem: Environmental > Aquatic > Marine > Coastal > Sediment | place...
TTTTAATTCTTGCTAATCCAGCAACATAATCTAATGTTTGTTCAGATAGTGATGTGGAAGTAATTTCTTCTAATTCATCCAATGAAGCCATTAAATCTAATTCCATCAATTGATCTCTATCAATCTTTGAAGGGGCTAACATCATGGCACAGGATGCATCACGTAACTTAGGAAATGCAATAACTTCTCTTATAGATTTTTTCTCTGTTAAAAGCATAATCAGTCTATCTAAACCAAATGCAAATCCACCGTGTGGTGGTGTACCAAACTCAAAGGCCTTTAACATAAATCCAAAACGTTCTTTGGCTTCTTCTTCAGAAAAACCTAATAGTTTAAAGACTTGTGTTTGAATCTTTCTATCATGAATCCTAATTGATCCTGACCCAAGTTCCACACCATTTAAAACTACATCATATGATTTAGCTCTAATTTTTCCAGGATCACTTTCAAAGTATTTCATATCTTCATCTTTTGGCATTGTGAAAGGATGGTGTTTAGCAACATATCTTTTCTCTTCTGGTGCCCACTCTAGAAGTGGGAAGTCTGTTACAACAACAAATGCAAAGTCATCAGCTTGTCTTAATCCTAGTAAGTCACCTACTGCTAATCTTAATTGTCCTAGAATAGATAATGCCTTGTCTTTTTTGTCTGCACTAAATATAATTAAATCTCCAGGCTCTGCACCAAGTTCTTTCCTTATTTTTTCTAAGTCTTCTACAGAGAAAAACTTAGTTAATACACTTTGCATGCTGCCATCTTCAAGAATTTGAATCCAAGCCATACCTTTGCCACCAAACTGAACAGCTTTATCTGTTAACCATTCAATTTGTGTTCTTGTAAATGATAATCCACCTTTAACACATAAGCCTTTAACAATACCACCTTGATCAACAATATCTCTAAAAACTTTAAAAGAAGAAGTTTTCATGATATCACTTAGTTCAACCATTGGCATTTCAAATCTTAAATCTGGTTTATCTGATCCATACATTTCCATAGCATCATCATATGAAATACGTCTAAATGGAAGTTCAACATCCAGACCAACAGACTCTTTCATAATGTCTGAAAACAGACCTTCTAAGTAGGTGATGATGTATTCCTCATTTACAAATGATAATTCCATATCTATTTGAGTGAACTCCGGTTGTCTATCTGCTCTTAAGTCTTCATCTCTAAAACATTTTGCAATTTGAAAATATCTATCAATTCCAGATACCATCAAGAGTTGTTTGTAGATCTGTGGTGATTGAGGTAATGCATAAAAACTACCTTTTGTGATACGGCTTGGTACCACATAATCTCTTGCACCTTCTGGTGTAGATTTAGTAAGTATTGGTGTTTCCACTTCAATAAAGTTAGAGTCAATCATTTTACTTCTGATAATTGAGATAACTTCTTGTCTTAGCTTAAGGGTCTTTAGCATGTCATTTCGTCTTAAGTCTAAGTATCTGTATTTCATTCTTAATTCTTCTTTGATATCTACTGCGCCATCGATTAGAAATGGTGGTGTAATAGATTCGTTTAGAATAAAGAGTTCTTTAACTCTTATGTCGATGGTACCTGTAGGTAAAGCCTCGTTAATAGTATCTTCATCTCTTTTCTCCAAAGAACCTCTTAGTTCTACAACATACTCATTTCTCAGTGATTCACTTGTCTCGAATACGCTATCACTTACCGACTTATGGTCAATAACAACTTGAATAATACCTGAAGCATCTCTTATATCTAAGAAAATAACGCCTCCTAAGTCTCTTCTACGTTGGACCCAACCCATAACTATTACTTCTTGTCCTATTTGTGATTCAGTTAATTTACCACAATAATGTGTTCTTGTTAATTTCATTTTCAGCCTCCTTTTGGCCGACGCTCTTTGAAAAAAGGGTATAAAAAAACCTCCATCCCAGTAAAGGGACGAAGGTTGAATTCGCGGTACCACCCAATTTGATCTAAAAAGATCCTCTCTTCGATACGGACTACAGTCGATATCTAGCCATTTAACGCATAGCATACGTCTAAGTCTACTCACAAGTTGCTTTCGGTTAGAAGCTCAAAGATGTTTTTCAATTGCTATTTTGTATCGACATCCCACCATCGTCGACTCTCTAAAACGTCATAAACAATTTACTCTTCTCGTCGTTGCCTTTTCTTATTGATAATGATTTTATCGGACATTTTATCCCCTGTCAACACTTTTTTTTGAGAAAATATTATATTATCTGAATATTAATACAAATTGTGACTGCGCTGATTAAGTCATTTCAATGGTCATGAATCATTTGATTAATATTTAAAAATTAAGGAATAAATAAACTATCTTACACATAAAATCAAAATAATACCATATATCACAATTCTATTTAGTTACATTCTTCTTCATTTTTTGCTATGCCATTATCATAAAGCACTGATGTTTTAATCACACCACTATGATTCTTAAACATATCTTCTATTAGTTTGTTGGAATATATCGGGAAGTTTTAGTATTTATGAAACTAGCAATTCATCTTCAAATGTATTAATCTAATCCAAAAGGCTCAACCACAACTCTTCAGATTCAACTACCAGATCAGAAACAAGCTTTATAAAAGGAGTATAATTTTTACTTTTCGTGTATTAAAACAAGAACCCCTAGATACGATCTAGGAGTTCAGGTACTTCTGGCACACCGTGAGGGACTCGAACCCCAGACGAACAGAATCAGAGATTCCATTCTATAACTCTCTATAATTTCTATAACGTCTGAAAAAACTAGGTTTTCTTCCTATAACTTCTATATAAGCCGATATCAATCTATAACTTTGTTGGGAAAATGTTGGGAAGTTTTCAGTTCAGTATTAGTGATCATAAGTACTTAAACTTATTGTAAAAGTCGTTCCATTTTCCTCATCACTGGTTACAGTAATCTTACCTTCATGCATTTTAACAATTTCATTTGCTATGGTAAGTCCAAGTCCATAACTATTTTCTTTTCTAGTTCTTGATTTATCAACCATGTAAAATCTATCAAAAACGCTGTCAATTTCTTCTTTTGGTATCACCCGACCAAAGTTATTTACAGAGAGTATCACTTTATTAAAAGATTCCTTCAAGCTGAATGTTGCAATTGTCTTTTTATCCGAATACTTTATGGCATTATCCAGCAAGATAATAGTAAGTCGTTTTAAATGACTATAACTACCTTTCAAATAAATATCGGAATCAAGGTCCATAGAAAGCTCCATTCCTGCATCATAGAAGACGGGTTCAAATGACATGGCACTTTCAAATGCAAGATCACTCATTGAAACTTTTTCGAATGGTATCTGTTCAGTACTGAAATCTAATTTCGTCAACATCAATAAATCTTCTATCAATGTTTGCATATGTTTCACTTCACTTTCTATATTCTCAACCCATTTCTGTTTTTTTTCTTCAGGATTGCTTGATAAAAAGGATGTGTTTGCTCGAATAACTGTTAAGGGGGTCTTGAGTTCATGAGAAGCATCCATAACGAATTGCTGCTGTTGTTTCCAAGCTATCTCAACAGGTTTAACAGCTATATATGAAAGGTACAAACTTGCCATAAAAAATACGATTAAAGCACTTCCAAGTATTAGGAAATAACTTCTAACCTGTCTTTGCATGAAACTTTCCTCATGTGAATAATCGATAAATCCAGTGATGTTGTTATCATACTTTTTATATATGAGACCATAATCAGTCAAAATACCTTTGTTTTCACTTTTATTTTTAGTCGACTCTAACAGTTCATATACCATTTCTTCAGTAACCTGACTACTAGAGTCTCTAATTTCTACTAGCTCAGTCGTTTCACTTGACCTGGTAAAAAAACTAAATATCTTTGACTGATCATCAATAAATCTATCATCACCATTTGATTTCTCATTCTCATCTAATTGTAAACCATCATTCGTATAACCCTCAGCATAGAGTTCATCGAGAGCACTATAGCTATCATTCATCATATGTTGTCTTGAGGATGTAATCAGGCTGACTAGGAGCCCAGTTAAAATCAAGCCTATTAGTGTCATCATAATGATTACAAATCGGATTCTTAGTTTCTTAATCATGGCCTTCCTCCAATTTATATCCTAGCATTCTTACAGCTTTGATATTGATATCTGAGCCAATATAATGAAGTTTTTTTCTAAGAAAAGACATATATGCCTCAACGTTATTGCTTGTAGCATCAGACTCTTCACCCCATACCTTTATAAGAAATCTTTCCTTAGAAACAACATTCCCTGCATTGGAAACCAAGATCTTCATAACCTCATACTCTTTCGCACTCAGATTGACTGATTTTATACCTTTGGACATAGCAAACGATTTGTTGGATATTTCTATATCACCAAAGCTCAAAATATCTGAAATAACCTCATGACCTCTTCTTGTTATCGCACGAAGTCTAGCGAGTAATTCTTCAGGTGCAAAAGGCTTTGAAAGATAATCATCAGCCCCAAAATCTAATCCTTGAACCTTATCACTGATATCACCCCTAGCAGTTAACATCAAGACAGGTGTTATGATTTTTTGACTCCTGATGAGCTTAATAACTTCAAAACCATTCATTTTCGGCAACATCACGTCAAGTATAACAGCATCATAGTCACCATTACTCACATAATACAAACCATCCATACCGTCATAAACCGCTTCAGTGTCATATCCTGAATCCTTTAGTATTTTGCAAAGAGCTTCTGAAATTTTTTTATCATCTTCAACAACTAATATCTTCATATTTCTTCCTTTATTCAACATTCTACTTACAATCTATTTATACCCAAAACCAAATAGAATATGTTATATATTTTCTACCTGACTTTCTCTATTCATATCATCACTCCTCAACGGAATCCTAATTGAGGAGTGAAATACTAAAAGTAGTCCAAAATTTTACTGACTTTCAAGAACTCTAAACTTGCCCATCATACCTTTTTCCTCATGAATCAGAATATGGCAATGGTACATATAATCACCTGTAAATCTGAACTTAACTTGGAGTTTCATAGACTCATTCGGTCTTAAATAGATGGTGTCTTTCCATCCAATCGTTTTATAATCAGTTGCTTCACCATCGATTTCAACAACCAAGAACTGTGCATTGTGGATATGAAAAGAATGATTTTCGTCATCTATGTTGTTAACTTCAAAGTAATATATTTCATCTTTGATAAACTCTTCATTATAGACAGCAGGGTCAAATGGTGTATTATTGATGATGTTTCTACCTAAGTCAAAAGTATGAGTAGCAGTCTGATTGAAATAAGTCTCATATGGTGTAATTTCAACCAATTTTTCTGGTATTGAAATCAATTCTGTAGACTCCCCAGTAATCCTTAAGTTGAGAACAATCTGCCCATTAGCTATAACGTCAACTTGATCTCCCACTTCTTTATCAGATAGATCAATTAAAAACTCAAATCTTTGTCCCGCTGCGATTTCAAAACTATCTACTTCTTGTGGTGCTTCTAAAAGACCACCGTCTGTACCAATGACACTTATATTACTGCCATCACTCGTGAATATATCCATAATACCATGATTGCTACCATTCAAGGTCCTGAATCTTATCACTTCGTTTTTTACTTCAAGATAAGGTCTGTAATAACCATTGGTTATGATTGCAAAACCTTCAGTCGTATCTGAATTTGAGCCATTACCGTCTTCAAAATTTAACTCAGAATGATTTTCATCATGAAATGCTCTAGTATTATCGTTGCTTTCTTTTTTGTCTTGATGATCTGTGTCTACTGATTGACCATGATTAATTTGCCCTTCAGTATCAAATAATTTAGCCTGTAAAACTAAAGGAATATCATTCACACCATAGTCAGTAGGCAAGTCTATGTCCTTTATTGCCTCATCTTCAATGATAATCAATCCGGCTAAACCTTCATAAGCTTGTGATGCCGTCAATCCCATAGCATGAGGATGATACCATATGGTAGTTGCTTGCTGATCCACTGCTAATTCATATGTTTTAGTTTCACTAGGACTGACAATAGCTATGCTACCAGCAGCTCCATCATTTTCTCCAGTTACCTCTAGACCATGCCAATGAACTGTCGTATTTTCACCAAGATTATTGGTTATTGTAGGATAAAATGTACTGCCACTTTTTAGTTTTATCGTTTTCCCCAAATATCCTTGATTATTGTAACTTTTGGTTTCCGAAGTATAACCTTCAAAAAACTCAAACGTAGTCTCATCCACAGTAATCTCAAATGTTGAACCATCTTCTGTCATATCTACTAGTTCTGGAATAAGAAGAGGTCTCTGAACCTCATTATTTCCTGGTAACTCTGTTGCATATTGTCTTTGACCTTCATTCCTGAAGAAGTCAAAGTCTCTACCACGCATGAACAACAAGGCGACAATGCAGAGTAATATCAGAATAATAGCTACTAACAGTACAGTTAACTTTTTCATTTCAAAACCTCCTATTTAACAGTCTTAAACAAATCATTATTTGATTTATCTATCTTTTTTCTTATAATGTTAGGTATTCTCAGCCCCTTCGTATACTTAATTGAGTCCTTAACCTTACACGCCCCTATACAATCTAAGCAAGAAATACAAGTAATATCATTTACAATTTCATTTTTCATCAGGTCTACTTGCATTGGACATTCTTTATTGCACTTTTTACAGGAAACACAATTAGATGTTCTCTTGATTCTAAAGATTCTTATAGATGAAAATAAGCTGTATTCTGCACCTTTGGTACATAAATAGTTACAGTAAAACCTTTCATTAAAAAGGGATGCTCCTACCAACAATATAAAGACAAGTAGTGATAAAATAGTATCAACTTCACCTACCAATAAATTGGTGAATGTTCTTCTAGGCTCTAAACCAAAAGTCGCTAAGCCATTGATACCAAAAGGCAAAAAAGCGATGAAGTATAATAAGTATCTAGAATACTTCAGATATTTGTGTACTCCAGGTTTAAACTCGAGTTTAGGTAATCCGAGAAATCTACCCAACTTACCCATAATGTTTTGTACAAAACCTAAGGGACAAAACCAAGAACAAAATATTGGTCCAATTATTATAGTTGATAAAAGTATTAGACTGGTGATTAAGGTATTTCTATTCAGTCCTAAGTATATCAATGAAATCCATACCAAAGTTGTTATTGTCCTAATAACAAGTGTTTTCTTCATTTCTTAAGCTCCTCTATTGTAGATTATATTTCTCTCTATCATGTACTCATCTTATCAAATGCAACTGAAAAAAGACTGAAAAAAACTTTCAGGTTCGTTTCAGCTTTCTATAACAGTTCATAGTATTTCTTTCAAAATCACAATAGTAAGTTTCCTCAACCGTCATAGTCGAGGGTACAGCCAGCCAAAAGGACTGCAAATGGATGCGTGAAGAAGCTATAAATACAATAAATGATTTCTTTTCCAACTTTCAAAACAATAAAATTCCATCTATTTGAGCAAAACTAAAAGAACCCCTAGATACAATCTAGGAGTTTAGGTACTTCTGGCACACCGTGAGGGACTCGAACCCCCGACGAACAGAATCAGTAATTCTTTTCTATAACGTTCTATAATTTCTGTAACGCCTGAAAAAACTAGTTTTTCATCCTATAACTTCTGTATAAAACAGATATCAATCTATAACTTTGTTGGGAAAATGTTGGGAAGTTTTGTACGCTTATAGATATCAATTAAAGATCAAGTATTTGTTTCCAATTCTCAGGAAAACCCATTCTCGATAACTCTATAATATTGCTATTCTCATAAATCAATGTAGATAACTCATTACAGATTCGATCCCACTGTTCCTGATTTAAAAGTAAAGATTTTAGTGCAATCAAAACAGCGAATAAAGACTTGTTATTTACATTGTTACTTTTCATTATTTGATCTTGCTTCATTTTAAAGATGAAGTAAGTGTTATATATCCTCGAGTGATGCGCACAACGATTTCTAACATTTGATATTGATCTTAACCAACTTTCTAAGATTTCGTAACTCAAACCGAAATATTCTCGTGCAATCTTTTTCTTATCAACAGTTCTCATATTCTCATACAAATGCGATACAGTACCAAAGCTAAGAAACTCAATTCCTACCCAAATTGGTATTTTCCCATACTTCTCTTTATTATGCTTTATGAATAGAACCTTTTTCTCCATACGTTTTTGCTCTTTTAAAAATTTATCTAAGAATAGAACATGTCTTTCAGCATCATCAAATACGTCAAAGTCCCAATGACCTATTGGTGAAATCTCTCTAGCTATGTAATATGCAATCTTTGTTTTAACTGAAACTTCTACTGTTTCAATAAGGTCCATTAGTATGCTACTGATACGTTTATCGAATACATATAAAGCATAAATATCATCAAAAGAAACTCCATCATGAAAAGCATCATCCTTACGTAAATGAAGAGAATAACCTGATAACTTATAATAGTTGACACGACTAAGTATATCTAGTGCATTCTTACGATTATTGCATGTTAATCCTCGTTTAATTAATAAATCCAATTGCTCTTCAAATGATAGTGCCGGCTTCATCATTTTATCCTCCAAAAAAAAATGACTCCCCATGGTCCGCATCGTTGAGAGGCGTGGCGAGTGCTGTTAACTATATAGTACAATATATAAATTGTTTCGTCAATGTCTTTTACATTTTTTTCCTGTAAGCATCGGATTAATTTAGCCATTAAACAGAATTAAAGCTATGATACTGTAAACGAAACAACTATTTATATCATAATACCATATGCTTCTTAAACTTATCTTTCATACTATAAAGTACATTCATAGAACAGACCATCCTAGTCGAGGATTCATCTTTCTAAAGCCTTTACAATCAGCACACTTCAGAACTATATAGGAAAGAGAATCATAGACTTTCCCAACATCTTCCCAACACAGAAAACCATTAATCAGCAAGAAACTAATCAAAATTACAAGAACCCCTAGATACAATCTAGGAGTTCTGGTACTTCTGGCACACCGTGAGGGACTCGAACCCCCGACGAACAGATTCGAAGTCTGCCACTCTATCCAACTGAGCTAACGGTGCAAGAATAGTTAAATTATAACAAATGTTTTATGTTAAATAAATACTATTTTACCATTTATCTTATTTTTATGAAGTTCAAGAATACCATAGCTTGGTCCATCATTTCTTGGCCTAGAGATACTGCCCGGATTCATAAGTATAATATCATCCTCTTCAATAAACGCTTCATGTGTATGACCAAATAAGACAACATGAGCTTGTCTTTCCTTACCAGCTAATCTCAAATGGCTCAAATGATTTTTTACATGGTAACGATGACCATGAGTTAGCATTATCTTTATGTCTTCATGTTGAAAAAACTCAATGGACGGTCCATCTGAAATATAATCTACATTCCCTACTACACCTAAAACTGGTATATCATAACATGTTTTTAACTCTTCCATATCATCGTAACAATCACCAAGATGCATAATCATATCAAAGTCTTCCTTCTGAATAACTTCATGCATTTTACTTGTATCTCCATGAGAATCACTAAATACTAATATTCTCATTAAACTCTCTCTTTTAGTTTCTTCTTAAGAATTTCAAGTGCTTTTGCTCTATGAGATCTTTCATTCTTTTCTTCTGATGATAACTCAGCAAAAGTTTTTCCTGACACATCATCTACAAATAATGGATCGTAGCCAAAACCGTTATCGCCCTTATATTCATAACCAATAACACCAGGTGCTTCACCTCTAGCAACTATTGTTTCACCATCTGGAAATAGCATAGTAATAACACTAACAAACTTAGCAGTTCTATCCTTAGGTTCTACTGTCTCTAAGTCCTTTAGAAGTTTTTCATTATTCTTCAAATCATTGCCATGTTCACCTGCATATCGTGCAGAATAAATACCAGGTGCACCATCTAAGGCATCTACCATTAAACCAGAATCATCTGCAATGGCAATCGTATTTAATTCTTTTACTACTGCTTTTGCTTTGATAAGTGAGTTAGCCTCAAAAGTATCTCCATCTTCAACAATATCAATATCTAATCCTGCGTCTTTCATAGATAATAATTCATAATTAAAATCCTTTAATATCTCATGAATTTCTTCTAATTTATGTTTATTGTTTGATGCTAAAATAGCTTTCATTATAATTCTCCTAAAATATCCTTTTGTAATACTGTAAGCTCTTCAATACCTTTTTCTGCATAATCCATTAACTGATTCATTTCATCTCTAGTAAAAGGTCTTTCTTCTCCAGTACCTTGTATCTCAACAATTTTCTTATCACCTGTCATGATGACATTCATATCTACAATAGCAGTTGAATCTTCTTCATAACATAAATCTAAAATAACTTCATCTTCTAAGATACCTACACTGATTGCAGATAAGAAATTAGATACAGGAATTCTTTCTATTAATTCTTCTGCTAATAGTTTCTTCATAGCCATAACCATTGCCACAAATGCGCCTGTAATAGATGCTGTTCTTGTTCCACCATCTGCTTGAATCACATCACAATCCAACCATATTGTACGTTCACCTAAACCTTCTAAATTAACGACAGATCTAAGCGAGCGACCAATAAGTCTTTGAATTTCAGATGTACGACCATCTAACTTTCCTTTTGCAATATCTCTGATTTTTCTTGTATGTGTAGATCTAGGTAACATGCTATACTCAGCTGTAACCCATCCCTTGCCTTGTCCTTTTAAAAATGGTGGTACTTTTTCTTCCACTGTTGCAGTACATATAACTTTAGTATTACCCATTTCTATCAAAACAGATCCTTCTGGGTGTAATAAGTAGTCTGTTGTTATCTTAACTGGTCTTTTTTCATTTACTTTTCTATCATCAATTCTATTCATATTTATCCTTTCTTGTTCATAATAGAATTTTAACATAGATAACCTTCCAAAACAAAAATAACTGAAAGATTCTCAGTTATTCTCTAAGGTTTAAATATATTAATGCAACATCGTCTGTGAAATCAGAACCTGCAGTTTTATGAAGAAATGAAAACTTCCAGAAAATATTTTCTAGGAATTTTTTTGGATCATCCTTCATCACTTCCTTAAGTTCTCCACAAGACTCTTTGACTAGGGTCCAATGGGTATAATCAGAACCGACACCTGTTGAAAACAAACCATCTGTATAAACAAATATGCCATCACCTGGTTCTAATGGTACCTTATATTCATCATAGGTCATATCTTCTATCATACCAACCAACATGCCACCATTCTCAATGGCAAAAACTTCATTAGAGCCTCTTTTATATATAATTGGGTATGGTTGTGCTGCATTGGAATAGGTTAACTCACAGTTTTCAATACAGCCCACAAAACTTGTAAACACAATAAAATTACTGTTTTCATGATCGCCAAATATCTTAAATATCTTATTGTTAATAAAGGCAAGTAGCTTACTTGGTGACATATCTGTTTGCTCTAGGGTC
>Ga0070724_10002066_pt1 | contig 11449 bp, 8 predicted proteins | sample tdDd001_FD_67278 | JGI IMG/M metagenome (GOLD analysis project Ga0070724, IMG submission 67278) | Marine sediment microbial communities from the Atlantic coast under amendment with organic carbon and nitrate - tdDd00.1 | ecosystem: Environmental > Aquatic > Marine > Coastal > Sediment | place...
AGTTATTGAGGTGATCAAAAACATTGCTGAGCAAACAAATCTACTGGCATTGAATGCGGCGATTGAGTCGGCACGTGCAGGTGAGCATGGTCGAGGCTTTGCGGTTGTCGCTGACGAAGTGCGTAAATTAGCAAGACAAACTCAAGGCTCACTGGATGATATTAACAGCCAGCTTAGTCGCTTAAGTGAAAACTCAACTATGGTATCAACACAAATTAGTGCGCTTGCGAGTGATGCCGAGTTACAAACGCAAAATGCCCAAGAGTTAAAGCGCAACTCAGAAGGGGTTGCCGAAAATGCACAAGACGCCAATAAAGTCGCGTTTGATGCCATGGAGCTTGCAAAGCAGCAAAATGCTTTACTCGAAAACTTTAGTCAGTCAATGCTCAGCATGAAAGGTCAAGTAAGCGAATCAAATGTTCTTGTGAGCGATATTCAACAACGGTTACATCAACAAGTGAATACCATTAAAGAAAGTTTGGGTCTCAGACTGGCGGAGTTATAAAGACCAGATAAAGTGTATATTTTTCTTAATCAACCTGATGATAGTTAATTAGGCTCTATGTCCTTAAGAGCCTAATTATAAGCGACAGGGGTAATTGCGCTTATTTACTCGAAAGACACAACCGTTTGTTGTTGTACACCTAACCCTTCGATTCCAAGTTTAATCTTATCGCCATGCTCTAAGTATAAAGGTGGCGTTTGGCCAAGACCAACTCCAGGAGGAGTACCTGTTGAAATAACATCGCCAGGTTGCAAACTCATAAATTGGCTAAGATAACTCACAATAAATGCAGGTTTAAAGATCATGGTTTTAGTATTTCCATTTTGAAATAGTGTGCCATTTACCTCAAGCCACATTGGTAAATTTTGTGGATCGTCAATTTCATCTTTAGTCACGAGCCAAGGACCAATAGGTCCAAAGGTGTCACACCCTTTACCTTTATCCCATTGGCTACCGCGTTCTAGTTGAAAGTTTCTTTCCGATACATCATTACATACACAATAACCAGCAATATAGTCTTCAGCATGTTCTTCATCTACATAAGAGGCATGCTTACCAATAACGATAGCGAGCTCGACTTCCCAATCTAATTTTTGGCTATGTTTTGGCTTTATTATATTGTCATTAGGGCCACAAATGGCGCTAGTTGCTTTGCTGAATACTTCAGGTTCGCTGGGTATTGGCATGTTAGATTCAGCAGCATGGTCGGCATAGTTTAAGCCGATACATATAAACTTGCCCACATTACCCACGCAAGCACCAAGGCGAACAGGATCACTAACAAGAGGTAAGCTGTGTAGGTCTAGTTCGTGTAGTTTCTTTAAGGTTGAAGCTTCCAGAGTTGCCCCTTTTATATCGTCAATAATGCCACTTAGGCAGCGAATTTTACCTTCACCATCTACGATACCGGGTTTTTCTTGTCCTAATGGACCATATCTTAATAGTTTCATATTTACCTCTTTTAATCCTAGTTGTTTAATGTGACAAAGCCGCCATCAATTGGAAAATTACTGCCGGTGATAAATGCAGCATCATCAGAGCATAAGTAATCAATGAGTGATGCAATCTCTTCTGGTTGTCCCATTCGTCCAATGGGCTGGCTAGCAGATAGTTTTTCGAACATTTCTGCTTTGTTGTTGGGATAATTTTTCTCTAAGAAATTATCTACGAATGGAGTATGTACTCGCCCTGGAGAGATGCAGTTACATCGGATGCCATCGTTTATGTAGTCTTTAGCGACAGAGTAGGTCATGGTCAGTACGGCCCCTTTCGTCATTGAGTAGGCGAAACGGTCAGCTATTCCAACTGAAGATGCCACAGAAGCAAGATTGATGATTACCCCTGATTGTTTTTTTTTCATTTCATTTATAGTGGCATGTATGCAGTTATAGACGCCTTTAACATTGATATTGTACAAACGATCGAGATCTTGTTCGGTGGTTTGCTCAATATTGCCAATATGTGCTATGCCAGCATTATTGATAAGAATATCAATCGGGTGCTTTTCATTTATAGATTTGAATAATGCTGAAACTTGTTGGTGGTTTGCGACATCGACTGCGTAAGAAAATGCGTTTCCACCCAGAGTTAAAATTTCATCCATTACTTTATTGGCAGCATTAATATCCAAATCTACCACAAGTATTGTGATTCCTTTATTTGCTAAACGTAAACAAATACTCTTTCCGATCCCGCTACCACCGCCAGTTACAAGAGCGGTTTTTTGTGTTTTATTGTGTATCATTATTAAAAACCTTAAACAATTAATTAACGAGATAAGCAATAAAAATGGCGAGCATTCTCAGCCCAAATTTTCTGTTTATCATCGTCGTTAAGAGGAGCGAGTAGATGAGTGCAGATCATGCACCAGGCTTGATAGTCACCTTGGTATTGGACAACAGGCCAGTCACTTCCCCACATGATTCTTTGAACACCAAACAGAGATAATAAAACGTCAAAACAAGCTTGATAATCAGCTGCTTGGGTATTAAAAGGGGTTGTTTCAGTCATTAATCCAGATAATTTGACATACACATTGTCACACTCGGCTAATTGACTTAGCTGTGCTTGCCAGTTTTCTGATAATGTTTTAGTTAAATTAGGTTTAGCAGCGTGATTAATGACAATCTTTAATCTGGGATGCTGCCTTGCGAGAGTGTTAATACTTGCCAGATGTTGCTCTTTTACAAGCGCATCAAATGAAATGTTATTTGCTGCCATAAAGTCAAAGGTGCCATGAAATTTTTCATTTAATATCCACTCTTTGTCTTTAATATCTTGCAGCATAGGACGAATACCTTTGAAGTATTCATTTTTCTTCATTTCTTTTAAACGAGATATGACATCATCACCTTCTAGATCAACCCAACCAACCACTCCCCCAACAAACTCAGTACTTTCAGCAAGACTGAGTAAAAAAAGGGTTTCAGCTTCTGTATCGGCTGCTTGTACTAAAATGGTTTTTTCTACATGCTGATCGCTCAGTACTTTTTCCAAGTCATGTGGTAAAAAGTTACGATAAATAGGCTCAAGCTTTGGTGTTAGCCAGTGGTAGTCGCCTCTGGAGAGATCCCAGAAATGCTGATGGCAATCGATTCGAGTCAAAGCAGTAGAGTTTGGCATATAGCTCATGGTTATTTCCTTAAATAGGGAGAGGAGCTAGGTTATCTAGTAGCTTTTCGTGTTGAAGCTGTTGCCAAAAAGCTGCAGGTATTTTTTCATTAAACAAATGTAATGTTTTCTCAACTCGGGCTGAACTACTTAATCCAGGGATAACAGAGGCAACAGCAGGGTGTGCTAAAGGAAACTGTAAAGCAGCAGCTGCTAAAGTTACATTGTGTTGTTGGCAAACATTTTCAATTTTGTCGACCCTGTTGATGGTATCCTTTGGTGCTGGGGCATAGTTGTAATAAGGGACTTTATTTGTTTTAACGCCTGTTGCGAGTATTCCTGAGTTATAAGGTCCACCTAAAATGATTGAAGCGCCGTGTTTAATGCAGTTAGGTAAAAAACCATGCAAAGGAGCTTGCTCCAACAATGAATAGCGGCCAGCAAGCAGAAAGCAGTCAAATTGCGAGATGTTCATCACTCTTTCACAAACATCGACTTCATTTACTCCAAGGCCTACGGCTTTTATTCTTCCGTCTTTTTTTAGCTCTTCAAGTGCTTTATAACCACTCGATGCAAACTGTTTAAAATAGTAATCATCCATGCTGCCATGTGTATCAGCCCCTAAATCATGAACGAGTAAAATATCTATGTGTGCAAGGCCAAGACGTTGCTGACTATCTTCAAATGAACGAATAATGCCATCATAGGTATAGTCGTATTCGGCTTCGAATGACATTGGAGTCAAAAAACCATGGCGTAACTCATTTACTTTAGCGTTAAGGTCGGGCTTTAAAATTCGGCCAACTTTGGTAGATATAACGTATTTGTCTTTGTCTAATGGACGCAAAGCATCACCTACGCGCCTCTCACTTAACCCTGCTCCATACCTTGGCGCGGTATCAAATAAGTTAATCTTTGCATCAATGGCAGACGCTAATGTTTTTCGGGCATCGTTATCAGATACTTCATGATAGAGGTTACCCATTGAAGCAGCACCAAAACCTAATGTTGAAACGTTTAATTCAGTACTACCTAAAGGACGCGTAGTTAAGTTATTTTTCATAGTTATAATTCTTTATCTAGTTACTACTTAACAAGAAAGTTAGGTAAATCAGCAATTTTTTCACACCCTAACTGGTTCATTATTTGCGTGATTTGTAACGTTAGCGCATTGATTGTATGTACACCACCTTGTTGCCCTAATGCGCCAACGCCATAAACAAAAGGACGTCCAAGAAATGTAAATTCGGCCCCACTCGCTAAAGCACTCACAATATTGGTACCACTGCGAAGGCCGCTGTCCATAAAGATTTTAATTTTATCGCCATATTTTTTAGAAATAGAGTGAAGTGGTGAAATAGCAGATTCACTAGCATCTAGCTGACGGGCTCCATGATTTGAAATAATGACACCATCGGCACCGAGTGAAATAGCATGAGCAACGTCATCTTCATTAATCAACCCCTTGATGACTAAAGGCCCTTGCCACATATCTCTTAATGGTTTGAGACCCTCGATATCTACACGACCCATCACTGTTTTATTCATAAAAGCAGCAAGTTCATCTGTTGGCATATCTTTTGGCATGTATTTTACAAGCGTTTCCATTTGTGGTTTTCCAGCTATTGCTGTTTCCATTAACCATCGTGGGCAAGTTAACATTTGCACTATATTGCTTAACGTCATTTTTGGTGGCATTGCAAGGCCATTGCGAATATCACGTGGGCGATAGCCAAATGTGGGTACGTCAACGGTGACAACAAGTACAGGATATTGAGCAGCTTTGATACGTTTTAGTAAGTCACTTCGAATGCTTGGATCCGTAGGGTTATATAATTGAAACCATGCTTTACCTTGAGATACTTCAGCGATTCGCTCAAGGCTACTTGAAGAAACTGTGCTTAATATATATGGAATATTCTTTTCAGCCGCTGACTTAGCTAAAATCTCAGGGGCTTTGGGCCACATGAGTCCTTGTAAACCAATTGGTGCCACACCAAAGGGAGCTGAGTAAGTATGACCAAATAATGTGACATTTAGGTCACTGCCATTAAAAGGTTTTAATAGTTCACTACGAAGTTTAACGGCATTAATATCATTCCGATTGCGTTGAATACCAATTTCATCCATGCAGCCACCTTCTAAGTAATCAAAAGCAAATTTAGGGATCCGTTTTTTAGCCCGCTGCTTTAGATCTGATATGGTGGGGTAGTTGTGATTAAAATAGTCACTCATTATGTGTTCCTTTTTAGCTATTTACTTCAAGCAAACAGGGCCTAGTTGGCCTGAATTATGGAAATTTTTATAGGTTAAAAGAAACTCTCTATGACCCATTTCTTCAGATTTACTTTCAGCTCCAGAGGCAACATTAATGACATTCTCATAAATTTCTTGCCCAACTTCTTTGACTGTTTTCAATCCTTTAATAACCTCACCCGCATTGATATCCATATCATCACTTAAATTTTCATAGGTTTGGGGGTTTGCACATACTTTAATTACAGGAGATATAGCGGAACCGACAACAGAACCACGCCCTGTAGTAAATAGAATTAAGTGAGCACCAGAAGCTATCATTTCAACTATTTCTTGATTGTCAGAAATATTCGGGAATCCAAATATAGGATCGCCGTCAGGAACTACATCGAGTAAAAATAAACCTTTACTAGAAGGATGTTCTCCTGGTTTGATTATGCCATTTATTTGAGATGCACCTGATTTAGCATACGCTCCCATTGATTTTTCTTCTTGTGTTGTGAGCCCACCTTCAGCATTGCCGGGAGCAAAACTACCATACCCCATTTTGGTGTAGTAATATTCTGCCTTTTTTACACAGGCAATAAGTTCTGCAGCAAGTTCTGGTGAGTCAGCTCTTTGAGCCATTATGTGTTCACAGCCGACTAACTCTCCCGTTTCTTCAAAAATGCAGGTTGCATTTTCGGCGATTAATAAGTCAAAACATTCACCAACAGCAGGGTTTGCACTAATTCCACTGGTACCATCAGAGCCACCACAAATTGTGCCAATGACTAACTCATCACTGTTCATTTTAACTTTTGGTGTTGCAGCTATTTTTTCAAGAAGTGATGTTGCTATTTTTAATCCTGCATCAATTGTACTTTTGGTTCCGCCGGTATTTTGAATGACTAATGTCTCAACTGGGCGATCGGTTTTTGAGATTGCTTCACTTAAATATTCACGATTAAACCCTTCGCATCCCAGAGATACTAAAAGCACACCACCTACATTGGGATGTGTGCAAAGTTGCGTCATCATCTTGAGTGCGTAGTCGTTTGGGTAGCAGCCAGGAAAACCTATAAGGTGTACGTCTTTATTGTCTATTTTTGTCACAATGCTTCTGGCAACATGATGTGCACACTCAACCAAATACGCGATTACGATTGTATTGCGTATGCCTTTTCTACCGTCGCTTCTTAAATATCCTTGCATATTACTCTCCACTCACTGATTGTCTGGTATGGCTGCTGATGTAGTTGCTTTTCATATTGTGCATGTGTACATGGTTACCTTTTGGAATATCTATAATTGCTGAACCAATAGGCACTCCATATTTTATTATTGCTTCATCTTTTTTGATGTTTTGACGTGCTACTTTATGGCCAATTGTTATGTCACTGTCTAGCTGAAACGTGTCGTTAGATATTGTGAATTGCTCACCTTGCTGTGTGGCTTGGCAGCAAACAAACACATTATCCATTTCATGAAGTAGTACAAATTTCCTATTATTCATCTTGCCCTCGTAAAGCTTATTTCACCAAATTTAATGCTTTTACCTTGATAAAGAGTTAAATTTGCCGACCTGCTTTTATACTTGAAAATGTAATTCATATATAAAAAGTATGTTTGTGATTTAAATAAGTCAACCTTTTTTGAATTAAAAGTGTGCTATTTATTAAAAGTTTCTAACTTTAAAACAGTGGTTTTTGAGTTTTTTTAATGACATTTAATTCTACCTCCTTGTTTTAAAAGATTTTTAACATTTTTTTAATTTTTAAATGTAAAAAGTGGTTGCAGATATGAAATGTATGTGCAAGTCTTTATATGAATACGTATGCAAAGTGAACATTTAGATTGTTAAATGAACAGGTGAAGCTTCCGCTAAGAGAAGGTTAGCTAGGCAAAAATGAGGGGAAACCATGAGTTATTCAACACACATTAATAGATTTATGCACACAAAGGTGGCAATGCTCGTTAGTATTGCTATTAAAGGGGCTGCACTAACGGCCGTTAGTATGCCAATTGCGCTTTCTGCTATGGCTCAAGACGTTGACAAAAGTAAAGTCAATGACATAGAAGTTATTGAAGTAAGCGGTATTCGCAGCAGTATAGAGAAAGCGACAGAGGTTAAAAGAAACCTTGATGTTGTTGCCGATGTTATTTCAGCAGAAGATATTGGTAAATTTCCAGATCAAAACTTGGCTGAATCATTACAGCGTATTAGCGGAGTACAAATCTCAAGAAACCGAGGTGAAGGTGATGACGTGAGTGTACGGGGTTTAAGTCCTGCATTTACTCGCATTCAATTTAATGGTCGCACACTACCTTCAGCAACCGGTGGTCGAAGTTTTGATTTCACTATCTTACCTTCTGACTTTGTAAGTGCATTAGAGGTTTACAAAACACCTTCTGCAGATATGGAGGAAGGCGCTTTATCGGCAACAGTTAACGTTATTACTCCACGTCCGTTATCAATTGGCAAGCAATCGATCATTACCAGTCTTAAAAGTGTTTATGAAGATAACTCAAGCAAAGCCACACCCGACATATCACTTTTATACACAGATGTTAATAACGATAACTCTTTTGGCGTAACTGTTGGTGCTCATTATGATAAGCGCTCTGTTGAGTCGCATATATTTGAAGCTTTTGGTCTTGAGCCAGCTACAGAGGCTGGAAAAGGGTTAGATTATAATCAAGATGGTACTATTGATGATTCATCGTACCGCTTTAATCATGCTTCAAACTTTTCTCAATTAAATGAAAAGCGAGAGCGTGTAACGCTTTTAGCAACTGCACAATGGCGTCCAAATAATGATACAGATATTTGGCTAGAATCTCTTTATTCAGAGTTTGATATTACAGGCTCATTACCTCTGAATTCTTTTCGATGGACGAATGTTATAGGTTCAGTGACAAGTAGTCAGATTACTGCTGATTCACTAGGTTCAAATGGTCTTATTGAATCACTGGGGATTGCGGGGGTTGATAACCGAAATAATGCAAGAACAACAGATTCAAACGATACATTAATTTCTCTCTCATTGGCACAGACTATACCATTAATGAAGATTGGAAAGTGGGGGCTGAACTTTCGTATGCAAAATCTGAAAATAAACGTTCGGCGTTGTCACATGAGGTGATTGGTCGAGCGAATGCTTCTTATGATATTAGCGCTGATTATGCTGGTATTCCGAGTGTTGCTTACGCATCAAATTATGATCCGATGGATGGTAATAACTTCCGCTCAATTGGTTTTAATGGCGACCTTGAAAGGCCGACAGAAGATGAGAATATCGACTTAAAACTAGATTTAACAAACAATCTAGATTGGCAGCTATCAAACGATTTTGTATTTCATACACTAGAATTTGGTGCAAAGTATAGTTCGCGTAAAAAGTTTAATGGAGTGCGTTCGTTAAGTGTCGATGCACAGACATTGGCGGGTCTTCTAGGTGAAACTTACGATCCGAACATTGAAGGCGGTAGCTTCAATGCAAGCAAATATATGTCAGTTTATAATCCTAATGATTTCTTTGATGGTTATAGCGGCTCTGCGAACTATCCCTCAAGCTGGTTATCGGCTGATGTCTCTACTTTGCTCTCTTATGTATCGTTACCAACGCTTGTTGAAAATGGCGTTATTACAGAGGGTGGGCCAAGACAAATTGATATTAAAGAAGATGTAGTTTCTGGGTATATAAAGCTTGGTTTTTCGGGAGTAGACGACAAACTAAGAGGTAACCTAGGTATAAGAGTGGTCTCTACTAATCAAGAGTCACGCGGAAACATTCCTGATTTTTCGTCTGTTCGGTTTGACCAAGGTGGAGCGCAAACTTTTGTTGATACGAAAGAAAGTTCTATGAGTCGTACTTACACTGAGGTACTGCCTAGTTTAAATATGAACTATGAGTGGTCTGATGATGTGTTAGTAAGATTTGGTGCTGCACGAGTCATGTCTCGTCCGGACCTTAGTGTGCTATCTCCTGCAACAGACATAAGCATCAATATTAAATCCATTAATTCAAGTAATCCTAATGTTGATCCTTATTTAGCTGACCAATTAGATTTATCTTTTGAATGGTATTATGAAGGCGGGGGGATGCTTTCATTTGCTCCTTTCGCTAAGTTTATTGATTCTTTCGTTGTGTCATCTACAAGCACTGAGCAAGTGACATACACCGATATGAATGGTAATAATCCTAAAACAGAGACTTTTACTCGATTCTTACCTGACAATGGTAAAGGCTCTGATCTGTATGGCTTTGAAGTGAACTGGCAGCAACCACTTGATGTCGTTATTGAAGGCTTAGGCTTTATGGCGAATTATACACAAGTAAGTGCAGATAAAGTACAAACAGCAGAAGATGGCCCTTTACTAACTTTAGATGGTCTTTCAGAAACAAGTTATAACTTTGTCGTTTACTATGAGAATGACTTGCTTGGTGCCCGCCTAGCATATAACTATCGCGATAAATTTGTTAACAATGGAACAAACTACTTTGGTGACGGTTCGTTAACTAATGCGTATGAACAGTTAGACTTTTCAGCTAGTTATAACTTAACCGATGCAGTCAGTCTCGACTTTGAAGCGTTAAATTTAACGGATGAAGTACAAATACAAACTAATTATCTAGGAATCAACAGAGGGTTAGAGGATGTTGGCCGCAGATACACTGTGGGTATACGTGCAGCCTTTTAATTCTTAGGTTCCAATTTATACGCTCAACTTAATGTCATCACTTTGTTGAGCGTATTTGTAAATTAGTTGTATTACTTCTGGAGTTTTTAATGCGTACTTTCATTTTTCTTATGTGTTCTACATTACTCGCATGTTCTAACGATGCGCATATAAGTCACACTGCGACAGAACAAAAAAAGACAGTTTTATTTGTTTCTTCCTTAGATGATCCAAAATTATCAGAGTTGGCAATAAATAAGGCTTTGCTTGATGCAAAAGCACTGTTGGCAACGGGGAAACCTGTAGAAGTTAGATTGAAGCAGGGAACTTACTATTTATCAAAACCAATTCAATTGGATCATGAGTATTCTGGTAATCAAGAGCAGCCATTTATTTTTGCAGCGGAGCAAGGTAGCCGCGTAGTTTTAAGTGGTGCTAAGCCACTGTCAGTTGTTTGGCAACGTGATGGAGAGTTACTAAAAGCGGTCATTGAAAGTGATGGTTTTGACCAGTTATTTATTAATGGTCAGAAGCAAATTAGAGCGCGTTATCCAAACTATGACCCTGAAGTTAAAGTGTTTAATGGCTATGCTGAAGATGCTATATCATCAGCGCGAGTGGCAACATGGAAAAATCCGAAAGGAGGGGTTGTCCATGCCCTACATGAAGGGCGTTGGGGTGGCATGCATTACCTAATCGAAGGTAAAGAGCAAGGTGAATTAAAATTGCTTGGTGGTTTTCAAAATAACAGGCAATCGCCAATGCATACTAAATATCGTTACGTAGAGAATATTTTTGAGGAGTTAGATGCACCTTCGGAGTGGTACTTTGATGAGCAAACCGATACGTTATATTTTTATCCCCCAGATGATTTTGATCTTAGCAATAGTGAAATTGAAATAACTTCCACTAATCATTTAATTGAATTGGTTGGGAGTGAATCGCATCCAGTAAAAAATATTCGAGTAGAAAATTTTGTATTTACTCAAACTAATCAAACCTTTATGCAAACCAAAGAACCTTTACTTAGAAGTGATTGGGCTGTTTATCGTGGTGGCGCTGTTTTAATTTCAAATGCACAGAAAGTAGAAGTTAAAAACAATGTGTTTAAAGAGTTAGGTGGTAATGCGATTTTCGTGAGTGATTATAGTCGTGATATTAAAATAGCTGGTAATGAAATATATAACATTGGCGCAAGCGCTGTGAGTTTTGTTGGTAGTGCTACGGCCGTTCGTTCTCCGAGTTTTGAATATCACCAGTATGTCAATATCGATAAGATGGATTTGGCAAAAGGTCCTAAAAATGAGCGCTATCCTAGTAATTCAGTTGTTTTTGACAACTTAATCCATGATATAGGGCAAGTAGAAAAGCAGGTGGCAGGCGTGCAACTTTCTATGAGTGCTAATGTTACAGTA
>Ga0070724_10002069_pt1 | contig 11443 bp, 9 predicted proteins | sample tdDd001_FD_67278 | JGI IMG/M metagenome (GOLD analysis project Ga0070724, IMG submission 67278) | Marine sediment microbial communities from the Atlantic coast under amendment with organic carbon and nitrate - tdDd00.1 | ecosystem: Environmental > Aquatic > Marine > Coastal > Sediment | place...
TTGCCTTATGATTGCTAGATAATAACTCAATAAAAATCAAAGTAGGAATTGATGGAATCATAAGTAAGAACATATGATAAGGAGCCTTTGAATTCATCAAAGTATAGTATAAAAAGTCTTTAAAAATAAACATCAAGATAATAGAAATCGAACTTAGTAACAACGAAAAAAATATCGAAAAAGTAAATAATTCTTTCTTCCTTATATGCGAAATAGTGTTTCGCGAAATAAAAGAGATTAATCCATTGTTTAGTCCAAATCGTGGAATAATCAAGAAGAATGATAAGAAACTTACTACATAAACATAGTTACCATAATCTGTTGTTCCCAAAAGATTAGCAATAATGATTGTAGAACTAAAAATAATAAATTGTTTTAAAATATTACTTATAAAGAAGAATATTGATTTTTTTCCTAGATTATTATTTTTATTTTTCAAAATAGATTCCTCAACTTAACTCAAATATTTTATTATTTTAACTTTATCAGGTGTGAATGAATTATTAAATTATTAATGAAATCTTTTCAATTTACGAAGCTCTTCATAATGTTCAATATCTCTTGTTTTAAAAGTTTTTGCTGGATGGCCTCCAGCAATCTCGCAATAACCAATATTTGAAGTAACTACACTTCGAGCTTGGATTATAGCACCCTCTTCAATTGTAACTCCACCTAACACAAGAACTTCGTCTCCAAACCAAACATTGTCACCTACTTTGACGTCTTTTGATATGATAGTTCGGTCATATGGAATTGAATTACCCTCATAATTGTGAAAGTCAGTTATTATTTTACATCTTTTTCCTGAATGAAAATTATTCCCAAAATGAACATTTCCATGTCCTTTTACAACCATTCCATTAAAGTGAATATTTTCTCCAAAAGTCGTTTTAGAATTCACTTTTGAAAAGCCATTCACGTTAACGTTTTTGCTCATGTTTTTACTTAGAAACTGCATAACAAATTTTAAAATTGGTCTTTTTATTTTTCTTATAAATAGTCTTCTCATAAATTCACCTCTGAACTTAGTCAATTATTTTATACTTTCAACAAATTCTCTCATCACTTCAAAATTAGAATCTATGAATCTATAGCTTTTTGTGAAAATCTCAAAATCATTTTCAATTATTGATAATTTTTCATTTAATTCATTTGTTATATCACTTACCTTTATGACCACATTAGCCTTTTTCAAAATAAATTTAGCAATAATATTTTTCTTAGACAATAATTCAATCTTCTTGCTATTTTTAGTTCTTTGGTATGCATTTACTCCTGGAGTTCCTAGTGCATCACTAACCCCATTCCCTCTTCCATCCTCATGAATTAAGATACTTCTCATTCTCTTACTTATAAAGTATATATGTGCATGAACTCTATATCCTACATGGAAATCACATTCATCATAAAAATCTATTTTATCAAGGTCATAAGATACATCTACAACTTCTAACCCAATCCTTTTTGCCTCTCTACTAAGAAACTCTGTATTCTTTGCATCATACTTTGGAGTAAACTCATCTACTACTCCTACACCACGATGGAAGGAACAATAAATGATTGCATTAGGATATTTCTCTTTTAATATCTCCATAGTCTCAACGGATTGATTTTTATATTTTGTATCTTGTGCTGGCGTGAAAACAATTTTCTTGATCTTTAAAAATCTCTTATCTTTATTTAAGCTATCTAAGTCGTACCAAACTGGACAACCCGACATTAATACATTATCAATGCCAGCATTCTCAAGAACTAATTTTGTTTGATGATCTCTCGTAGATAAGTATTTTACTGAGCTTGATATCTTACTAAGTAATTTTAAACTTGAATCGGTAAATTTATAACATTTTACTGTAAAAGCATCACCAGGAAAACCCTTCCATCCCATTCCCATTGGGTAGATAGGTACTTTGATATCATCTAAATTAGAACATAACTTATAAACTCCAGGATACATATTTTCTTGGTATCCAGGTCCACCTAAAATAATTATACCTTTACTGTTGTTAACTAGATCTAATTTATCATCTAAAGTTTTCCAATGAGGAATAACGATAAAATCATCATTAGGTTTAAAATGTTTCAATATCTTTAATGCTCTATCAGTAATAAGGAAATCTCCTATATTCTTTTTTCTTCCTGTTAAGGCAATATAATAATCTTTTTTCATATTACACCATTTCCCATTTTAATATTGTATCTTCTTTTAAATCACATTTAACTGATCTACCGATTACAATCTCGATATGTTCTGGACTTATTCCAATACCAGGTCTTTTAAGCATAATATCTTCAGTTGTTAAGACATGTCCAGCCTTTACGTCTTTAGCAAGTATAAGTGATCTTCTAGCTTCTCTTCTAGGTACAACCTCGCAATCAAGTACTGATTTTTCTGTTGCTCCACCTATAGTAGTTAATAACTCAAAGTTCCTTATTGATTTCTTTAAATCTTCTAAATCCATAGCATGGTAATGATCATTCCCTGGTAGTGTTTTATCTAAAGTAAAATGTTTTTCAATAATCTCAGCACCAAATAGATAGGCAGTAGTGAGTATTGTCATAGTTTCATCAGGTAGAGTATGATCACTGTATCCAATTTTTACATTTGGAAAAACGTTTTTTAAATGTTTTATCATATTTAAGTTTGCATTTTCATTTTTAGTTGGGTACGACAATACACAATGCATTAAGCAAATATCTTCGCAGCCATTTTCTTTTAAAATTCTCAAAGCCTTTTCAATTTCTGAAACATATGAAGCTCCAGTTGATAAATATACTGGTTTTCCTTTTTTGGCAACGTGAGCTAAAAAAGGTAGATTACTTAAGTCTGATGAAGATATTTTATAGATATCAATCATATCTTCAAGATAATTAGCAGATTCAAAATCAAAAGGTGTTGACATAAAATTAATTCCAACTTCCTTTGAATAGTTGCAAAGTTCTTGGTAATCATTCTTATCAAAATGATCGTGTTTTAAAAATAGTTCATGTTGAGTTTTTGTCGGCTCTTTGCTTAAATCCCAGTAAGCAGGCGAGTTCTTTGATACAATAGTATTTGCTTTATATGATTGAAACTTTACTGCATCTGCCCCTCCTTCTTTTGCTTTATCAATGTACATTTTTGCCGCCTCTAAAGGCTCTAGTTTAAGTGATTTAGCAGTGTCATAAAAATTAACACCTACCTCAGCTATTAAATATGGTTTTTTCATAATTACCTCCTACAAATTGTTAATTAAATTTATAACTCTTTTTCTACCATGACGTAAGTCATGAGATAAAAGTTTAGAATGCATTACTTCCCTTTGACTCTTTGATGATAAAATCAAATAGTCAATGTTATTCTTTATATAGTCATCATTAGGATTTAACCCTAAGTAAATAAATCCATTTTCGTTGCAAACAAATCCATGTTTTTCTTCTCTTGTATTCTGAGCCATAGCGATTGTAGGAATTCCTAATATAGCTAACTCATAGCCAGTACGACCTCTTGAAGTGATTGCAATATCACATTTCGACATAATCTCAGGCATATTTTCTATGTTATATAAGACTTCAATATTATCATAATTATTATATTCCAACAGCATATTTATATTATCTTTAGCTCTTCCTAAAACTACTTTAAAATTAAATTTATTATATTTTTTTTCATTTGTGACAATTTTTAAAATTCTATCTGTATAGTTTTGAGGATCTGCTCCTCCAAAAGATATGAATATTGTTTTCACTTCAGAGTCAATATTTATTGAATCAAAAAACATGAACATTTTAGATGAAACATAATACTTTTCTCCTGCGTACATATGCTTACAACTCGGATCCTTATACAGCGCATTTATAACTAAATCCGTGTATAATGTACCCTCTCCGTCATCCTCAAAATTGACAATTTTCAATTTAGGACAAGATTCACGGAGTTGAGTAATGTAATCCCTTGTCGTGTTAAGTACATCATTTATCAAAATAGAGTAATTACTTGCACTAAGCTTAACTGTCAATTCTTTTATTCCATTGACTGGAATAAGCTTATGTGTAGTTTCACCAAAATAATTGATGTCTGTTTCTTGTTCATTGAAATATATATCTGGCTTATGGCTAAATTCATCAGCGAGTTCTAAAACTCGATAGATATGTCCCATCCCCCTCTTATTATTACCATTTACATAAAAAGCAATTTTTTTAGAATTTATAATAGACTTAGCAATAATTAAATCTGAAAAAGTATCAATATCTAAAGATTCTTCATGAGGAATTTCAAAGACTTTGACGTTTTCTCCAATTCTAGTTTCAGAAGTAACAATCCCTTTTTTTGCAATAACAAATGCCCCAGTCTCAAAAAAATGTGGTGGAAGATATTGTCTATTCAAGCGTTTTTTATATGCTGGAATCACATCACCATCTTTTTCAATCCAAGATAAATGTGGTGAGTTTATTACAGAAATTAATGTATCAATATCATTAGCTAAGGAAAACTCGATTGCCTTATCTAAAGTAATTGGTGTTAGAAGTGGGGATGTCGGTTGAAGTGTGATAACATAATCAACATCATATAGTTTAGATGCATCATAAATAACAGAATCTAAAGTAACTTCATCAGTTGCAAGACGTGGATCCCTATCAATAACATCTACTCCCATTTGGTTAGCTATTGTAGCAATTTCTTGAGAATCAGTAGTTACAACAATATTTGTAATAAATCTCGAATTAATTGCATTCATAATTGAATAATAAATCAAAGGTTTTCCATCAATTAGTCTAATATTTTTATTAGGAATTCCTTTTGATCCTGCCCTTGCAGGGATAACAGCTAATATTTTCATCATTTTCCTCCTATTCAAAAAAAGTCAATTTACTCGTTCTCAATTCATTTGAATTTATTAAGTTGTTTAACTCGTTTATATCTTTGAATTTTTTGATAATATTCATATCAATTAAGTCATCCATATACTCGACTCCAGGAAGATTAGCGACATAAACATTTTTTCCAAAATGCAGAGCTTCGTACAAAGCAGTAGAAAATACACCTACAATATGATTGGATGAACAAATTAATTCATACAGATTTGATTTATAATCAATCACTTCTATATTTCGAATAATTTCATCACATATACTTGTATCAAAATACTTCTTCCATCTAGAATATTCACTTGGATGAAACTTAAACTTAATTTTCTTTTCTCTATTCAACTTTGAATAATTAAATGCTAAATCAAGTAATTCCTTACCAATAACTCCTTGAGATAAAAATAGTACAGAATCTGTATCATCTAAATTAATGGCTTTATATTCAGAGATATTTGGAAATCCAATGACTTCAAAATTATCATCAGATATATTTTCTGGATAACAAGCTGCCTTGTTCCAAAACGATCCAAAAGTATAAAGTTTTGAAGGAAAATAATCAATAAATTTTTCATTTGGATAAGAGTATCCTAAATGATATTTACTGATTGTTCCATGTTGCAATTCAATAGTTTCAATTCCAAGATCTTTTGCAGCAGAAATAGCTGCCATTCTTAGATAACCTATTACAACATAAAGCTTTTCAAACTTTTTTTTGATCATCAAAGAATAATAATATTTATATTGAATTCTAAAGTTAATGTATTCGTTTTGGAGGATTTTCATAATAGATAATTCTATATTGAACCTATCCGTTATATCTTTTTCAATATTTTCAATAATTTTCTTCACTTCTTCGTTGAATGAGATGATTCGACTAAATTTAGTTGAAAATCCTACCCTCAAAAGTAAACTGTCAAGATAGTAAGTATTAGCATAATGCTTTTCATAATGTTTAAATTCGAAATCTTGTTCTAAAATCATGAAATTACTTGAATTATTTTCAAGTAATTTCTCAGTGTATATGTCAACATAAAAATCATCTTTTTTTGTCCTACGATTGTGACCAATTAATAAATAATTAAACTTTTTAGTTGTAAAAAAAGGATTATTTTTTATGGAATTCAGTAAAAAAAGAGGTACAGCCTTTATTTGCTTAATCGGGTTTAAGTAAGAAGAATGAGCTTGTCCATATAATTCAATCTCTATAGATAGTTTATAGAATATTTTCATTCTTGAAATTTGCCATATTTTAACATCTTTATAATCTAGTTTATTCAATTTATATTTAGACTCTAGAGCCCAGATAAATTCACATAAGTCAGTTACACTATATTTATTAGTCATACTTTTTCCTCGTAAGTTTATATCCACTTTTTGAATTTAGTAAAGTATTTAATATAGAAAGGAAATGCTTATTCATAAATATTTTCCTATTCATTAAAAAAGGATATACAAACATAAAAGCTAAGTGCGAGTTAAAGTACTGATTATTTTTCAAATCTAGTGTATTTTCTGCTATAAAATCTCTCATCTTATAATAAATATCACTTCTATTTAAATAATTAATTAACTTTGTCATTTGATATGTTGTATGAGTATAAACCAAATACTCTAATTCAGCTTTGTTTTTTTCATAAAAACCATTAATCTTGTATAAATCTATTATTGAAGTTAAAGAATTGGTAATATCTAAAAAGTTAAGTGAAGGTTTATTTGATAAAGAACCACTATGAACAACATAATTATATACAATACCATCATAGTAGACAGCTTTATCAACAAAAGGTAATAATCTATTATAAAATGATAAATCCTGAGCTAGTTTCAAATCCAACCACAGTAAATTATTGTTTACAATTATATCCCTTCGAACAACCTTCATCCATAATGCAGATTTACCATGTAAGATCCTTGGATGAGAATCTAGATTGAAGGTATCTCCAGATTTAAAATTATAAACAGCAACCTTATTATTTTCTCTAATTACATCGAAATTTTCATTAACATCACGATAATTTCCGATAACCATAGAAGAATTAGTTTCCTTAGCTAGCGTCATCATATTAAAAAGTGCATCTTTTTCAACAAAGTCATCTGCATCACAGAAATAGACATACTGTCCAACCGATAAATTCAATCCTTTATTCCTTGCGGAAGTCGCACCAGAATTCTTCTGGTAAACATATTTAATATTGTCATGTACTACGGATAATTTTTTTATAATGTTTGCAGAATCGTCTAAAGATCCATCGTCTATACATAAAATTTCAAAGTTTAGTCCCTGTTGGTCTAATAATGAATTCAGACATTTTTCAATATATTCTTCTGAGTTATAAACAGGAATAATTATTGATAAATCCATATGATCTCTCCTTCCACTGCTTATTACTATTGTCTCTTTTTCGAGTCAAGTGCGAATTGTTGAACTATTTTCTTATTTTTTTCATCTAATTTAGATACTTTTATGCTTAAAAGAAAATTCATTATATATAAATAGCCGATTATAAAAAAGAAAATAAAGTTTGAAACAGATTCAAAACCTAATAAATCACTCAAAAGAGTCGGGATCGAGGGGAAAATGCTAACAATAGAAAGTGCAATACTTCCAATTATCCATAAAATCATATCATCAATTTTTACTTTTGAAGTCTTTACTTTTTTAATAACATAAAAGAATGTTAATAAAGACAATGTGATAAGAACTAATTGCAATTGAATATTCATTTTGAACCTACTTTCTAAACCCTTGAATGAATAATATACTGATCAACATTCGAGTCATATACTTAATTGAATTTGTTATATTTAGATAACTGGTACCAGCAATTCGGTCATCCATTTCAACTTGGATTTCACTAACGACAACTTTGTTTTTTAATTGATAAGCTATTGTGTCCGGTTCAGGAGGATAATTCATATTTAATGCAAATTCCTTAATTAATTTTTTATTTATCGCTCTCATACCACTTGTTGGATCCTTTACAATCTTTTTAGTAGTCATAAACATACAAAAAGTAAGGATTCTTGAACCTAACATTCTCAAAGAATAAGGTTTACTTTTATTCGCAAATCTTGAGCCGATAACTATATCAGCACCATTTTTAATTTCATCTATCATTTGAGCGATGTATTCAGGTCTATGCTGACCATCACCATCATATTGAATTGCAATATCGTAATCTTTCATATGAGCATATAAATAGCCTGTTTGTACAGCCCCAGCTAACCCTAAATTTACTGGAAGATCTATATAATTAAAATTATTCTTTTCAAGGATTTCAACAGTATCATCCTTAGAACAATCGTTTACAACTACATAATCGTATTCAGGATAGTTAGTGCGTAGTTTATTTACTACTCGTTTAATATTTTCCTCTTCGTTAAATGCAGGAATAATCAACAATGTTCTCATAATTCCACCTAATTTCTAATCATTTTTATCTAGTATAAATATAACATTTAAATAAATTAATGTCGATTTTTAATATTAAATATATATTTTAATTCATATAATTAAGTATATCCAAAAAAATTAACAGAATTTTAGAATAAATAATAATAAAATATAAAACTATTTTTCCTAAGACTCAATCTATATAATAATTATTAGTTATTTTAACTCTAAATAATCTATAGTTCTCAATTTTAGCTAAATTGTTAAATAAAATCAGTAAACTAGAATTTAGTTTTCAGTTTTTTTATGCATAATCAATTAAATAATTAGCTTTATATATTCAAATATTAAAGAAAAAATCCTTAATTGTTTATTATTAGTTTAAATTGAATAGTATCTGAATTATTTAAATCAACTTCATATTTTCTAAAGTAAGTAACGTATACAGTATCAGCTAAGTAAATGGAGCATAAAATCATTGTATTACTACAAATAAAATATTACTGTACTTACCTTAACTACCTCTTCCTCGCATCAAACAATACATACGTTTCATTTTCATACAAATAATCCACACATTTATCAATTTCATACCAAATTGAATAAAACTCATTTGTATCCTCGTTTAATATTGTAACGTTTTTATCAATTATTATAAAATCAATTTCCGTTTTAGCAACTAGATTACACATTCCACTGTAGTCGGTAGGGATAGGAGGTCTCAAAGGATCTTTGTAGTACTCTGGTCTATACACCATTTTAAATAACTCAACTTCTTCAAAACTATGATTTAAAAGCATACCCTTTTCTTTTCCTGTTGACCACTTTCCAAAATAGTCATGCCTTGTATAAGTTCTACTATGTAAAGGTAGAACTGACATACTTGCTTCAGGATGAGATAGAATTTTAGGGTTGTAAATGTTATTGTAATCTAAGAAATATTTCAAATGATTGAGAACATCTAGATCATCATTATCAATCCTGTATTCTGAATTAATAGATTCATCAGCTTCAAATAAATAATTATAATGATTTTTTGATTCTGTTATAATAACTGGAAATATGTAGATTAAGAGCATCAAACTTACTCCAATTATAAGGATTTTATATTTTAATTTGAATAGTAAAGTTACAAATAAACATATGGTAAATATATTAAATAATACACCGTACATCCTATAGTAGATATACGAAGTTAAAAACTTCGTAATAACAGGAATGACTAAGGGATTAAAAAATGTTATGAGAAATATAAGTAATAATGAATTAATTATGTTACACTCCTTTAACCTAAACAACAAGAATACAGTTAGTCCACCGAATATCAAATAATTCATTTTTCTATAATATTCTACATCCCACATCATATACGGCCAGATCATATCTCTATACGCATTATCTTCAAAGAAGTAAGCAAAATCATACTTCCAACCACTATTAACTAGAAAAATTGAAACTAAAATAAGTACTAGAGGGACAGCAAATAATGCAATTTTAGCAATCACTTGATCTTTGTCTATTATCCTTTTGTGAAAAAGAAACATAATTCCATAGACTAAAACCCATGTAATAATAAAAAATAATGTGGATGTTAAAGATAATGTTAGATAAATTGGCAAATATACTAACGAGTATATTGCAATAGGAATACTCATAATCATAATTTTCAAATATCTTTGATTGCGTTTTTTTAAAAGCAGTAGTAAAGAGATTGCATATAGTAATGTTGCACTGAAAAAGAATCCGCTTGATGATACAGAAATAAGTGAAGTAAACATTATAAAAAGAATTACACCAATTTTATCATGTTTAAAAAACATATATATATATAAGAAAATATTAGAGACTATAATAAATCTCCAGGAGTTCCCGTAAAAGGCAAAAGTTAAATTATAATAAAAACTCCCATAAAAAAAGCCAAGAAGCAAAATGGAGAAAACACTTAAAATTAAAATTTGAAATTTAGTCTTTGCAAGTGCATTAATGGTATTAATCATAGTCATTGCATAAAAGGTAAAAAACAAAATACTAGTAACCCATATATATGTATTACCCAGACCAATTTCCCGATAAATTCCTAATTTGTTTGGAATGCTAGCTACCCATACTATAAATGAAGAAAAAAAGTAAAAAGCCTGATATTTGTAACCTATTGGAAGATCTTCTTCAGTTCCATCTTCAGGATTATGTGATGCTAAGTGATCTATATCTACAGACTGTGTAACCAAACCAATGTAGTAAGTAGCATCACTATGTTTTTCATCTAGGGTATAATCACTCACTTGGAATACTTTAATCCCTACATATAGAAAACAAATTAGAATTAGTATTACTTTTTTTATATCAAAGGTTATTTTTATCTCCTTGAGTGATAAGAATAATAGTATAACAAGTATTATTATAGTTGTGACATGCAATACAATCGACGGCAACTTAAATGAAATTATGGGTATATAAACATAAAATAAAATTGATAAAAATGCAAAAAAGCCCAAAGGTGCTTTGAAAAGCATTTTTGCACCTAATATCTTTTCTACATAATTACCAATTATTGATGAAATTATTACTATAATAAATGAATATGCTATTAAAGTTAACACTTATAATTCCCCCTTAAGAATTACTAAATTAAACATTTTTCTATTAATCTCTAGCATACAAATCTCTTGAATAAATTTTTTCTTTATATTGTATGATATCTTCATCAATTCTGTTAGTTACAATAATATCAGAAATAGATGCAAATTCTTCTAGATTATTAATAACTCTTGAATTAAAGAAGAAATCATCTTTTAGTACGGGTTCAAATACCACTACTTCAATACCTTTACCTTTGATTCTTTTCATGATTCCTTGAATAGAAGATGATCTAAAGTTATCACTATCTTTTTTCATTGTTAATCTATAAATTCCAACAACTTTAGGTCTTTTTGCAATAATTTGATCAGCAACATGGTCCTTACGTGTCCTATTAGCGTCTACAATTGCAGTTATAATGTTATTTGGCACATCATCATAGTTCGCTCTTAATTGCTTTGTATCTTTTGGTAAACAGTATCCACCATATCCGAATGATGGGTTATTATAATGATCGCCAATTCTTGGATCCAAACATACACCGTCAATTATTTGTTTTGCATTTAGATTCCTAACTTCAGCATATGTATCTAATTCATTAAAATAAGCTACTCTAAGCGCCAA
>Ga0070724_10002070_pt1 | contig 11440 bp, 9 predicted proteins | sample tdDd001_FD_67278 | JGI IMG/M metagenome (GOLD analysis project Ga0070724, IMG submission 67278) | Marine sediment microbial communities from the Atlantic coast under amendment with organic carbon and nitrate - tdDd00.1 | ecosystem: Environmental > Aquatic > Marine > Coastal > Sediment | place...
TCGATGCTGGCAACTCCGGCCTCGAGCGCCGCAACGATGCCGTCTTCATGATGTGCATGTGAAGCGACCTTTCGACCCATGCGTGCTGCGGCGAGCACGACTTCACGCAGCTCGTCTGCTTCCATCTGCTGGCCGGTACCTGTGGCACGATCGGTCATGACACCGCCCGTCGACGTAATCTTGACCAGGTCCCCGCCATACTTGATGACATTACGCGCTGCACGTCGGCAGTCGTAAGGCCCATCGCAAACATTCGGCGATGTCCACAGCTCCATAAGATCGGGTTGCACACCGCTGATATCGGCATGACCACCCGTAATGCCGACGCCGCCAGCCGCGATGATGCGCGGGCCATCGATCCAGCCATTGTTGATCGCATCGCGCATGGCATACATTTCCAGGGGACTCGAGCCGACGTCGCGCACGGTCGTGAATCCGGCCTCGAGCGTTCGCATCGCGTACATGATGCTGCGCATCTGCACGAGCTGGGGTGACATCTTCAAATCGTCCTTGTACCTGTCGGGTCCAAGCTGTCCCTGCAGGTGGACATGCATGTCCATGAGACCGGGCATCACGAATTCTTCGCGCAGGTCTATCACGGAGACGTCTGCTCCAAATTCAGCGGCGTCGGCAAATCCGGCGCGCACTTCGACAATCCGATCGCCTTCGACGACGATGGTCTGGTTCCGGGCGGGTGACTGGCCCGGAACGGCAAGCAGTTCGCCCGCGTGGATCAGCGTGGTCTGGGCTGTTGCGAGGTGCGAGACAAAGAGCAGGCAGGCAGCGCCAACAAGGGTGCTAGATCGGTATGACATGTGTGAATCCCCATGGTCTGGTTTTTGTCCACTTTAATTGATGCCGAAGCTCGGCGACAACACAAAGACAGGGGGGCGGCTCTATTTGTAATGATCACGCACGCTATTGACCAATTTCCCGAGGCCTGCCACCTCTATTTCCACGGTGTCGCCATCCTTCATCCAGACTGGGGGTTTGCGCGCCGCGCCTACACCTGCGGGCGTGCCCGTCACGACAACATCGCCGGGTTCGAGCGTCATGCACTCACTTAGAATTGCCACGAGCTTGCGAACCGGAAAGACGAGATTATCAATCTGGCCATCCTGCATCAGGTCTCCATTTAGCTTTGTGGTTAGCGACAGGCCCGCCAATCCATCCGGCAATTCATCGGAGGTTACGAGCTCCGGACCAAACGCTCCGGTGTCGTCGAAATTCTTACCCACCGTCCACTGTGACGAGAACCTCTGATATTCACGAATCGTCGCATCATTAAACAAGGTGTAACCGGCGATGTAATCAAGAGCGTTGTCCTCGGTCGCATGCCGGCAGCTCTTGCCAACAACGAACGCAAACTCACCTTCGAAGTCGAGCGTCTCCGAGCACAGCGGGCGACAAATGATTCCCTTGTGAGGGACTAAAGATGTCGCGGCCCTGAAGAAGACTTCGGGAAACGTCGGCGTCTCGGCACCGCCTTCCGCTGCATGAGCTGCGTAGTTTCGGCCTATGCAGATGATTTTGCCGGGCCTGGGAATAAGTGGAAGGTATTCGATGTCAGACAGTGGGATGGCGGAGCCATCAAAGCGTGAAACGTCGTCTTGTATTGCGCCAAGTCGTCCCTCTGCCAGGATTTGAATGATGCTGCCCGCAACCGGGATAACGACGTCGTCTTGTCGAACGCCAATCTGTTCACGACCGTTGTGAATGAAGGTGATCAGTCTCATATGAGGAACCGTGAACACCAGTACTGCCGATGTCAAGGTGACAATGCACTGCCGTTGGCCCACAATTCGGAAGGTCACAGGGGGAATTAATGAAAACAAAGACGGCACTCGCGAGTGCGCTGTTTCTTATTCTTCTGGTTGCAACTGCAAGTGCGCAGGACAAAAGCGGCCAGTTTCATGGCCATGTCACCGGGCCATTCGACGGCCTGGTAGCCGACGCGCCCATGCGTGCAATGCATATCGCGTCCGGTGATTCGTGGCAGACACGAACGGATGCCGATGGTCGATACCAATTTGATGGTTTGCCGGCCGGTGACTATCGTCTGCAGGTCCGTCTTCCGTGCTGCGAGTACGTGCCGTATCAATCCGAGCCCGTTGAACTGAGTAGTGGGGCGGAGCGCACATTCAACATTCAACTGAAGCAGGGCTTCCAGTTGAACACGATAGGCGATGACGTCGGGATCGCGACTGCGCAAATTCTCGCGGAGCAGGATGTTCCCGATCTTCCCACGCCGGAGGCTGCAGATGGCAGGCCGGACCTTACGGGGATGTGGATGTACGGGAGCGATCCGTTTCCACCGGCGCCGAAGCTTACGGATTGGGCCGCGACACTGGTTGCGGAAAGGACCAAGAACCACTTTGTCGATTCACCACGCTTCCGCTGCCTGCCGACATCGCTTCCAATTCCCACTCACACGCCGCCGATATTCGGCAAGTTCGTTCACACACCGGATCTGATTATCATTCTTTACGAGGGTATCCTCGGTTTTCGGCAAATCTTCATGGATGGTCGCGACCACCCGGAGGATATTGATCCTTCATGGCTCGGTCATTCGATCGGTCGGTGGGAGGATGATGTGCTGGTTGTGGATACGGTCGGCTTCAACGACCGTGGCTGGACCGGGCTCACGCATCCGAGAAGCGAGGATTTTCACGTCATCGAGCGATACCGTAGAACCAGCTATGGCGGTATGGAGCTCGAATTGACGATCGAAGATCCGGCGGTTTACCGCGAACCATGGATTCAGCTGATGCCAATTTATCTCGCGCCGAATGAGCAACTGTACGAGTTCGTTTGTGAAAATGAAAAGTGGCTGAATTCTGTAGGCGACTGACGAAATGAGAAAACGAGGGAGACACAAATGAAATCGAGGCTGTTGATACTTTTGGCTACAACGCTCGTAAGCTTTGGCATCCCGGCTTGGGCGCACCATTCTTTCTCCGCGGTATTCGATGCGGACAGCCCAATCGAGGCGAGCGGTATCGTTACCAAGGTTGAGTGGCGAAACCCGCATGCCTGGATCTATATCGACGTGAAGGACGATGAGGGTGACGTTACCAACTGGGCATTCGAAATGGGCAGCCCAAATGGGCTCAGGCGTCGCGGTTGGTCACGAGATACGGTCCAGATCGGCGATGTCATCAGCGTCAGCGGATACCGTGCGAGAGACGAATCTAATCGGGCAAACCTCGCCTCCATAACGCTCGCCGATGGGCGCGAAATGACGGGCAACTCCAGCCGCTACAACTGAGCGGCACGAGGCGCATGAGCCAGGCAGTGCCGCCGCTTAACGAGATGCTTCCGAGTGGAAAAACTTGTAGAGGAATAACGCGTCAGTGCCGTGGCAATCCGCACACAGCGGTTCGACAAATTCCGGCATCCTTAGATATAGGCCCGACAGATCGCTGGACCGCCCTTCGGCCCGTTCCTGATGCGGGTTGTGGCAGGTCGGGCAACTGATTTTTCCGGCGCGAGCGGAAAGGCCCTCCTCATCATGCACCGGCATCTCCGCCGAAACGTTGCCGCGCAGTGCTTGCCTCACGTCCTGCGACCAGGCCACCACATTGGCCGGGTGGTCGCTGGGGTAGGGCCCGTCGTCGTGACAGCTTCGGCAATAGGTATCGAGCACCGAATCACCTTCGCCACGTGAACGCAACCACATCAACGGCTGGTCCGAACCGTGCGGTGCGTGGCAGGAGCCGCAGGAGCCGCGCCGCTCGAAATCCTTGCTGCGCCTCGAGCCCCTGTCGTGGCCGCTGTCCGCGATGGACATCTTGTTTTGGTGGCAGGCCAGGCAGACATGGCCGCCGTCGGTACTCGCACGCATGAATGGTTTCACGTTGCTTGGCGCGGACTCACTCTCGCTCAGGTGGGCGGAATGGCAGGAGCCGCAGTACATCTTGTTGTCCTCATTCATCGGAAACTCCGGCGAGCCATTAAGTTCGGGAGTATGAATAGAGTCGGAAGGCACCATGCCCAATCGGTGGCCGCGGTAGCCGTCTTTCCAGAGGTACCTCGAGTCCTCGACGAAGCCGTCGTGACAGGAGAGACACATTGCCGATGTGCTGGCGATGTCCTGCACACCGGTTGGCTCGGCGGGATATTCCTCGACAGGCGTGATCGGGTTGGCCCTCCGACCACTAAAGTCTCGAATCTTCGCGATGTGGCAAACCTTGCAGTCGAACATGTCCGCCGCTTCTTCGGCCCGGAGGGATGCTGATAATGGAATCATCAGGAGGCTGGTGCATGCGAGAACGATGATGGAGCTGCGCCGACTCATGGAGTGGCCCCTGTTGCGGATTGCACTTCTGTCGCGGGCTCGAGAACCAACACGTTTCCCGCCAGCATCTGCACGACGAGTAATCGAGGGCCATCAACGGCCATGCCGACCGGCGTATTGAAAACCGTGGATTCGCCATCTTCGCCCAGCACGTGCAGGAACTCGCCGCTGGCGTCAAACACCTGGATGACGCCGAGAAAGCTGTCACTTACATAACTGCGACCGGCAGAGTCAACCGCGATCCCCTTGGGGCGGAAAAATGTGCCCGGCTTGCCGCCGAGACCGCCGAAAATCGCCAAAAGATTCCCGTTCGGATCGAATTTCTGCACTCGTTGGTTTAGCACGTCGACAACCAGAACATTGCCGGACGGATCCACGGACACGGTTGCTGGATAGCGAAACATCCCGTCGTCCTCGCCCTCACCACCCCAGGCGCGGAGAAACTCGCCGTTGTTCGAGTAAACGAGTACCCGGTGGCTGTTGTTCGCAGTAACGTACAATTCTTTGCCGTTTACCGACACGGCAACGTCAACAGGATCGACGGCGTTGCCTTCTTCCTCCAGTTCGATCGTCTTTCGGAAGCGGCCATCCTCTGTGATTATTTGTAAACGCTGGTTGCCCTTGTCGGCGACGTAAATTTCGCCATCGCGGCCGATGCCGAGGCCGACCGGGCTCTCAAACTGTCCTTTTTCTTCGCCCCGCTCGCCCAGCGTATTCACACGCTGGCCCGTCTTATCGAACACGGCAACCTGGTGATTACCACCATCGACGACGTAGATATGGCCGTTTTCACCCACGCCCACATCGGTTGGCAGAGAAAGTGCGTTGCCGATCTTTGTGCTCGAATGAATCGTTGCCGTCGGAACATCCTGAGCCAGCGCAGCATTGCCGGCTATCGTCATAGCGGCTGTAACCAGGCCGAGCGCAATCGCGCCGCATAATTGTGCTTTCTTACAGGTCATGACAGGCCTGGCAATTGTTGTCGACTCTGAGTCTGAATTCGGTTCCCGGCGTATCAGCCACCGGATAGCCTGCCAGATCCTCGTGGTGAGGGTTGTGGCAGGTGGCGCAGTAGATTTCCCCGGTTGACGGGTCCAGCGGAAACTCGAAACCTAGTTGCTGTCCTGACATCTTCATATTCTCCAGGACCTCCGCCGACGGTACGGTCAGGTGGTTCCAGGTTGCGAGCTCTGTCGAGAACATCTTTCCCGGGTGCGGCTGAACCTTGTGGCACCCAAGGCACATGTCGTTCAGCCTGCCTGCCATATTCAGATCGACGGACAGCCAGTCTGGCCCACTCCGCACCGGTACGCTGACGTGGCATAGCGTGCAGGTGGGTTGTGCCGGGTTGTCGGCTTCCAGGGCATGCGGGTCAAGTGGCTCGTAACTTGAAGGGTCATGGCATTCGAAGCACTGATCGCCTCGGTTGCGCGATTTCCTGTCGCGGATGAACCCTGGATTCGCAAGGCTGTGGGACCTGCTCGGTGACAAGCACTGGACGGTCAAGTCGTGGCAGGTCGTGCAGGTAAGTAGCCCGTCTTTCAGCGCCTGCCGGTAGCTATCGGGCATCGGGTGATTGCCGACCGGAATGCCGGACGTATGGCGGCAGGGCGGAGCATCACCCCGGCTGCCGTGGCAGCTTTCACAAAGTTGCTCACTATCCGCCCGCAGGCCGCTACTCTCTGCCGTCGGCGACACATCGGTGTGGCAGGTGGAGCAGGTTGCCGTATTCCAGTGCGGGTCCACAGCGGGATCGTCCGCCGCAAGCAGAAGACAAGGTAGCAGGAAAATGCCTGCGGCAATCGCCCGGCCCGCGGTCATGCGAATAGGGTTAGTAGTCTTTGTCTTCATGATCCTTGTCATGGCACAGCAGGTCACAGGAGCCGCTGTTCTGGCCATTGTCAATGAATCTGCGCTGCCCATTCTTGTTGGGGAAAACAATCGATGTGTCGAAATTGATCAGGTGCGAATTGTTTGTTGAATTGCCTTGAGTAGCACTAATGCCATGGGGAGCATGGCACACGTTACAGGGCGTCTCCTCATCGCGAATGTGCTTGTCGTGATATTTGAAGCTCTCGTCATTCAGTATGCTATTACGGCTGTGACACTCGTAACAAAGCGCGTAACTGGAGGCGCTTTCGAACGTGTTGTCCAGCGTTGAGTAATTGCGTACCAGAATTGGATCAAAGGAGGACCCATGCGGCCCCTCGGGGCCGGCCCCGCCCGCACTGACCGCTGAGCTTGAGTTGTGGCAATCGGTGCAGCCGATGATTGACTGCTCGGTGAGCGGAGAAATCAGGCTCGGCACATTGCTATTGCGGCCGGGCGCCACTATCGGATGAAACGAGGGATTGTTCGGCTGGATTTTCAGCCTCATGTTGGACTGATCGTGCTGCCGTGGTGTACGCGCCGGTGGCTGACCCGGACTATCGCCGTGACACCGCAGGCAAATCTGAAACGTGGCGATCGCCGGGTTGACTGCGACGCCAGCCAGGTTTACGCCGCGCACGTTTGCTGGCACGTCCCCCGCGACACGAGAGGATCGAGTCGCGTGCGGATCGTGGCAGTCCGCACATTCAACGTGCCTGTTATCGACAATTGCCGGCTCGACCGGATCGTGGATAAGGGTAGTGTCCTGAACACGGTGCGCCGAGAACTGATTAATGCTCGCCATGACACTTTTATCGGCAACGTTTCCATTGTGGCAGGCCGAGCAGTTTTGCTCCTCGTTCGCATGTCTCAGCAGCCGTGGTCCGCCCGTAACTGCGTGTGGCGTGTGACAATTGTTGCAGGCGTTGTCGGCGACATTTGAGTAATCGCTGTCGGGCCACGGGTCTGGCTGCTGCCCGTTCCATGTGGCTACTGACAGGCTGTGAGACGTCTGTAGCCAGCCGGTCTGCTTATGGCACTCGATACATATCTGCGAACCGACATTCGGCTTCACGAGAAATGCGCCATAAGTATCGTCGTGTGCATCGTGACAGGTCGTGCACTGCAGTTCCCCATTGCTGTCCAATTTCAGCCGCGGGTCGAATGCCCCCGGCATTGCCAATTCCCCGTTCTGAGCTGCGAGGCTTGCCGTGTAGCGGAACGAGATCGGATGGTCATATCGAAGATCCGTGCCTGTAAGGCCGTCATCCGGTGGCATCATGTTGTTACCTCCAGACATCTCGATTGGATCGGCGCGGCTGATCAATTCGCCGAGAGCGATCGTTCCGTCATGGCAGCTCAGGCACAACAATGAATCGCCTGTAGGCTGGCCAGGTTGGGCGACGGCCGTACTGCTGGTATACGGCAGATACGACGTAGCGGAGGTTCTGCGGTTCCAGAGCGCTGCGGTTGGGCTCGATGCATGCGGGGTATGGCAAAACACACATATCTGGTCTTCCGTCGCAGCTTTGACGCTACCCGGTCCGCTCGCCGAGAGGTTGTGTGCAGTTTGTTCGATACTCTGTGCGCCGGCGGTCGCAGTCAGCGTGATGCCACAAATTACTGCTATCAATGCGAATAGTCTGGTCATTGCTCCGGTCCAATGTAGCGAAACACCTGTACACGTTTGTTGTATGAATCGGTGACGTAGATCGTGTTGTCGGTCGAAACAAAGACACCGTTTGGCAGCCAAAACTGGCCCGGCTGCTGGCCACGCTCGCCCACCGATATCAGCAGCTCACCCTGACTGTTGAAGACCTGCAGAGAGTGAAACAGTGCGTCAATGACGTAAATGTGGCCAAAGCTGTCGGTAGCGACTCCCTTCGGTCGTGCGAGATTGCCGGGTAGATCGCCGTGCTGGCCGAACATGTATTCGAAGTCGCCGTTTTGATCAAATCGCTGTATCCGGAAATTCAGGGAGTCGGTCACCAACAAATCCTGCTGAGGGGTCTGCCAAAGATACGTGGGATAGTTAACCTGCCCCGGCTCGTCACCGCGCTCGCTGAATTCCCTGACCAGAACGCCGTCTGCATTGAAGGTCTTGATTGACTGCGCTCCCGTATCAATTACGAAGAGCAACCCTGAAGTGTCGTCCCAAAAAATTCCTGTCGGCCGATCAAGGGTCGGAACGACGCTGAAGTGCTCCAGTTGTTTGTCTTCAAGAGAAGCGTAGTACACACGGCCCAATCGCGAGTCCGAGACGTACAGACGCCCATCGGCCGAGACCGTGAGTCCGATGGGCGATATCAGCGACTCCTTCCGGCTGATCGTCAGGCAGGTATATCGGCTTCGTCGCAGATCGTATCGATGCACACAGCGTGCATCAGGGTCCGCCACGAAAATGACTTTTCCGTCCGCAGTGGTCGCCACGGCCATTGGGCGTACCAAGGCGTTGGCCCGCTTTCCGACCGCAAAGCTGATAATCCTGTTCCAGGTACTCTCCCTGATGCCAAGATCGGCCGCATTTGAAAACTCGCCAACAAAAGCGATGCGTTCTGTTTGTGGCGGGTCCGGCCAAATCTTGCCCTCGGTGGTGAACGGATCTACCGTCGGACCGGCGGCACAGGCGGCCAACAACAACAGGGCCGGTGCACTGGCTTTCAGGAGAGGTCGCACGCTCAAAAGTCCCTTGTCACGTCAAAAGTCACCTGAGTGTAGCTCCGAACGGTTGTCCCTTGCGTATCCTCGGAAACCAGGGCTCGAAGGAAATACCGAACTTGTCGATATCGACCTTGCAGGTTGAGACGATGCTGTAGCTGCTCCCTGATCAGGCTACCACCAGTATCTTCGAGGTACGCGGTCTCGTAGCTGAGCTGAACGCGACCGAACGCTCGCCCAGTGACACCCAGCCTGTAATTGACCTGATCAACGTCTTCAACCGAGAACTTCTGGTCAACCTTGATCAGGCTCGCCGCAGCGTATAGCCGCAGCGAACCGTTTAGTCGGGTCGATGCAGTCAGATCGAAACTGTCGCGAACGAACGGCGAAATGTCCTCGTCCTGGTCCGTGTGACGATATTCTCCGCCAATCGTCATGCTGTGCCCAATAGGGAAATCCGCACCAATGACTACCTCGAAAAGCGTCTGGTCGTTGATCGGTGTTGTGAGCTGGCCACTCCGGATCTTCGAGTCTCTAAGACCAAGCCGGGCCTGGGCGTGGAAAAACTTCAGGAAACTGAGAGACGTGCTGACGCTCGAACTGAATGTGTCGAACTTTGCGGTGCCGGATGTCAGGTACTCGTAGTCCACGAAGACAGTTTGGCCGTCGAATATATTGCCGCCAATTAGCCTTTGAATCGATGTCACACTACCGACGACTATGAGCCGGTAGTCGATAGCCTCGACAAAGACCTGAGTTCCCGCGACATTAGTCACAACCACCGACATTGCTACTACGAAATCATTCGCGAGATCGACCGGCGACGTGCCGTTTAATGTAATCGGCTCATCGAAAACCTGGACAGTAGAGGAACTGGACTCCTGATCGGTGCGCTCCTGCTTCACCGACGCATTCAAGCCAAGAGTGCCGAAGCCGACAGGCTTCGAAAAATTTAGCGCGCCTCCCACGCCGGATCGGCTTTTGTCAAAACCGACCTGCTCCGTTACCTCATGATCCGCGAACAGGTCGTACCAGAGTTGGTCGTTGATCGACTGAAACAGCGTCGCTCTGAGATCATTGGATTTCGCGTCAGCCCCTGTGCGTTTCGTTTCACGCAAGTTATAAGCCAGCGAAGACCGTACGGACTCCGTATTTTGCCAGCGCCCGGTTGCCGTGTAATTGAGATTGTCCGTTTCCGATGACAGCGCGGACTCAGTCTCCTGTTTGAGCTTGAACAAGGACTGATCCAATGAAAACTGGTCCCTGCGGCCAAACGTGTTTTTCGCAACGATGCTCGAACTCTCTTGGCGTATCGTCGACTCCTCGATAGGCAGTCCGGTACTGCCGCTCATGGAAACCTGTGTGAACTTCGTGTGCTCGAGCGAAATTTTGTCGCCGCCCCTATAACTCGTTAACCATCTGAACGAGCCGCGGTCGACATCTTCGTCGACGATCGTCCCGAAGCCGGAGCCGCTGGATTTCCAGTGGGACAGATCGAGATTCAAATTCGTAGATTTCCCGAAGGCCGAACTTCTTCCGCTAAACCCATACTCATCATTTTGAGTCAGGAATCGCCCTGCGAGGCTCGTCGTTATCGACGGATGGCTTCTTTGGTAGTGCAGGGAGAATGGATATTCTTTCAGGTCCAGAAAATTCAGACGCGCAAGGAAGTTCATCAGGGTTTCGTTATTGTTGAATGCTCCTGCGTCGGCGTCGAACCGCTGCTGGACCAGCAGCGGCCCGCCACCGATGTCCATGTTCAAAAACCCGGGGTGGTAGACGTAGCTACGCGACATCAGGAAGAGTTCCTGCTCCCAAGTGGTCCGATTTTCGAAAGAACTGGTAGAGGAATCTGAGCTTCGATCGTTTTCATCGAGCAAGTACCGTATAGAAAATGAAGCGTCGGTATCCAGGAGTCCGAACGGCTTGACTTCAATATCGTCATGCGAGGCGCTATACAGAATATGTGGGTACAGCAGCACGCCGGCCAGCAGTGCGGTCCATACTGTTGTCCGCTTGGTTTGCCGTTTTCCGTTCATTGCCTGCATGAAGAACCTTCCCGGCAACGCCGGCAGGTTACTCGTGGAGCTCCCCGTAACCGAAAACGACAACTCTGTTCAGGCCATATTGACTGGCGACGAGCACAAGGTATTCGATTTCGAAATTTGGGGCGGCGAATTTTTCAAAGTACGGTATGTTCTGGTAATCGATCTTGACGACCGTCGGCAAATTGATATTCCACCGCTCTGCCCCGGACTCCCCAAATGCCATCAGGGCACCACCATCGGGATCGAGCACCTGGATATTCTGGAACGCGGCATCGACGACGTAGATATGTCCTTCGCGATCCAGAGCGATACCTTTCGGCCGCGAAAATGTGCCGGGGCGACTTCCCTGAGACCCGATCGCTCGGATAAATTTTCCTTCGGCGTCGAACTGCTGCAACCGGAAGTTGCTCGTGTCGGTCACATAGATCGTTCCATCATCGCCGATCGCCAGGTTTGTGGGGTGAAAAAGCTGCCCTGGCTCAGAACCAGCATCGCCGAAAGTCTGAATAACCTCATCCGAGATTTTGTCCAGTACGTGAATCCGGTGATTCATGATGTCGGTGACATA
>Ga0070724_10002072_pt1 | contig 11436 bp, 10 predicted proteins | sample tdDd001_FD_67278 | JGI IMG/M metagenome (GOLD analysis project Ga0070724, IMG submission 67278) | Marine sediment microbial communities from the Atlantic coast under amendment with organic carbon and nitrate - tdDd00.1 | ecosystem: Environmental > Aquatic > Marine > Coastal > Sediment | place...
GAACGTGTTACACTACCAAGATCTGGCGATACAACAGTAATATCTTCAAGCTGCTTTGAAATAAAGTATTCCGATAGGATTGGGCCACCTACTAGATGATCCACAGGAATGTTGAAATATCCCTGAATTTGAGCCGCATGTAAATCCATAGTCAGCATACGATCTGCACCTGCTGCTGTGATTAGATCTGCAACAAGCTTCGCACTGATTGGATCACGAGCTTTTGCTTTACGATCCTGACGTGCGTATCCGTAGTAAGGAATTACAGCTGTAATACGACCTGCAGACGCACGTTTTAGTGCATCAATCATAATCAGTAGTTCCATCAGGTAACGGTTTACCATTGGACGAGATGTCGATTGAACAACATAAACATCACAACCACGAACTGTTTCCTTGATGTTGACAGCAATTTCTCCGTCACTGAAATTGGTAACTTCTGCATCACCAAGCGGCACACCCAACTCAGCACAAATTGATTTAGCGAGTTCTTGGTTTGAATTGCCCGCGAAGATTTTAATTGCTTTACCCTTGCTATGCATTTTGACCTCCCGAAATAACTGAAACGACCACTTTAAGGGGCGATAAGCCTCTTACTTTAATATATTCTTTTTTTCTACCCAACCAATTTTATTCACCTGACGTGCTCTGGCTACCGCTAAGGATTTTTGCTCGACATTTTCTGTCACCGTTGAACCCGCTGCCACATATGCCTGTTCGCCCACTGTCACCGGTGCAATAAGATTCACATTACACCCTACAAATGCGCCGTCTTTAACTGTGGTTCTGTTTTTGTTTTTACCATCGTAATTAACAAAGACAACACCGCAGCCAATATTGACATCCGAACCGACATCACCATCACCTATATATGCCAGATGAGAAACCTTTGAATGGTCTCCAATCGTTGAGTTTTTAACCTCTACAAAATCACCAATTTTAACATGCTTGCCTACTTTACTGTTTGGTCGTAGATAAGCATATGGCCCAACCTTTGTTTCTGAGTCTACTGAACTTTCAAGAAGTGTAGATGTGCGCACTTCTACACCATTTGCAATAACAGTGTTCTCAATACGAGCGTCTGGGCCAATCAAACAATCTTCACCAATTTCAGTGCTTCCCGTTAAGAATGATCCCGGGTAGACAATTGTGTCACGCCCGATCTTGACTTTCTTTTCTATATAAACATTATGGGCATTGATGATTGTTACGCCACCCAGCATATGTCGATTCAAAATACGTGCCTGCATGATTTGCTCTGCTTCATGAAGCTGTACGCGAGAATTGACACCCAGCATTTGAGAAGGGTCTTCAACCGCATAACCACCTATAGCGTGACCATAACTGCGGATGATGCCAATCACATCTGTTAAATAATACTCGCCCTGCACATTATCATTATTTATTTCACCCAATGCTTTTTTAAGAAGATCTCCTTTAAAGCAATATACCGCTGGGTTGATTTCCTTAATTTCACGTTGCTCGTCTGTTGCATCTTTATGTTCAACAATACCAACAACTTCATTTTCATCATTTCTTAAAATACGACCATATCCTGTGGGATCTTCAACATGTGTTGTAAGAAGTGCACCACTGAATCCGCCGCCTTGCATACAGTCTACAAGACCTTTTAATGAAGCTGGTTCAAGAAGTGGTGTGTCACCACATAAAATCAGGACGATTTCATCATCCTTTATTTGGTCTGCTGCCACTTGAACTGCGTGACCCGTCCCCAGCTGTTCAGCCTGAAGAGCAAACTTCACACCTCGTTTTTCGAGTTGTGCTTCAACACCTTCACGACCATGACCTGTAACCGCCACTATATGATTGCATCCAATTTCTTCAACTGCGTCCACCACATGGTCTACCAAAGTTTGACCACATACCTTATGAAGAACTTTAGGTAATTTGGATTTCATGCGCGTTCCTGCACCTGCAGCTAATATTATCGACATCAATTGACTCATTGTATTTTTCCTCCCATATTATCTCGAATTCTAAGCGCATTATATCATGCTGATTCAATTCGTGCGAAAGGTCTACATCCGAACAAAAAATAGTTTTCTTACCATTTCATCTGTTCAAGCCTTACTCATTATACATCATTCTGAAAAGATTACGAGCCTTTTTTGGGAAATGTTACGAATTGAGATTATCGTTTGAACTCAAAGCCAATACAAGCGGTTTGAACTCTAAATATATGTTTATTATTCAGCATATATTTGCGCAAAAATAAAAGCTAAACAACAAATGTCGTTTAGCTTTACCGCCTGTATATTTCATTTTATCCTAATTTTCTTAGGACTGTTCTACGTGTTCTTCATGTGCTTCATGTACTTCATGTTCTTCTGTCTCCGAATCTGATAAGTGCTTCGCTTTTTCGTACTCTTCGAAAATGACTTCCGTCAATATATTGCGCATTTCCTGATTTATAGGATGTGCAATGTCGCGGTAATCTGCCTCGCCAATTTTACGGCTTGGCATCGCTACGAAAAGACCGTTCTGTCCTTCAATGATTTTTATGTCATGAACAACAAATGCGTCATCAAACGTCACGGAAACCACGGCTTTCATTTTACCCTCATCTCGAAGCTTTCGAATTCTGACATCGGTTACATTCATACGTGTGTTCCCTACCTTTCTGCCGAATCATTAATCTAACAATGCGTATTTTTTACTATTCGGCAAAGGAACACTTTTTCCTTTAAATTGATTGAAAATTTCAAAAATAATCATTTTTTCTATCAATTTAAAGCATTTTACTCAAAATAATGCAATTTTTTTGCTAAATATGCATCAGCGAGTCACTGGGAAACACTCTGACTTTCTCCTTGTTTGACTCATCAAGAATCAAAATCGAGACATGTCCCTTCACCATTTTTTCTTTTGGTTGAAGCGTTTCAATGAGGACCGCAATTCCGCTGACATTGGAATCCAGTTCATTAACCAGTTCGGCCATGCCTTTCGCTGTGCCGCCAGCTCTCATAAAGTCATCTACAATTAGTATATTCGATCCAGGCTTGATCGCTTTCTTTGACACATACATCGTTTGTACTTGTCCCGTCGAACCCGATACATAATTAATGCTAAGTGTAGAACCCTCTGTCACCTTGTTTTTGTGTCTTGCAATTACAAGAGGGACATTCAAGTGACTTGCAGTCATCATTGCTAGTGGTATACCCTTTGTTTCCACTGTCATAACATAATCAATGGACTGATCCGCATACTTTTCAGCAAAAATTTCACCCACACGTTTCACATAGTTTGGGTTGTAGAGTAAATCTGCTATATAAACAAATCCACCCGGGATGATCCTTTTCGGATCTGAGATCACTTCGCAAAGCTCATCAACCAGCTCACGTTTTTTCTCAGTGCTCACAAAAGGAATGTACTTAACGCCTCCTGCTGCTCCTGCGATGGTTTCCACGCGGCCCAGTTCCAGATTATCCATCAATCTTTTTACGATGACTAAATCTTCACTGATTGTTGATTTTGCCGATTGAAACATCTCTGTAAAATAATTCAGCGTATACACTTTGTTCGGTCTATCACATAATATCTTGACGATTGCGCCAATTCGTTCGTTTCTTTTCATCTTACTCACGTTTTTCACACTCCGAATGTTCGTTTTCCTAATTCACATTTTATTCGGTTTGAACACAATATTCAATAGAAATCCGAACATTCGCCAACATTCCTTATTATTTTTTCTACGATTATCCATTTCTGAGCTTGATAAGATTTTCCATTCCACTTGAATTATGATATAATTTCGATGCTATAGGTCGAAATAACCCTGGATTGTTTGGGAGCGAATAACAATGAGCAAACTTAATGGACATGTGAGACACGTACACCTTATCGGTATTGGTGGTGTCGGCGTCAGCTGGATTGCAGAAATCCTTCTCGCCAAAGGCTATATTGTGACTGGTTCTGATCTAAAGAGCTCTGTCATAACTGAGCGGCTGACAAAAAAAGGCGCAAAAATTCATATTGGACACCATGAAGATCACGTCATCGGAGCGAATCTGGTAGTTCATACTGCGGCAATAAAAAGTGACCATGTTGAACTTGTCAGAGCTAAAGCGCTAGGCATTCAAACTCTTACCCGTGCAGAAATGCAGGGCGAGCTCATGGAGCAGTACAAAACAAGCATTGCTATTGCAGGTGCGCATGGTAAATCTACAACCACATCTATGCTTTCTGTAATACTTGCCCATTCAGACACTGATGCAACACTTCTCGTCGGTGCACATCTTGACGCCATTGGTGGCAATGCTCGAATTGGTCAAGGAAATATCATTGTTATGGAGGCCTGTGAATACAAGGATAGTTTCCTTAATTTCAAGCCTACACACGGTGTTATCCTTAATATTGATGAAGATCATCTCGATTACTTTGAGAATTTGGAACAAATCGTTGCGTCCTTTACAAAGTTCGCACAATCCATTCCAAAACGCGGTGCACTCATTATTAATGTTGATGACTACAATGCGAAGAAAGTGATCGGACATGTAAAATGTCCTGTTATTACAATCGGTATCACTCAAGATGCCGTTTATCAAGCCAAGAACGTTACCTTTAATGAAAAAGGGTTACCGCAATTTGATGTTGTCTTTGAAGATAAAGTGATTTTAACTTGTCGTTTAAATTTCCCTGGACAGCACAATATTTACAACAGCTTATCTGCCATTGCAGTGGCGCATCATATAGGTATTCCAACAGAAGTCATTTTAAATGCATTGGCGGGCTTTTCAAATCCCGGTAGACGGTTCGAAGATTTGGGATATTTTAAAGGCGCACGTGTGATTGATGATTACGCACATCACCCAACGGAGATTAAAGCGACACTCAATGCCGCTTCAAAAGTTCCACACAATAAAATCGTATGTGTATTCCAGCCCCATACTTATACACGTACACATGAATTGCTTCATGAATTCTCAACGGCCTTTGCCGGTGCGGACGAAATTATCGTCACTGATATTTATGCCGCCAGAGAAAAAAATGAAAACATTGTACACTCGAGAGATTTGGTTGCCAAAATCAGAGAAGAAGGCAAAAACGCCACATACATTGCCTCATTTGATGATATCGAGAAACATTTAGAGCAAATTATAAATGAAGGCGACCTTATATTCACCATGGGTGCAGGCGACATTTTTAAATTAAGCCATCAAATCGTTGATACAAAATAGCTTAAATTCAAAAGACGAATCACATTTATTGTGATTCGTCTTTTTTATTGATCATATCATCCATCTTTTCATCCGACATCTTATTTGGAGTGTTTTCTTCTGCCCAAATAAAATTGGAGTGTCCGTAAATACTATCCTTTTGAATGGCTTCTGTAATAACACTCGCCACCACAGTTGTAATTAGAAACGGCAGTATCAAACTTTCTTCTCCCGTTAATTCAACAGCAAGGAGCGTTGCAGAAAGTGGTGCATTTCCAAAACCTGCAAAAATAGCTGCCATCCCTACAAGAGCATACGTACTCGTGCTATATATTTCAATTGAGGGGATGAGTTCAAGAGCCATTCCAAACAGGTACCCCCCTGCTGCACCAATATAAAGACCAGGTAAGAAAACACCACCCACACCGCCGGCACCTAATGTCACACCTGTTACGATCAGCTTCCCAACTAAGAGCAGCAGCAAGACTTTCCATCCTATTTCACCCGCCACAATTCGCGCTATTGTACCAAGGTGAATATCAAAGAGATCAGGGAGAAAATAGCCAAAGCTTGCAATAATCACGCCTCCGAGAAGACCTTTAAATATAGGCGAAGATATTTTTGAAAACATCAACTTTGTCATTTTCACCGACCGTATATACACAACTGCGAACAAACCCATGACCATACCTAGAAAAACCATCCATATCAGTTCATAGTCCGTTCCAAAACCGTACATACCCGTAAGAGTAATAAACGGCTGCCCTCCATTGATCATATGTGTTATAGCCGCTGAGGCAATTGCAGAAACCGTCACCGGTGTGAAATAAGTCAAGTAGTCTTTATGCAAAATCACTTCTAAAACAAAAAGGGTTGCAAATATTGGCTCGTTAAAAACACCGGAAAGTGCACCCGCCACACCGCAAGCAATAAGAATTTTTATCTGTTCTCTGCTATAGTCATATGTATAACCAATCCAAGACCCCACCGATCCACCAATATAAACGATCGGACCATGACGCCCTGCCGACCAGCCAATAGCTAGTGTTAAAATGGTCGCAACAATTTTTGCCACAACAAGAACTGGTTTCATAATATATTTATTAATAGACCGAATCTCTTCCATAACGCCTGCAACATCAAACCCATAAAGATCCCCTTTTATAAAGAATTTATGGATTAAACCTAAAATCAGACCTCCAGAAATAGGTATAATCAGCATCCTCAACTCAAACGGTATCGGATTATACTGCATCATAGCTTTAATCAGGTACTGGACAAGATAGTTAAAAGTCACGCCTAAAAGCCCGGTGACAGCGCCAATAATCACACCCAGTTTAACCAGTTGGAGTTGACTGTGCTTCTCTGCCAAGACCTCACCCCCTAAAATATATGCTTTCTAATTCCTATTATACCAAGAAATACATATTGATACGAAAAAAAGAGCTGTAAACACAGCTCTTTTGATTTAGCACTTTAATTTCTTCTGATTTAATTGCTTGATGTTTCCACCAAACCTTTAGAGTAGATTTTAGTTAAAACCTCATCGGTTTCAGCCGGATCATGCACATAATAAAATCCTGTCCACTCACCAGGCAAGCGGTAAGTATCAATATTGTTCGTATTGAACTCAACCAAATTGTTGGCATAATAGATCGTATCATTAAGGCCCATATCCGTACTCACATAGTTAAATGCGGTTTTCATGACAACCGGTAACTTTGGACTGATGGCTTTTTTTGCTGCCAAGATCACAAATTCTTGTTGTCTTTGAATACGACCGATGTCACCTGTTTGATTTGACCCGTCATTATTTTGACGCCACCGTAGGTACTTCATACTATTTGTACCGTTAAGAACCTGCGTTCCTTTTGGAATGTGAATACTAAGAGGCGGATTAGCCCACTCGTCATCATAATCCATTTCAAAGGCCACATTCACTTGAACGCCACCAATAAGGTCAATGATATCTGCGACACCATTGTAACTCACCTTCACATAATAGTGCACTGGAATTCCTAAAAGGTTGGCAATCTCTTGTTTCATACCAAGTGAACCACCATCTTTTTTACCCAGACCGTATACTGCGTTAATTTTCTTTTGGTCACTACGCTCATGCCCTGGCACATAATGATATGTGTCTCTTGGAATGGACATCACATCAACCTCTTGATTTTTAGGGTCATAACTTGCAAGCATAATTGTATCTGCACGCGCACCATCTGTTCCGAATATCAAAACATTAATACGCTCGCTGTCATCAACCAGCTTCTGAAGTTCTGTCCTATTATCAACCACTTCCGGTTCTTGTGAATCTTCAAGTCCAATTTCAATCGTTTCCGTGTCTGATGCTGGCACTGTTGCTTTTGGCTCAGGTGCAAACTGAGTAAAAGCATAAATGGCTGAACCAAACATGGCAGCAAAGCATAAGAACGAGATCAGAAAAATCTTTAAATAGTACTTCATCTCTATCCCCTTCCGTGGACAAAAGTCCCGTCTAAGACTACGTAACATTTTATCACATAAAAAAAAATGCGTGTTTACATTTTTATTACAATAAAAAAAGCGGCTGAAATTTTCAGCCGCCTTACATTATACGTCACAATAAATTATATCGCAAATTTCATGCACAAATAATTACTTTGAGTAGTCGTAGAAGCCTTTGCCGCTCTTACGTCCAAGTAGACCACCACGCACCATTTTTCTAAGAAGCGGATGTGCTCTGTACTTAGAATCACCGAATTCTTCATAAAGAACGTCCATGATAGCAAGATTAACATCATTGCCCACAAGGTCAGCAAGTGCCAGAGGACCAATCGGATGATTTGCGCCCAGCTTCATTGCATTATCAATATCTTCAGCAGAAGCAACACCATCAGCAAGGATACCTACGGCCTCATTGATCATTGGTATTAAAATTCTATTTACAACAAAACCCGGTGCTTCTTCAACTTTTACAGCTGTCTTTCCAAGCTTCTCACACATTCCGAAGATTGCGCCATATGTATCTTCATCAGTTGCAATACCTTTGATAACTTCGATAAGTTTCATAACCGGCACTGGATTGAAGAAATGCATCCCAATCACCTTGTGTGGACGATTCGTTGCTGCAGCAATCTCAGTAATTGACAATGATGATGTGTTTGTAGCAAGAATTGCATTTGCATTCACTTTTTCATCAAGTTCAGCAAAAATGATCTTTTTAAGATCCATGTTTTCTGTTGCTGCTTCAATAACAAGATCTGCATCTTCAATATCTTTCATCTCTAACGATGGCTGAACACGTGCTATAACAGCCGCTTTTTCGTCTTCTGTCATTCTCTCTTTGCTCACCAAACGACCTAGGTTTTTATCTATTGTTTTCATTCCGCGATCTAGAGCGTCTTGATTGATATCACGCATAACAACATTATAGCCAGCTTGTGCGCAAACCTGTACTATGCCTGAGCCCATTGTGCCTGAACCGATAATAGCAATTTTATTCATTATAGGTAGCTCCCTTCGCTTTTCATCTATTATTTTCCGTCAAATGTCGCTTTTTCTTTAGCAAGGAAAGCTTCCATGCCTTTTTTCTGGTCTTCTGTTGCAAAACATAGACCGAAATATGTCTCTTCAATGGTATTTGCCACATCTGTGTCAAGCTCAGCAGATTTATTGATTGCTGCTTTTGAATACGACACTGCAAGTGGTGCATTTCCAGCAATTGTTTTAGCCAGCTTCATAGTTTCTTCAAGAAGAACATCCATGCCTAAAACTCTGTTTACAAGACCGATTGCTTCTGCTTCTTCAGCACCCACTAAACGACCCGTATAAATCATTTCTTTTGCTTTTCCCATTCCAACAAGTTTTGGAAGACGTACCGTTCCAGAGAATCCTGGTGTGATGCCAAGTGTCACTTCAGGTTGTCCAAATTTTGCTTTTTCACCTGCAATACGAATATCACAGCTCATTGCAAACTCACAACCACCACCCAGTGCAAAACCATTAACAGCCGCAATAGTTGGCTTGGGCATCAGTTCTACTTTTCTAAATACAGACTGCCCCAACGCTCCAAACTTACGACCTTCTTCTGCAGAAAGTGTCGACATTTCACGAATGTCTGCACCTGCTATAAAGCCTTTGCCTTCACCTGTGAAAACCACAACGCGAACGTCTTCGTTCTCTGAGAGCTCTTTAACAACTGTATCCAGTTCTGAAAGCGTCTCCGAATTAAGTGCGTTAAGAGCCTTAGGACGATTGAACTTTACAAGTCCAATGCTGTCTTTAATCTCTACCACTATGTTCTTTAGTTCCATGGAATCCCCCTTTTCAGCGATTCTTCTATATCCCATTCATCTAAATACGAAAATGGGTTCAAATAAACGGTCCGACCAAAGACCAATTGACCCTAATTAATGGATAATTGCTTCTAATATAAAACCAATAAGCATCATAACCACACCAATGATTGCAGGAGATACACCCGCTTCACCGAGCTCCTGAAGTTCTTCTTTACTGATTGATTCCGCTTTTCCATTTGTGATACGCATACGTGTGAAGAACTCATGTCGCATTTTTGGCGTACCTATAAAACCCACAACTGCAACAAACATTGCAATCGTGCCTGCTGCCAAAATAAGTATATAACTCCCCTTTAAAAGTGGCCACTTCATGAACCACCCTAAAGCAAGACCTACCACACCCAAGAGGATGGAATACAATATGCCCTTAAATATATTCGTTAAGAAGTTCGTTAAAACCTGTTCTAAATTTCTTTCTTTCATAATACATCCTCCAATTCCAACCCCAAAACGCGTCGCTTCTTATAACACAGATTATTATTATGAAGATGCAAATCATTTTGAATCTTCTTTCTCTCTATTATATTACAGGGTTTTTTTATAAATAATTAAAAAAACTTAAAATGACAGGCTTTTTTTTGAAATATTGTGTATACTGTGGACGGTTGTCCATTCACAAGTTTGAACGAACCAACCATTACAGACTTAAATCCAGATTTTTTTTGCTGAACATATGAACCTTCTGGATTAATCTACACGTTTTATGTAATTCTAGACTGGAGTTGATTATTATGAAAGAAAAAAATAGAGGCGTCTTACTTATATTAAGTTCATCTTTATTCTTTGCCATTATGGCTGCAGCTGTAAAATCTATCCCTGGCATTCCACTGGCTGAAAAGGTGTTTTTTAGAAACTTCATCGGTCTCGTTGCCGTAGGTATTCCAATGCTACGCAATCGTGTTTCCTTTAAACCCAATAATCCGAAGCTTGTTTTTCTAAGATCGGCCTTTGGACTTTCTGGCGTGGCTCTTTATTATACGTCACTGGAGCAGCTGAATTTATCGGATGCAGTGATCATTAATAAGTTGTCACCATTCTTCGTCATTATGTTATCTATGTTATTTCTTCGTGAGAAAATCAAGAAGCATCAATTCGCGGCCATCGGACTCGCTCTCATCGGTGCGACTCTCGTTGTAAAACCTGGATTCAATTTCGAAATTGGTCCTGCGCTCATCGGACTTACTGGCGCATTCTTTGCAGGTGCTGCTTATACCACAATCAGAAAACTCAGTGCTTTTGACTCAGCAAAGCTCATCGTATTCTATTTCTGTCTATTTTCAACACTTGTGACCATCCCTATTATGATGGCTGGACAATTTGTTGTACCAACAGGCAGGGAATTGATCAGTCTCGTTATTATTGGACTTTCTGCATTAACAGCACAACTACTCATGACAAACGCATATAGACACGCACCTGCATCTCAGCTTTCCATTTATACGTATGCCAATGTTGTGTTCTCTACAGTTCTTGGATTTGTTCTTTGGGCCGAATGGCCAGACACATTAACACTCGTTGGAGCGTTATTGATCATTGCAGGTTCAGGTATTAATTTTTACTACAACCAAAAACGTCACGTTCTTAATTAAAGACACTTTTTATCATTTTTTTTTAGTTATTGCAATTTTTGTTGAAAAACATATATATTCAAATGCCCCTTGTGTTATAATGACTCCATAATATTAAACTCAGATTATTCATTAAATTGCATGAATGATCTGAGTTATACATAGGAGGTTATTTTTATGAGTCAATTTTCAATGGTTGCACCACACTCGAAACGTCCGGTTGAACCAGACAGAATTTTCGGAGCAAGCAAAGCTGCACAAGATGCGGCTGAAATTCATGGTTTTGAAAACGTTACAAACTCCACTATCGGAGCAATGATGGATGATGAAGGAAACCTCATATTCTTACAA
>Ga0070724_10002073_pt1 | contig 11436 bp, 6 predicted proteins | sample tdDd001_FD_67278 | JGI IMG/M metagenome (GOLD analysis project Ga0070724, IMG submission 67278) | Marine sediment microbial communities from the Atlantic coast under amendment with organic carbon and nitrate - tdDd00.1 | ecosystem: Environmental > Aquatic > Marine > Coastal > Sediment | place...
CAGACACTTGGAGTGGCATGTTTGTTGGCCTCCATGTCTGTTTTCACGGGCCTAATTGGCATGGAGCTTCGCAAGCGCTGTTTAATGCTCTAACTGACAAAGTAGAATTCTGTAAACGATACGGTATCGAAATATCGGAACACGATTGGCCATGTCACCATCCGTGCTCACAGTTAGTAATGGATAGAGGTTCAGAATACACAGACAAAAATATCGAGGGTATTCTCACAGGACAAGTAGGTATTCAACTTGGAGGGTTTACTGCATATCACAGAGGAGACAGCAAAGGCACGGTAGAGCAAGGATTCCGCATTTATCAGCAAACCGCAATTAATTTTGTGCCTGGACAAGTAGTTAAAACTCCACAAAAAGAGGCTCAGCACGCTTCTCGACATGCAGCCATGAGCTTCGAGGACTTTATGAAACGCCTTATCACGTTGATTTTATACACAAATAACAATCGAGCGCGTGTCAGTAACCATAATTTCGAAATGACTCGTGACGACGTGGGATTAACGCCTAGAGATCTCTATGTGTATGGACTACAGGAAATGGTAATTCCTCGTACTACCGTATCGATTGAACAATTAAGGTTTGCTCTTTTGCCTGAAGCAACTGCGACTGTTCGTGCACAAGGTATCTATTTTAAAGGGCTCTACTACAGCTCAAACGAGGTCGTTCGTTCACAGTGGTTGGATCTCGCCAAAAACACAGGTCGATTCAAAATCCGTGTTCGCTACGATGATAACTCAACTAATCACATATGGTGCAAAAATGAAGAGAACGGTGAAATGTACCAACTAGACCTCACTGATCGCTCAGAAGCTTATAAAAACCAAATCTGGGCCAATGCTCTGCATCAGGTTGAGCTAACTAAACAGAAAATCAGCCTTCATGAAGAGCACTCTTTCTCTAACAAGTTAGATTTACTCAATGATTTCAATGAGATTGATAAAGAAACTATTGCTAAAACTAAGCATCTCAAAAAGTCTCACGCTAAATCGATCCAGCCAGGAATGAAACAGCGCGCCAAACTCGTCGCCGCACTAGAGAAACAACAACGTTCTGAGGAAATCAGAGAAGTAATGAGCAATCAAAACACATCACCATCATCACAACCAAAACGCCCTTTGCAAGATCTCACTGAACCTGATCTTTTTGACGACGGTGAATAAAATGACAGTACATTATATTCCGCACCCAAACCCTGAATTACGTGGAAACCCTCTGGTTGAAGCTCTTGGCTATCCGCTAGCACCACATGAATTCATCAAACTGTGCACCAAAAAACCTATCATAGATTTTGATTTGTCATGTATTCCCGCTGAACATCACCATTACTACCTGCGTTCGGCGATAGACAACTTAGCCAGCGGTTATGTTGTCCAAGATGAGGCCCCTCGTCTGTATGACACTCTGTTCCGCATGATTGAACGCGGATATATCTATCGAAATCCACTAGCGTTTGGAGACTTTAAGAAGCTCTCGAATACAAACGATATAGAAATTAATCCAACACAAGAGTTATCACTACAGCAAACTGCCGCTCAGAGCAGCCTTCTACTTGCAGGTCTCTCAGGCAGAGGGAAAACGGCCATGGTCGAGAGCATTCTTTCTACTATTCCCCAAACTATCAAACACACTTGCTATCACGGGCAGGACTTCAGTTACGAGCAAATTGTATGGCTCAAAGTAGACGTACCAACTGCAAAGGGGCAGAGAGCACTACTGTGGCGAATCCTTGAGTCATTAGATTCCATAACAGGAGAGCATTATTACAATTCTCACCTAAAAAGTAACGTCACCACGCTAATGGTAGCCGTTCGAAAATCGCTAATTATTCATGGCGTAGGCCTTATCGTTTTGGATGAAGCTCAGAATCTATCCAAGCCTACTAAAACAGATAAAGTTGGAAACAATGAAAATGCGACTTTGCGATTTATAGAAGAGTTGTTTAACAAGATCGGCGTTCCCCTAATGCTTGTAGGTACTCTTTCCACCCTGAATCTATTCTCACAAGAAATGACCTCGGCTCGCCGCATAGGGAAAAATGGCTCACTAATCCTAGAGCAATGCGACGTTGACAGCTCATTTTGGAAGCGATTCATCAAACAGCAAACACCAACGGAGTTATTACATGACCAGCAAACAGACTTAGATACCCTCACACGCCATATTCATCACCTAAGTGCTGGTATTCCAGCTATAGCATCGAGCCTTATTCGTTCGACTATGTCTTATTTGACCTATCTTAGCCCTGAGAATCAAGATCTGAGCATTGCGGCATTAAATCGAGTATTCAATGAGCAATTTAGTGTAATAAGCGGTGCTCTCAAAGCGCTGCAAAGAGGGCAATATTATCAGTTTGAGGACTACTCACCACTATCCCTGCTTCACGATAGTGAGGATTATTTCAATTCTGATTTGGTAACAAAAAGTTTAGCTGCAACTAATCAACGGAAAGTGCTCAGCAATAACACTTCTGAACTTACGCACCTAAGTGAAAAGCAATTGAAAATGCTAGATGACATGTCTCCTGAGTCATTGCTGAAAAAGGCCCGAGACAATGAATAACCTTTTAAAGCAGCTTCCGAATGAGCACATACGAAGCATTCTTTTTCGAATCCATCATCAATCCCCATTTGGAACATTTTCATCAACAGCCCAACGTTTTGGGCTGAGAAGGTTCAAAGTAACGTCCATTACCGATTTACGTAAATTGGATGATGAACTGTGCTCACTCACCTCTGATAGTCCTTTTAACCAATGGCTCAGCCATGGTGGTGGAAACTATATGATGCCATTTATGACAAAAGGAGAAACAAACGAAGTACGCCGTTTCTTTCAGGGAGAAGCGCTCCAGTTTATGAGCATTCATGCACAAACTCTTCATAACAAAGTCTGGCGATACTGTTCAGTCTGTAGAGATAATGACCTCGATATCTATGGCACCTCCTACTACCACCAACCTCATCAGATAGCGGGGGTTTTCCATTGCTATAAACATGGGTGTGAGTTGATTAGCTCATGCCTGAAGTGTGGTTACCAACTGTCAGATTTAGACAGAGCACCTGTTCCACCAGCAGTATGCCCTGCGTGTGGGTATGAGATGCAAAAAGATGATGGGCATTTTGACGATTTCATGCACGACATAGAGTCTTTTTGTCTTTCGCTCAATCAACAATTAGCAAAATTTACGTTAAACGACATCCAAAGAAAGAACCTAAATTATATAGGTACTTCAGAGGCGGATATAAACACATTAGCATTCAAACACAGAGTATCAGCATGGAATCAGGAACTGTGGAACTCTCTCGGTAAAAGCAGGCTACAACGCTATTTCAAAAATACCAAAGAGCTTAAAGGGGTGACCATGTCACCGACACTCAGAACACCCCGATATTTTCTAAAGGACTCCAGCTTCAACTACAGCCCTCCACTGGTATACATCCTAGCTATGCATGCTACTGGTACTTTTCCAGAGTGATCTAGCTATGCACTTCAAGATAATCGAAGGAGAAAGCGTCTTTAGTTTAGCTGCACGGCATCATGTAGCAAGTCCATACAACTCGCTTCGCGAAAAGAACCGAGCCTTGTTTGGTCGCCCAGACATTAAGCTTAACCCGCAACTGCCCTGTTCCCTGAGCATTATATCTCTGAAAACGAGTATACCCATTCACTACCTCTTGAATCATGGAACCATCTATCCACTGATCTCAGCCACGCTGAATCATGAGAAAGATAAAAACGCGCTAAACCAAGCGATGCTTTCCAATTGTGGTACATCTGTAATGGCACTAAGCAGGCTTGTATCCTGTCGACTGAAATTAGGCAACACCATAAAGTACTGCCCTGAGTGTCTGACTGAAGATGAGTCCCAGTACGGATGTGGTATCTGGCATACGAACCACCAGCTTGCAGGTGTCACGGTATGCCCTAAACACGCTACATGGTTGCTGAATATTTCTCTTGATGCTAATGGGCTAAACAAACGAATTGAGCCTCCACCAAGTCAGTTTGTGGGATTTAAGCCAAGTCCAGAACCACCACCAATCGCAGCAACAAAGCTATCTCAATACCTTTCAGATCTGAACTCTCTAGCGCAAGACGATAGCATGTTAGCGCTATCAGCTCCGCATATGGCCTGGTTAGGCGAAGGACACTATCTGACATCAGAAAAGCACATTAGGCTGGTGAAGTTATCACGCGAGTTTAATCATTATTGGTCAGCGTTATTTAAGCTCGGCGTATTACCAAATCAACTATCTAACATTTCCTATGTCCGTAATCTGGTAAAGCCAGACAAGAACATGCATTACATCAAGCATGCGCTGCTAGGCATGCTTTTCACAGATTCTCCAAAGGAATATTACTCAAAACATGCTGCTTGCAAATTAGCGCCAGATCCAGCCCAAAGCAACGCACCACTAACTGAAGATGCTGATAAAGTCGTTACTTTGTTGAAGAAGGAGTCATCGCTTCGTTCTGTCGCCAAGGCGACAGGCTATTCAGTGGGATGTCTGGCTGCCCTAGCGCAGCGAAATGGGATAACGGTTAATCATCGATTCAAACGACTAAGCAACTCGCTAGTCGATAGGATAATAAGGCTGGCATTCCGTGGACTTCACCGACGAGATATCGCGAAATTATGTGATGTTAGCGTTGGAACGGTAGAACAAAAAATCAACTCAATATCAGGCTTAGTTACTTGGAGAAAACGACTCTGGTTTTGTAAGAAGAGATATCAATGTCGACAAGATCTCAAATCGATCATTTGCCAGAACCCAGCACTAACTCGAACAGAGATTAAGCACCTCAGCAGTTGCTACATTTGGCTATTTCGATATGACAAAGATTGGCTAAGCCAGCACTTACCAAAACGAGTCTCTCCCACGTTTCACCCATCTATCGACTGGGATCAGGTAGACAAAAAACTCGCTAAACAAATTAGGCAGCAGGTCAAGAGCGCTAGATCCATATCGCATGTCGAGAGGCAGGTGGACTCACAACATTCGCTAATGAAAAACAGAAAACGCTTACCCCTATCGATTAGGCAGGCAGAAAAAATCGTCACAAAATCAAAAAATTAGGAACAATTACTATGAAACCTCTCGGTACATTCAAACAAATCTTCGAGGCACACGAAGTTGAACCTCACTTACGTGACATCGCAATGTTTGTGACTCTTAACAATGCAAGGCTCTATCCGAGAGAGCAGTTTGATGAAAATGGAGACATTCACCCCTATCTAGCGCCACGCTTAAATCTCATAAAGGTAATTAAGCGCCATAACGCAGTAAAGTGGTTTCTGACTCCCACAACCTACCAAGTATGGGACTATAAAGTGCTCCCCGAGTATAAGGAGCTTATTGATAAGCGACTTAACCATCACTTAAAGGCACTAGAGCTGTTTGAACAAAGCCATAACTATCTAACAGCTAGCCCTGAATCACTGCTCAAACAAAATGACAACGGCAAACTATTCAACATGTTCTGTGATTACATGTGCACATTTAACGAAGTTTCCATTGAGAGCAGAGAGATACCAACTACTGAGTGGGCTGTTTGGTTTGCAGAGGTGTCCCGCATTTATCAACAGACTGAAGAATACAAAAAGAAGCAGAGGCAGCATAAAGCGGCTATCGCTGACTGTAATATTATCAAAGACGATTACGACGAAGAAAATGATGTGTTCTACAATCGACATCACCAAGATCGCGGGTGACCTGAAAAAAAGTAGGTTCTGGTGGAGCAATGGAGAGGCTCCACCAGTATTGAAAGTTATGCATTGCATAGCTGTACCTCATTATTTTGAGATAAGTGACAGGCCATAGGCACGTAGCGGTTAGTCCCTTTTATCTGATTAATGGCTCGTATTTGAGGTGTTCGTAAAGGACACGTTAAAACCAGAAAAACATAGTCATGTTAAACAATAAAAATCTCCTTAATCAAATCTAAACAATTTCAATTGACTACATCAGAAACAAGTACCAATATGCATCAACCTGCAAATAACCATGTTGCATCTGTGTGTTTATTTTTGAGGAATTGAGAATGGGAATCCTAAAAGAGAGCTTAATCGGAAAAAGCCAACTGTCTTGGTTAGCCTTGGCAGATAAAAAGCTATCACCTGACGAAATCTATACTTCATGGTGTGAAAACAATTTTATCTTTCAGGAAGAAAACTTAGCTCTAAAAATCCCTGGCTTGCGCCCTCCCCAAATTGGCGGTATCTATGCCGCACTTGGTTACGAAAAATCCGAAGCTAGTAGTGCTGCAACTATAGTCATGCCAACAGGTACAGGAAAAACCGAAACTATTTTATCCATCGTTGTTGCGGGTAGATTTCGTAAAACACTAGTTATTGTACCTTCTGACGCCTTGCGCGAACAAACCAAGAAAAAGTTTTTAGAACTTGGGCTCTTAAGACAACTAGGAATGCTTAATGACAGCTTCGAGAACCCTATTGTTGCGACTATAAAACACGGTATTCAAGATATCGTCGAAATCAATCAACTATTAAACTCGAATGTAATCATTGCTACTGCCGCTGCATTATCACAGTTCCACAAGGGTGCCTTAGAAACTTTAACAAAAGCATGTTCTCATCTAGTTGTGGATGAAGCACACCATGTAACAGCAACCACTTGGGCGCGAATAAAAGCGCAGTTTGTCGAGAAACCAGTATTTCAATTTACCGCAACTCCTTTTCGAACGGACTGCTCTAGAGTAGACGGAAAGATTATTTTTAACTATTCACTTAGCAAAGCTCAACTTGATGGTTACTTTAAGCCAATAGAATTTCATCCAGTGAAAGAGTTTGTAGAAGAGAAAGCAGATAAAGTGATTGCTCAGAAAGCCATTAACTTACTGAAGGCCGACTTGAAGAACGGTCTTAACCACATCGTGATGGCTAGAGCAAACAACATCAAAAGAGCAACACAAGTATTTGAATACTATAAAAACGAGACCGAGCTCAATCCTATTCTGATTACAAGTAAAGCAAAACGCAAAGACGAAGTTCTTAAAGCTATCAAGGCGGGAAAACATCGAATAATCGTATGTGTCAATATGCTCGGGGAAGGATTCGATTTACCTCAATTAAAAATTTCAGCGATTCATGACCCACATAAGAGTATCAATGTAATGCTCCAGTTTACTGGACGCTTCACAAGAACAACGCAAGGAGTCGGGGATGCAAAATTTGTTGCTAACATAGCCAACCCTAAACTGAACGACTGCCTTGAAGAACTGTACAATGAAGACTCCGACTGGAATTGTATCATCAGTAACATCAGCAGTGAGAAGGTAACGTCAGAGCTAAGGTATCAAGATTTCAAGGCTGGCTTTTCAGAGCCAAGTAAACTGCTGGATTTGGGGCTAACCCCAAGTATAAGTACCACCGTATTTAACTTAAGAGCTGCTACTTGGAAACCTGAAAACTTCTATAAGTTTGGTAATAAGCATTTTCAGATTCATGACTCCGTTCTAAATGATAAGCAAGATACCCTTGTCTTTTCGGTCAAATCATATGCTCCTGTTGGATGGTCAAGCTCTAAAGAACTATTTGACGAATCTTGGGATCTATATATCGCCTATTTAGATAAACGAAACAAGTTACTCTTTATCCACTCATCTGCAAAGGATGGTCTTGTAAAGCGTTTAGCAAAATTAATCGCGGATGGAGCTCCTCAAGTAAACGGAGAGCGGGTATTTCGTGCACTTTCTGGACTAAAGAGATTGAAGCTCCAAAATGTTGGTCTAAACAAGAACAAGAAAGGTCTTCGCTACTCTATGCATACAGGAACTGAAATCAATGATCAGATTCCAGACATTGAAGCTAAACGTTCTATCAAATCCAATATTTTTGGTAAAGGGTACGAGGACGGTAAACTTGTTAGTGTCGGGTGTTCATACAAGGGTAAAGTCTGGTCAATGGACAGCGATTCTCTGGAGCAATGGATCGACTGGTGCAAAAACGTTGGCAAAAAAATCTTAGATGAGTCAATCGATACTAACCAAGTATTGAAAACGGCTATGCAGAGTGAAGAGTTAACCGAATACCCAGAACTTAGGTTACTCAATGTTGAATGGCCAGTTGAGCTATTGCGCAAGAATGACCGAAAAGTATATCTAAGTGATGGTAAGTGGGAGGAAACATTATTCAACTGCGAGCTAACTTTATCAGATAAGACTAATGATAAAGATAACATCAGGTACTTTGACATCTCGACTCCTCGCGGATCATTTGGTGTTTCTGCAACCATTACAGCCAAGGGAGAAGTAACTTACAGCTCCGATACACCTTTATACATAATCATAGGGAGTGAGGAGCGTCTAGTGACTGATTTCTTTGATGAAAATCCCCCCGCTTTCTTCTTAGAGGATACCTCTATCATCGATGGTGGATATAGGTACTATTCGTATGAAGAGTATGCATACTTATACTCCTTGAACAATATTGAGGGCTGGTTGTGGGATGGTGTTGATATTTCGGTGGAATCCCAAACACACCTAAGGCACCCACACTCAATTCAGTTCCATACTATCCAACAAATCAAAGATAACTACGATCTAGTGTTCGATGACGATGGTAGCGGAGAGATCGCTGATATTGTAGCCATCAAAAATAACGATGATTCCGAGCTAATTATAGATTTATACCACTGCAAATATTGTACTAAAAAGAGAGGCGTAGCGAAGCCTGGAGCACGAGTAGACGATATCTATCAAGTGGCAGGGCAAGCTGTGAAAAGTATTAAATGGTTTGCTAACAAAGAAGCTCTGATCAACAGATTAATCGATAGAGAGCGAGTTAGATTAAGTCAAGAGAAGGCATCACGTATAGACAAAGGAACGCTAGAACAACTAATCCATCTGTCAAAAGTTGCTAGATATGCCTCATTCAAAGTTGGAGTCACTATCGTTCAACCAGCAATTTCAAAACCACTGATTTCTAAAGATATTCTATCAGTTCTGGGAGCTACTGAGGCTTACATTGATGAAATTAGTGGTATAAAACTACGAGTAATCACAAACGAATAAACGTTAGAATAGAGGTCAAAGTTAGATTAGAGCTGAACTGTACTAATTTGTACTAATTCAGCTCTCCTCCTGACCTCTACTGCTTGTTGTTTTTCTAGGCAACAGTGTCAGCAACTGCGTGTTTCATTAGTTCACTTTGTATCTGCGATATTAAGGCTTTCCTTGGATTTTTTTGCGCGCCTATAACTTCTTGTATTTCAGAAAGACTCGAAAAAATCTCGTCAAGAAGATCAGTATCAGGAGTAGATGACTGTCTTAATTTTGATGATACATCAATCAGTTGTAAGCACGTTTGCGTCCTAAGATCCCCCTTTCTTAAAGCAGTCATAACAATGCTAGCTTTTACACGTAAGTCATTAACTCTGTCACACAGCTCACACAGCTTATCTAATGTTTGTTGGCACTTGCGTTTGAATAGTTCCCAATCTCTTCCTGCTCCTCTCGCAGTTTTAGAGTTCAGAAAAACGAAATACGCATCTTTCAACCCTTCAATTGCATTATTATAGTTATGTGCACTCTCTAGAGCACTCTCGGCACTCGCTAAATATCTGTCTGCCCAACGATCATATGTATAGCCTGTTTTAATTGCATTCCTACAAATATCCAAAACAGTAAGATTAGATTCATGCTCAACTGCATAGTCATACCACTGATCAAAGAACTGTTGCTTTCTCTGCCCTTTAATGTAGGCCGTTTGAAAAGCATTACTAACAGCTAACTGATCTGCTAACGGATCTGAAAACTCAATTGCAGCAGCTAAAAAATGTAAATCCTTGTTTTCTTTAAATTCAGGCTGATTTATAAGCGTACTTAGAGTATCCCTAGCATCAGCGTGCTTACCCGCTTTTAACAACGCATTGCATTGCCTTACAGCTTCCCCAACTCTCGGATGATATTTTTTAGAATTTGATTGAAGGCCGTGGAACACTTTCTTAATTCGAACCAAAAACTCTTTTGCTTCAGGGATCAGCTGATCAACTAAACCAAGTGTCAACTTAGCTATAGAAGATGAACATTCGAACCTAGGTTCAGACTCAATAAAAGGAACACCACTCACAAGAAATAGTAAATCTAGCTCTTCTAACGCTTTACCTATCTCAAAGTATTCCATATCTGTCAGTTGATGGAGCTCGGTTTTTGAGCATGTACCTACAGTGCTAACCGTGACAAGAACTTTTTTTGCCTCTAATGATAGTTCGCTTACTTCTTTCTTGAGAGCAGCCTCTCTTACCGCTTCGCCGCTCTTATTACTCCACTCATTGATGGCATCATCAATTGAGCTCCCTTGTTTGAATAGCCGCAATATTGATTCAGAAAAGAGAGGCGACCCTTCAGAGGCAACCTCTAATTTTTTGATTTTTTTGTCACTTAAACGAGGTAGTTTGAATCGATCACACAGAGTATTAATTAAATACGTATATTCTACTCCCTCCATTCCTGGTACAGAGATGGATGTTTCTAGTGAAAAGATTGTATTGACCCTAGTTGTGAGCAACACCTTTGACTGCTCAGAAGCAATAGTCCTAGCTACCTCTAATATTCTTTTCTGCTCATCTGGACTATTTGAATCAACATCATCAATTACTACAAATGAAGGGTATAACTCTAGGTTTACTTTAGCTTGCTTTGTTAACTGATTTATAGACATATCCTCCAGTTCAGCAGCAAGTGAGCCTGTTCTCAAGCATATTTCCACAAGCAGTGACTCAACACCTGTATAGTGAGTTTCAGGTGTACCTACGTATTCATCAAACATAGCTTTAAACTGTCTATTCTTTGCAGTTAGCCAAATGATTTGCTCAATACCCTCTACTCTAGATGTGATCAAGAGTTGACAAAACTCATATGCTATAGATGTCTTACCCTTTCCTCCATCTGCTGCAAGTACTTTCGAATGTGATAGCTCGTCAGCTAACCAGGCCCAAAGCTCTTTGATTATTGATAGACGGCCTACAAATACTGGACATATAAACGCTTTGTCGGGAAGATTATTTTCAATGAAGACTTTCGAAAGAACTTTCTTTCTGTCAAATGAACCAAAATTTCGTTCACTAGAGATGAATACGAAATCATCAGTACTTATTACTTGCTTGCACTCATCTTCGGTTCGAAAGTATATAGCGTATCTTTCAAGGATTTTTTTACCGCCTTCATCATTTGCAGCAAGAATTGGAGCTAATGAGCGTTCTGAGTGGCTTCGCTTAGGGATAAAAAGTAAACCAAAAAGCCTTTCTACTCCTGCTATTTTTAAGGGAAGTTCCCGATATACCAAAGAAATTCTCTTTCCAAAGTACTTATCAAATTGTCCACTTAGCTTTTGCTGATCTAATTGCCCACTGCTAATACCTGTGGCAACAAACTCTGTATCTTTTTTTGTCTCGTCTATGCCAA
>Ga0070724_10002080_pt1 | contig 11413 bp, 8 predicted proteins | sample tdDd001_FD_67278 | JGI IMG/M metagenome (GOLD analysis project Ga0070724, IMG submission 67278) | Marine sediment microbial communities from the Atlantic coast under amendment with organic carbon and nitrate - tdDd00.1 | ecosystem: Environmental > Aquatic > Marine > Coastal > Sediment | place...
TCTAAACTTTTCAGATAAAGAGTACAAATCTTTTCACTCACATAATGAAAATCAAGTTTTAAAAACTTTAACACCTGATACTTTTACTAAAAATGTTGTTTATGTTAGTGATGCAGGAATGCCTTGTGTTTCAGACCCAGGCGCAACTTTAGTTGACTACTGTATAAACAATGATATTGAATATGACGTATTACCAGGAGCAAATGCAGTTCTTACAGCATACGCTATGAGTGGTTTTACCAATACAACTTTTGCATTTCATGGTTTCTTAGCTCACAAAGGAAGTGATCGAAGTTCTAAACTAGATGCTATTTTAAATGATGATAAATTAGCTATTTTATATGAATCACCACATAGACTTTTAAAACTATTAGAGGAGCTTGCAAAAAAAGATGAAAATAGAACAATATTTTTAGTAAAAGAGATTTCAAAACTTCACCAAAAAACTTACAAAAACAATGCTTTAGAACTTTATGAGTTATTTAAAAGTGAAAATATCAGAGGTGAATGGGTAGTTGTAATAGAACCAACTGTTACATCAGGAACACCATTAGAACTAAAAGATATTGAAGATTTAGACTTAGCACCAAAAGTAAAAGCAAAACTTTTATCAAAAATGACAGGTAGAAAAACAAAAGAAATTTACCAAGAACTGATGAATAACGATTAATAAAAAACTAAATTTTTAACAATTATTTCTCACATATAAAAAAGCTGTAGAAGCTCTAACTAGGTAATAATAAAATATCAAAGAGGTTTATCAACAACTTTTAGATAAAATCTAGCCATGATTATATATGGAAAACAAATTGTACTTTATGTACTAGAAAAACACCCTCATTTAATTGAAGAAGTTATGTTCTCAAAAGAGATTGATAAAAAACTTTTTTCAAAATTTCTAAAGCTTGGTAAGAAAATTATCAAACTTGATAACAAAAAAGCTCAAGGACTTTCAAAAGGTGGAAACCACCAAGGGTTCTTCTTAAAGCTTAGCGAGTTTGAATATACACCAATCAAAGACATCAAAGATATGAACTTTGTATTAGTTTTAGATGGATTAACTGATGTAGGAAATATTGGAGCTATTATTAGAACAGCTTACTCACTAGGAGTTGATGGTATTGTTGCTTCAAATGTAAGAACACTTAATAACTCAGGAATTTTCAGAACTAGTGCTGGTGCATTAGCAGATATGCCATTTGGTTTATATCCAAAGACTCTGGATTTAGCAAATGAGTTACACCAATGTGGATTTGCTCTAATTGGTGCAACAATGGATGGAACTGATCTTAAGAAATATGGTAAAATCGACAAAGAAGATAAAGTAGCTTTATTCTTAGGAAGTGAAGGTGAAGGAATTCATCCAAAGGTTCAAAAGAAACTAGACTTGAAGGTTTCTATTGGAATGGAACATAAATTTGATTCATTAAACGTATCTGTTGCTGCAGGAATTTTAATCTATACACTTAAAAAATAAAAAGAGAAACAATGATTAGGAAATTAATTTTAATACTTGCTTGTAGTGTTGCATTATATGCAAACTTAAATGTTAAAATCGAAAACCTTATAGGTTCGCAATCTTATGCGACACATAAGAACCTAATCAACTTTGTTTTTTCAAACAAACAAACTTATTATCTTCCAAATGGAAATATAAACTATACATTAGTATCTCAAAAACTACAAGATAATAATCTTTTAAAATTAAAGTTTCCAACAACTCAATATATTGATATCACTTTTAAATTTTCAGGTGAAACTAAAAAATCACTATCAATTTTAAAAGATGTATTAAAATCATTAGGACACTACTATTATTTTACACAAGAAGCCACTAGTTTAAACAATGACTTTGTGTGGAGAATAAAACTAAAAACTGAGGCCGCCATCAACCCTCTCAAATTATCTAAAGCTCTTACTTTAAGAAACAGTAGGATTAAAGACATAATTAGAGAGGGTGCCTATAATTACACTTATTTTTTAGATTTTGAAAATAGTGAAATTTATAGAACAAAAGATTTAGTAACTAGTAATGAACTAAGTTTAAAAAAGCCATCAAAACCATATATGTTAAAAATTGCAAATGCAAATGCAATAAATATTACATCAAGACCTGGTAATAAATGGCATCCAAATATAGTTTTTTACGATAATGAACTAAATATATTAGAAGTTTACAAAGAGAATGGTTTACAAAAGAGTCTTAGACTTGATGTTCCAATTGATACAAAATATATAAAAATTGATGATTTATATTCCCTTATTAACTTAAGAAGAGGGATTAGCATAACTAAGGAGTAGAAAGGTGTTTCCTGAAATAGAATTTGAAAGAATGAAAAGACTTCCTAACTATGTATTTGCAGAAGTAAATAACATAAAAATGGAAGCAAGAAGAAATGGTGAAGATATTATTGACTTCTCAATGGGTAATCCAGATGGACCAGCTCCACAACATATCGTTGACAAATTAAAAGAGGCAGCTGAAAAACCAAAGAATCATGGATACTCAGCTTCTGCTGGTATTTATAAATTAAGATTAGCAATTTGTAACTGGTATAAAAGAAAGTATGGGGTTGAGGGATTAGACCCTGATAAACACGCTTGTGCAACTATGGGTTCAAAGGAAGGTTACGTTCACTTAGTTCAAGCAATTGTAAATGTTGGTGATGTTGCTATCGTTCCAGACCCAACTTATCCAATTCACTCGTATGCATTTATGCTTGCAGGTGCTGGGATTCACAAGTTTGAATTATCTTTTGATGATGAGTATAAAGTTGATGAAGATCTATTCTTTGAAAGACTTCAAAAAACAATGGATGAATCAATTCCAAAAGTTAAGTACGTAGTAGTTAACTTCCCACATAACCCATCATGTGCGACTGTAACTCCAGAGTTCTACCAAAGATTAGTAGATATGGCTAAAAAAGAGAGATTCTATATCATCTCTGATATTGCATATGCAGATATTACTTTTGATGGATACAAAACTCCATCTATTTTCCAAGCTGAGGGTGCACTTGATGTTGCTGTTGAGTCATTTACTTTATCTAAGTCATATAATATGGCAGGATGGAGAGTTGGATTTATCACGGGTAATGAAAAACTTGTTGGTGCATTAAAAAGAATCAAATCTTGGCTTGATTACGGTATGTTTACTCCAATTCAAGTTGCAGCTACTGTTGCACTTGATGGTCCACAAGATTGTGTTGATGAGCATATTGAAAAATATAGAAAAAGAAGAGATGTAATGCTTGAGGCATTTGCTGATGCAGGTTGGGAAATGAACACTCCAAATGCATCTATGTTTATTTGGGCGAAAATCCCTGAGTGTGCACAACACTTAGGAAGTATGGAGTTCTCTAAACAGTTATTAACAGAGGCAAAAGTTGCAGTAAGCCCTGGTATTGGTTTTGGTAAATATGGAGATCAATATGTAAGAATCGCTCTAATTGAAAATGAAAAAAGAATTAGACAAGCTGCAAGAAATATAAAGAATTATTTAAAAACTTTAGAAAAATAGGAATTAAAATGTTAAAAGTAGGAATTATAGGTGTAGGAACTGTTGGCGCTAGTGTTGCAAATATTTTAAAAGACAATAAAGATATTATCACTGCAAGAGCTGGTGTTGAAATAGAGCCTGTACTAGGTGTAGTTTCAAACTTAAATAAAGATAGAGATGTATCAATCAAACTAACTGACAATGTTGATGAAGTATTAAATGATGATTCAATTGACATTGTTGTTGAGTTAATGGGTGGAATTGAAAAACCTTATGAAGTTGTAAAAAAAGCACTTGAAAAAGGTAAAGCTGTAGTTACTGCTAACAAAGCACTTTTAGCTTACCACAGATATGAATTGCAAGATTTAGCTGGAGATACTCCATTTGAATATGAAGCAGCAGTTGCTGGTGGTATTCCAATTATTAATGCTTTAAGAGATGGTTTAACTGCAAACCATATCCAATCTATCAAAGGTATTATGAATGGTACTTGTAACTACATGTTAACAAAAATGATTAACGAAGGTGTAGATTACGATACTATCTTAAAAGAATCACAAGAGTTAGGTTATGCAGAAGCTGATCCAACATTTGATGTTGGTGGATTTGATGCTGCACATAAACTATTAATTCTTGGATCTATTGCATACGGTATTGATGCAAAACCTGAAGATATCCTAATTGAAGGTATTCAAAACATTGCACCTGAAGATATCGATTTTGCAAATGAGTTTAACTACTCAATCAAACTTTTAACAATTGCTAAAAAAGTTGAAGATCAAATTGAACTAAGAGTTCATCCAGTATTTATTCCAAACTCTGAGATGATTGCTAAAGTTGATGGTGTAATGAATGGTGTATCTGTTATTGGTGATAAAGTTGGTGAAACTATGTATTACGGACCAGGTGCTGGTGGTGATGCTACTGCTTCTGCTGTAATTGCAAATATCGTTGATGTAGCTAGAAGAGGAAAAGGTTCACCAATGTTAGGTTTTGAAAAATCACATGGTGAAGATTTAAAACTAATGGCAAAAGAAGATATTCAAACTAAATACTACATCAGACTTAGAATCGAAGATAAAGTTGGTGTATTAGCTAAGATTGCAAATATCTTAGGAGATAAAAACATCTCAATTGAAAAAATGGTTCAAAAACCATTAAATACAACTTGTGTTCACTTACTATTAGCAACACATACTTGTAAAGAGAAAGATATTCAAGAAGCTTTAAAAGCTATCGAAGATGAAAGCGTAGTTACAGCTGAACCTGTAATGATTAGAATTGAGGATTAATCCTTAATTCTATACTCTTTTAAACACTTCTTCTACTCTTAACACTTTTTTTTACTATAATTCATTTATATTATTTAATTAAATTTTTACTATCGGATATTTTATTTTGGAAAAGACACAAAAATTAGTTAGTGATGATATTCCGTCACTTATAAAACAGTTAGCTATTCCAGCTAGTACTGGAATGTTTTTTAATACTATGTATAATGTTGTTGATACTTTTTATGCAGGACTTATTTCAACACAAGCTGTATCAGCTTTAACTTTATCATTTATGATTTTCTTTTTAATTGTAGGATTTGGATATGGTTTTTCATCTGCAATCACTGCACTTTTAGGAAATGCTTTTGGTAAAAAAAGATACAAAATGGCATCTATTTATGCTCACAAAGGTCTAATATTTGTTCCTTTAATTGGAGTATTTTTAAGTATTATTGGATATTTTGTAAGTCCATACTTATTCACGTTACTTGGAGCAAAAGAAGAGTATCTTCAAGATGCTATAACTTATATAAATCCTATTTTATTTGGTGCAATATTTTTTATGTTCAATTTTTCACTAAATGCCATACTAGTTGCACAAGGTGATACTAAAACATACAGAAATACTTTAATATTTGGATTTGTTGCAAATTTAGTTTTAAATCCAATATTTATATATGGTTTTGCTTTTATTCCAGCTATGGGACTTCAAGGTATTGCAATAGCTACTGTACTAATTCAAATACTAAATATGTTTTATATGCTTTACAAAGTAGTACAAACAAAACTTATTCACTTTGAAAAGCCTGAATATTTCTTACCACAAGTAAAAATCTATAAAGAATTCCTAGTACAAGGACTTCCAGCAAGTTTAAATATGCTTATTATGGCTTTTGGTTCGTTAATTCTTACATATTATGTTTCGCACTATGGTATGCAAACAGTTGCTGGATATGGAATTGGATTTAGGGTTGAACAGATTATGTTGCTTCCAGCACTTGGTATATCAACAGCTGTATTAACACTTGTTTCTAATAACTATGGAGCTAAAAGATATGATAGAGTTATTGAGATATTAAAAACTGCGATTAAGTATGGTTTTTATGTTTCTACTTTTGGTATTATTTTTCTATCAATATTTGGTAAATTTATCATTTCTCAATTCGACCCAAATGAAGCTGTTATTCAATATGGATTAGATTATTTACTTGTTGAAGTTTGGATTTTTTATGCTTATATAATTCTGTTTATTTGTGTATCAACACTTCAAGGAATTAAAAAACCTAAGATGATTATCTATATTGCTTTATATAGACAGATTATCGCTAAACTTTTAGTAGCTCATATTATTGTTAAATATTTTGAACTTGATTTTGTTTATTTATGGATTGGTATTTTAGTGATGATTTATAGTGCTGCTGTTTTCACATATTTTTACACTAATTCACTTCTTAAAAAACATTGTCATGCAACTCTTTAAACTTTTTGTTTAAAGAGTTCCTATTTTTCTTTTTTTCATTATTCTTAGTTTCATAATAGCTTTACTGAAATTCATATTTGCAGACTTTTTAATATAAGAGTATGCTTTTTTATCACTCTCTTTTGTACCAATTCCATTATAGTAATAAAAAGCCAAGTTATAATAACTCTCTTTTTGTTTTGCTTTTTTGAAATACTCAATAGCCTTTTTACTTGATATCTTTGAGTAAACTGTTGCAAGATTATGATAGATTTCTCTTTTTGTCTTTAAATCTAAACTATTTGAATTTAATATTTCTAGATAATACTCTTTACTCTTCTTATATCTTTTTTTATAAAAGCTATATTTAGCTTTTTGAGATAAAGATTCAAAATAGCTATTATCTAAATTCAAATCTTTTAAAACATAAACCCTTTTTAGTCCTAATGAAAATGGACTCTTTGGCTCATTTGATTCCTTCTTTTTATAGACTATTTTAGGAGTTTTTCTAATCTCTTTCTTTACTACAACTTCTTTTATACCTTCCAAGTTTTGTATATAAGTATAGATATAAGATAAACTTGGATTTGAATCATAAGAAACAAAATCTAAATTCTTTTTCACATATGAGTCAATTGTCTTTTTATCAAAACTCATGCTAAAACTATAAACAAGCTCTTGTAAAGGATTATTTACTTCATCTTTTTTAATAAAGCTAAAGTATAGCTCTTTATTTAAAGAAATATTTTTAGGAATATTATAACCTTCAATTACAATAGATGTGCTTTTTTTATAAGGAATAACTTTCTTATTCAAAAGGTGTTCTAACTGTTTTCTATTTTGATGATTATAATCTGTTATATAGTATTCAAGATTATTAAAAGTGATATTTTCACTTCTATTAAAACTATTTTGCTTTCTATTTGATAAAACACCATTTATGTACCCTATAGAGTTAAATCTCAATATCTCTAAACTATATTCACTTAAATAAGATGGTAAATAAAGCTTAAAGCCTTGATTATTAACATATGATATATAGTTTCGCCCTTTTAAGACTACTTTATATTTATTATCTTCTATAAAATATGAGAATTCAGGTTTATTTTTAGGATAGATTTCTTGATAAAAAGCAAAAGAGGATGAACATAGTAAAACTAGCAAAAGAAGAGCTCTTTTACTAGCTTTTAAAACACTATTTTCTGTAACCATCTACAGCTAATGCTTTACTATGAATTTGTTTGTCTTCAGTAGTTTCCATCATTTTTTGAGAACAAGCAGAAAAACTTATAGCTACTAATACTAAAATAGTACTCATTAAAACTTTTTTCATTTTATCTCCTTTATTTTACTGGTGTACTAACTACAGTATTAATAAACTTCTCTCTACTTTCCATAGTTGATACAAGAGAAGGTAAGAATGAAGCAAATTTACCTGCACCTAATTGGTGATTACTTAAGTTTCTAATCTCTTTGATTTGAATCATCCCTTTTTTATACTTAGAAGAGTTATTTGTTAATCCAATTAATTGAGTTAAAGGAATCACTGCTAACTCATTTTTAATTGAGTATTTAGTTTTCATTGCTCTTGGTGAGAAAATAACTGTTTTTTCAACATCTTTATTTTCCATCATATCTCTAACAGTTACTTTAAAACTTCTTTCTTGATTTGCTGTATATCCAAATGGGAAAGTTAAATAAATAGATTGTTCTCTACCATAGTTATCATATGTAAAAGATGTCATTCTATTTTGTAATAAATCTAAAATTTGAACTTTTTCACTTTGACCTAATAAAACTTCAGGACTTGTATCTTCTGCGTACATAATACTAGTTCCAACTCTTTGCTTAGAGTGAGCACCTTCAAACGCTACCATTGCTGAAGAAGCAGTTTCTCTATCATTTGTTTGATAAGATACAACACCACTTAAACTATTATCGTCAACACCTTTTTTTACAAGTTTAGGGTTTGACATATCTCCAGCTGCTAACTGATCCCATCTTTTAACTAATATATCCTTTTGAACTTTTGCAGTACTTCTTTCATTAAATTGAGCAATTGGATAGATTTCAATATAACCTCTTGTAAAGTCAATATCTTTGTGACCTGCATTTCTACTTTGCTCTTCTAAATCTTTACCTTCAGCAAGTACTTCTTTAATTGCTGGATGGTTAGAATCATCAGTACTTGTTAACATAACTTTTCCATATCTATCACAAATAGTTCCAGACCAAACATCACCTGGAGATAAGAAGATAGGTAAATCTACCTCTTGTGAACTTACTTGCTCTCTAATAGATACTTTTGCTAATATTGAATTTGTTTCATTTGTATTAAAAACTTTTACTTCACTACATACATCATTTTTAGCTTCATAAAATGGTGCAATTAAAAAATCCCCTGTACCATCTGTAGCTAATTCTACATTATTATGTCCAGAAGCAAATGCTGCTGTTCCTAAAACTAAAGCTGCTGTAGTCACTAATTTTTTACTAATCATATATTTCCCCTAATAATTTGTTGACTTTTCTTAAATTATCTAACTTTAAGAATTCTTGAATTTATTTTATTTCCAAATAACTTAAAATAACATTACACAATAATAATAAAAATAATTAATTAATATATAAATAACTCCTTTCTATGTAATAAATACAAATTATATATAGTTTTATATGCATTTTTCATATATTTACAGTTTTTACTTGCATCACCCTATAAAAAATAATAATAAAAAATTGTCTAAAGTTTACCTTTTTAGATTTATTAAAGTGTTCAATAATTGGTCTGATGTTGTAATTGATTTTGCATTTGCTTCAAATGCTCTTTGATATACCATCAAATTTACTAAACTTTCACTCAAATCTGCTGTACTTAACTCCAAAGTTTTTGTTTCAACTTTTGCAGTTTTATCATTGTTTAGGTTGTAAATTGGCTCACCTGAATCATTTGTTTTAGCAAGTAGATTATCTCCTGAAGGAAGTAATCCTCTATTATTATTAAACAGTGCAATTGCAACTTGCCCTATAGCAAAATCTGCTCCGTCTTGTTTCATCATGATCAAACCTGTACTATCTACGGAGAACTCGCCAAACGCAGAAGTTGATATTTTTTGAGCATCAAGTCTTAGTTGTAAAGAACCCTTAGTTGCAGTTTGATCAACTTTATTTATTATCTCTATAAACTCTGCTCCTGCACCTTCTCTTCCACTGAAATTATTGTTTTTATCAAGTGGTAGAATATTATTTGACATTGAGTTTACTGTTTTATAGTTATCCGCAGGATAGGTTAATGATTTAATACTCAAAGTTGAATTTTGTGTAAATCCAACATATCCATACTCACCTGCTTTATCTTGAACAATTAGGTCATTTCCACTTAAAGTTATTTCATATTTATGGTTCATATCAATATCTTTTGCAAGTTCAATATTAAATGAATCTACAATTTCTTGAGGTGTTGGAGTTTGATCAGTCTTTATCTCAAACTTTTTTCCTTCAATTGTTAACTCATAAACTGCTGCTGACTTACTACTATCTGTTGAAACATCAAATCTATGCTCTACTCTTGACTCATAATTAAAATCAATAAGGTCTTCATTTGTGACACCATTTAAATTAGATATATTCATTCCTGAAGGACTTGCAGTGTTTAATAATGCTTTTTGTTCTAAAACTAAAGAACTACTTCCTCCACCTCCTGATGGGCTACTTCCCCATTCTGCAGAAACATCATACATACCTCTACCATTTATAAATACTACTAAATCCTCTGTTACATTAGGAATAACTACCATCTCTTCCAAAGGTTGAAGATTTTTACTTTGTGGAGCTCCAGTTTTATCAATATAGTTAACAGTTGTAGCTCCTAGTGATTCTCTTGGAGAATTTAATGTATATAGAGTGTGATTATCTACATAGCTTGCCCCTACATTGAATTTACTAGAATTTTGAGATATTATATTTGCTGGTGTATTTCCATTTGTCCAACTTGAATGACCAGCAGGTGTTCCTGATACATGCTCACCATTTTTTGTAAAAACTTGTATCGTATCATTTGCTCCTCTATCATATAGATAAAGTGTTAAATCAGTTGTTCCTGCAGGAATTTCAATCATGTAATTTCCACTTTCAACAGAAGAGTATGGAGTAGTAGGAGTTAATCCATTTGTTAAAACCACACCTTCACTTGTATTTCCCAAAGTATTTGAAGGTGTACTTGCTGATACTCTTGATGATAAAGTAGGATTACTTGAAATTTGACTTGAAAAGCTATTAATAATATCATCTGCACTAGCTGCTGTTCCTAATGTATTATCATAAGTAATGGTTTGTCCCATAATTTCTATACTATATACAATATTATTTAAAGGTTCAGTAATTGTAATTTTATCTTTTTCATATGATACATTTGGAACTCCTAATGGTTGAATATTAATAGGTCCAACTGAAGCTAAATCATCTACTATATTTGAACTAGAACCTTCAAATACAACATTTTCATTTGCAGTATAAATTGAAAATGCTCCATTTACATTTGGAGTTATGCTTAATTGATATGAAGGATTTGCAAGATTTATTGCATCAATTTGTGTTTGTATCTCACCTCTTATAAAACCATATAAATCAGCACTATTTGGGTGACTTGATAAATCATTTTGAGGGAAGTTTACGGTAATAGGATAGGCTGTATTATTCACCCTTAAATCAAAAGTATATGTTGAGTTATCAACTATTTCATTTAAATTTATATTATAAGAAGGTAATTGTTTTAAAGAGCCTGTAAACTCTACATCATAATTGTCATTTAATGTTTGAATTACTAAATTTCCATTAATATTTTTTGCTTCAATATAATCTGTTAATTTTGGGCTTAGAAGTGTTCCTGAAGCATCTTTATTATCTTTAATTGCTTTAATAATATCATCAATACTTGGTTCCCCATCTGTCACCGTTGAATTAACAAAAATAGGAACTGCTTGAGGAGGATTTCCATTATCATTGGGAATCGGAATATTTTGCTTCAACTCTTTATCATAAATATTTATACTATAAGAAAAAATTGGAGAAGACCCAAACTTTAAATCAACTGGAGTATAAACATCTCTTTGCTTACCAGTAACTAATTTAGATAAAGCATCTCTAGATGATTGTAGTGCTCCAAGACCTTGTCCTTCTTGT
>Ga0070724_10002082_pt1 | contig 11407 bp, 9 predicted proteins | sample tdDd001_FD_67278 | JGI IMG/M metagenome (GOLD analysis project Ga0070724, IMG submission 67278) | Marine sediment microbial communities from the Atlantic coast under amendment with organic carbon and nitrate - tdDd00.1 | ecosystem: Environmental > Aquatic > Marine > Coastal > Sediment | place...
TCGTGTTCCTGCCATTGGTCCGGGGTGAGAATAAAACAGGCTCGCACCTCTTCGCTGCTTTCGCAGGCGGCTGTGAGGGCGGGGTTGTCGGCAACCCGGAGATCGTTTCGGAACCAGACCAGTTGTGTCATCCGTAATCCATAGTTGTCTGAGGGATTGATGTAAGTGTAATTACAGCCCGGTGTATCAATAAAATCACCAACTTGGATATTCGCCCGGGCTGGCTGATTGGATTATAGTTAGGACACTTTTACAGCAATTCAGCCGGCCGATCCTCAAGGAGTTCTGTGGCAGGAATGGAGAACAACAGCGAAGGTCGCCGTGACGGCGTTTGGGCCCAGCCTTATTCACTGGCTTCCGGCCAGACCCAGTATCATCAACTGGGTCATATGCGTTTGTGGGTGACTCTGTTGGACCAGGAATGGCAGATTCGTTCAGAAACGCTGGAACTGGATACGGATCCGGCCAGCTGGACAGAAAATATCGGCCACACTCTGCCTTCGGCTTCTGTGCCGCTGCAGCGTTTCATTCGGGAAAACCAGTCGTCGACCGTGACATTCCTGCCGGCACTCGCAAACATGCCTACCGTGATTCGTCCTTTCCAGCCCCTGACGATTCCCGCCGGCGGCCGCTGCACAATCTACGTGGGCACGCTGGTCTGGATGAAGGTCTGTGCCGGCGACAAGCAAACCGTGTTGACGGAAATTCCCTTGGCGTCGCCTTCGATGACCTGGGTGGGCAGAAATACCATGGAGGGCGAACTTTGTTATACCTCTCATAGTTTTGCCCGTCTTGTGCTTGAGGCGGTGCCGAAACGCCCCTGGCGAGCCGTCACGCCGGTGACGCTGATCAACCGGCGGGATGAGCCCCTGCTGCTTGAGCGCTTCAGTCTGCCCACGCCGTTGCTGTCATTGCACCAGAACGATCGGGGCCAGCTCTGGACGCCGGGGGTAACCGTTGAAGTTGAGACCGACATGAATTCAGCGAGTCTGCATGTGGAACAGTCGTTGCTGGCCGCAGCGGGCACCTGCCGGCCGGTGGCGGATGCTCGTGAAAAAATGGCCCGCGGCCGGCTTGTCCGGGCGTTTGACCGGATGTTTGGCTGAAACGGATCTGATGGAGTCGACGCTTTGCTGGAAACAATGCAAACAGGCGTAATGCAGTTTTTTACCGATATTGCCTGGGGGCAGTGGATCAGTTCCGCCTTTCTTGTGGTGTTGGGGCTGTTCCTCGGGTCTCTGGCGGCCCGCAGTGTCGGCCGTTTCATGGCGCAGCGCACCTCCCGCCATCATACCGTCATGGTTCGGCGGCTGGTGTTTTACGTCATCGTGGTGCTGTTTTTTGTGGCGGCCCTGCGGGAGGCCGGGTTCTCTCTGGATGTGGTGCTCGGCGCTGCCGGTATCCTCACCGTTGCCATTGGTTTTGCTTCTCAGACCTCGGCGTCGAACATGATCAGCGGCCTGTTTCTGCTGGTGGAAAAACCCTTTGAAATCGGTGACTTCATTGAGGTAGACGCGACCATCGGGGAAGTCGTCGGCATTGATATGCTGAGCGTGAAGTTACGTACGCCGGACAACCTGTACGTGCGGATTCCCAATGAAACACTGATCAAGACAAGGGTGGTCAACCGTTCCCGGTTTCCGATACGCCGGCTCGACCTGACGGTGGGGATTGCCTACGCTGAAGATGTAGAGCGGGTGGAAAGTCTGCTTCTGAATCTGGCAGAAAAGAATCCGGTCTGTCTCGAAGAACCCAAGCCCTTCACCTTGGTGACAGCGTTTGGCCCATCCTCGGTCGATCTGCAGTTCTCTTACTGGGTGCCGAAGGAAAAGGTGCTTGAAGGGAGAAGCGGCATGATGGTCGCGATCAAGAAAACCCTGGATCGGGAAGGCATTGAAATTCCGTTCCCCCACACCAGCGTTTATGCGGGTAGCCATTCAGAGCCGTTCCGTGTTCAGCTGTTGGGGCCGGGAAAAATCACTGAAAAGGATCTCCCGGATGTCGACAAAGACAGCTGACGTTATCAAAACCATCCCACCGACCCCCGCCGAGAGTAAGATGAGTCTTGGCTGGCGGGAATGGGTGGCGCTGCCGGACCTGGATATCAGCCGTATCAAGGCGAAAATCGATACCGGAGCCAGAACTTCCTGTCTCCACACGTTCCGCACTGAACCCTACACGGAAAACGGTGAACGGCGCGTGCGCTTCTGGGTTCATCCGGTACAGAACGATCTTCACCAGGTGGTGGAGTGTGACGCCAGGGTGCTGGATGAGCGGAACGTGTCTGATTCCGGCGGCCACAAGGAAATGCGCCTGGTCATCGAGACCACGCTGCTGATTGGCGGCCAGAAATGGCCCATTGAAATGACATTGACCAACCGAGATTCTATGCGGTTCCGGATGTTGCTGGGCCGTACCGCTATGTCAGGGCGCTCAGTGATCTATCCCGAAGCTTCCTATCTTGCCGGCAAGCCGGCCTTAAGGACTGAAAAATGAAAATAGCGGTACTGTCACGAAACCGTCACCTCTACTCGACCCGCCGTCTGGTGGAGGAGGGCATTAATCGTGGCCACGAAGTGAAGGTGATTGACTGCCTTCACTGTTCGATGAATATCACCTCGGCCAATCCACAGATCCACTACCACGAGGAGGTCCTTGAGGATTTCGATGTGGTGATTCCGCGGATCGGTGCATCGGTGACGTTTTACGGAACGGCGGTGTTGCGCCAGTTCGAGATGATGGGCGTGTTTCCGGTGAATGAATCAGTGGCTATCAGCCGTTCCCGGGATAAGCTCCGCTCGCTGCAACTGTTGGCCCGCAAGGGGGTAGGAATGCCGATTACCGGTTTCGCGAACAAGCCGGACAACGTTCCGGAGTTGCTTCAGATGGTTGGCGGGGCACCGGTGGTGATCAAGCTGCTGCAGGGTACCCAGGGCATCGGCGTGGTGCTGGCAGAAACCCGCAAGGCCGCGGAGAGTGTGATTGAAGCCTTCATGGGCCTGAAAGCGGATATTCTCGTGCAGGAATTCATCAAGGAAGCCGGCGGTGCCGATATCCGTTGCTTTGTGATCGGCGACAAGGTGATTGCGGCCATGAAGCGTCAGGGTGCCGAAGGCGAATTCCGTTCGAACCTGCACCGGGGCGGCACTGCCTCCCTCATACGCATCACCCCCCAAGAGCGCAGCACTGCCATCAAGGCCGCCAAAGCCATGGGCCTGAACGTTGCCGGTGTTGACCTGCTCCGCTCCAGCAGGGGGCCACTGGTAATGGAGGTGAACTCGTCGCCTGGCCTTGAGGGCATCGAGAACGCCACGGGCAAGAACGTTGCCGGCATGATCATTAACTGGACCGAAAAGAATCAGAAGCCCTGGAAGACCCGGACCAAGGGGAGAGGCTAAAGCATGGCTCGTGCCCCCTATGAAATTGCCGGGACCCAGGTAAAGGCCGGAACCCGGCAAACCGTGGAAGTTCCGGTCGCCAAGCTGTACACCCATACGCCGCTGCACATTCCCGTTGAGGTTGTGCACGGCCGGCGAAGTGGCCCGGTATTGATGGTGTGTGGCGCCATTCACGGTGATGAGATCAACGGTGTTGAGATCGTTCGTCGGGTGCTCACCAATTCGGCGTTGAGGCACCTTCGGGGCACGTTGGTTGCGGTGCCTATCGTGAACATTTTCGGGTTCGTGCAGCGCACCCGATACCTGCCTGACCGGCGGGATCTGAACCGCTGTTTTCCCGGCAGTGAAAGTGGCTCCCTGGGCGGGCGTATTGCCTACCTGCTGCGCACCCAGATTATGGAGCGGGTGACCCACATTATTGATTTGCACACGGGTGCAGTTCATCGATTCAATCTGCCGCAAATTCGTGCCGAGCTGAAAAATCCGGAAACCGTGCGCATGGCCGAGGCCTTTGGTGCCCCGATCATAATCAATTCGGGGCTCCGAGAGGGAAGCCTCCGGGCCTACGCTGATTCACAGGACATTCCGGTGATCACCTTCGAAGGCGGAGAGGCTCTGCGATTTGATGACGTGGTGATCGGCAGCGGTGTGAAAGGGGTTATCCGGGTGATGCGTGAACTCGAAATGATCCCGGCGAAGAAGGGGCCCAAGGCACCGAGAAAACGGTCTGAAACCGCGGCCAATTCCCAATGGGTGCGGGCGGATATCGATGGGATCATGAGGCCTGTCGCCCGGCTGGGCCAGAAGGTTCGCAAAGGCCAGAGGCTGGCCATGGTGGCGGATCCCTTCGGCGAATCGGAAACCGCGGTGGTGTCACCCTGCTCAGGTATCGTGATCTGCGTGAATAACCTGCCACTGGTGAACGAGGGTGAGGCAATCTACCACGTCGCCCGATTTGACGAGCTCAGCGAGGCGGAAAAAGCGATGGATTATTTCCGCAGCAGCTACGAGGGCGATGTCGGCGACGATGTGGTTCCCGTGCACCCCTGGGATGACCGGCAGAAATAATCGAGAGGGCTGTCATGATCTGGGATCAGTCGTTTATCGAGTTGGCGCCGCTGCCGCGGGGTTTTCATCTGGTCACCAATGAAATCCTTGCCCAGGCGCCGGACCTGACCAACTGTGAAGTCGGCTTGCTGCACCTGTTCATCCAGCATACCTCCGCTTCGCTGGCGGTGAACGAAAACGCCGATCCGGATGTGCGGGGCGACCTGGAACGCCATTTCAACGTCATGGTGCCGGAGAATGCGCCGCACTATGAGCACGTTATGGAAGGGCCCGACGACATGCCGGCTCATATCAAAAGCATCCTGATCGGCCCCTCGCTGACCCTCCCGGTCAGCCATGGTCGCCTGGCACTTGGAACCTGGCAGGGACTTTATCTCTGTGAGCATCGGGATCGAGCCGGTAGTCGTCGTATTGTGGCGACTCTTCAGGGTCGCTGGTAGCCAGAACCCGAAACGCCCTACGTGTCGGGATTCACCCATCTGCTCTTTCCGATGGGTGGATATCCACCCATTTTCCAGCGCCTGACCTTGCTCTGATTCTAGTAAGGCCCTGTTTTTCCAAATTAATCGAGATCTGGTCTGCTCCTTGCTGATTGGGTTACCCACCGGAGCTGTTAGAGCTTCGTTGAGCACCCAACAAACAAAATGAATCGGGAGCATTCCTTATGAAAACCCAAGCCGTAATGGCGGTGGCCTTTGCCTCCACCTTCGCAGTCGCAACCCCCGCAACAGCCCAGGATCGTTCGGACTGGCCGAGCAACTTCACCGTTGGTACCGCCAGTCAGGGTGGAACCTATTTTGCCTACGGTTCCGGTTGGGCGAACTTTGTGGCTGAAAACCTGGGCGTTTCCGGTGGTGCCGAGATCACCGGCGGACCGGTTCAGAATATGGCGCTGGTGCACACCGGCGACCTGAAGTTTGGCCTGACCACCATGGGCCCGGCTCGGGAATCCATGGACGGTAACAGCCCGCTTGCGCCGGGCATGAAGATGGACAACGTCTGCGCCATGTTCCCGATGTACGAAACACCGTTCTCGGTGACCGCGCTATCCAGCTCTGGCATTACTTCCATCGCCGATATCCCTGATGGCGCCACGATCGGTTTTGGTCCGGCGGGCTCCACCTCGGACACCTACTTTCCGCGCATGATGGAGACCCTGGGTGTGAACTTCGAACGCCGCAACGGCAGCTGGTCTGATCTGGGCGGTCAGCTTCAGGATGGCCTGATTGATGTGGTTGCCTTCGCCGCCGGTATCCCCATTCCTGCGGTCAGCCAGCTGGAAGTGCAAACCGACGTGAACATCATCGGCATGAACGATGCTGAGGCTGAGACCATTATCAGCAACTTCCCGGTGTCCGAGTTCATCATTCCGGCATCCACCTACCAGTCCCTGAATGCGCCTTCCCGCGTGGTATCCATGTGGAACTTCGCGATGGTCAACTGTGATGTATCTGAAAGCTTCGTGTATGAAATCACCAAGCTGACCATGGAGAACAACGACAAGATGGTCTCCATTCACAAGGCGGCCCGTAACTCGGTACCCGAGAACTACACAAAGAACAAGGTCCTGCCCTGGCACCCGGGCGCTGCGCGTTGGTTCAACGAGAATGGTTACCCGATCGAAGACAGCCAGATCAAGTAACAGTGCTCGAGCAGGAGGCTGCCCTGCAGCCTCCTGCAATGTATGGCCAGCCGAGTTCTGGCTCCGATTTGCCTGCAAGCAGGGTGTGTCATGACTAACGAACAAGATTCAAAAGACCTTCCGGACATTGAAGTGGGCGAAGACCATGTACTCGCGCACAACGTGGACGAGGAACCGGTCGAAGCCAACCGCCGGCTTTTCGAAGGCGGCCTGCTGAAATTCGTCGCGCTGCTGGCGATAGCCTATTCAGCCTTTCACCTGTATTCCCTGAACATAGCGCCCCTGGAAACCTGGTCGTTCCGGATTGTGCACATTGCCGGTGCCCTGGTGCTGGGTTTCGTTCTGTTTGCCGGCGCCCGGTTTGTGTCATCGGAAGAGGGCGGCGCCCGCCACCGGTGGACAACCTGGATCAGTGCCGGTGCCATGCTGCCGGCTCTCTATGTGTTGTATCAGACATTTTCGTTCTGGCAAATGGTTCAGAACGGCGCCATGCGGATTCCGGTCGAACTGGAGGTGTGGCACTTTGGCTGGCCGCTGCTGGCGGCGACCAGTGTTGGCATTGTCATGAGCTGGTTTCATCAGCGCGAGCGATCGGTATTCAGTGTGCCCGACCTGGTGTTGATCGTCTGCTCGCTGGCCGTGGCCGCCTATTTCCTAGTGGTGTATAACACGTCCATGCGGATGTCGACCGGCACCTCCTTTGCGCCGGTGGGTATCTCGTTTGCAGCAATTGCCGGCACGGCCCTGATCATGGAGCTTACCCGGCGCGTGGCGGGGATGGCACTGGTGATCATCGGTCTGGTGTTTCTGGCCTATGTTTTCGCAGGACCCTACCTGCCAGGTTTCCTCGGTTACCCGGGGCTTTCGGTTCAGCGTTTCTTCAGTCAGGTGTATACCGATGCCGGGATCCTTGGGCCGACCACGGCGGTGTCTTCGACATACATCATTCTGTTCATCATTTTTGCCGCCTTCCTGCAGTCATCGAAGGTGGGCGACTACTTCGTGAACTTTGCCTTTGCGGCGGCCGGCCGTTCCCGGGGTGGCCCGGCCAAGGTATCGATCTTTGCATCGGGCCTGATGGGTATGATCAACGGCACCAGTGCCGGCAACGTGGTATCCACCGGCTCCCTGACGATTCCATTGATGAAGAAGGTGGGCTACAGCAAGCAATCCGCAGGCGCTGTCGAGGCGGCCGCGTCCACCGGTGGACAGATCATGCCACCGATCATGGGCGCCGGCGCCTTTATCATGGCGGAGATAACCGGCATTCCCTACACCGAGATAGCCATCGCGGCGATCATTCCGGCGATCCTTTATTTTGCCTCGGTCTACTTCATGGTGGATTTTGAAGCCGCCAAGACCGGCATGCGCGGCATGCGTGAAGACGAGCTGCCAAAGCTCAGAACCATGATGAAGCAGTGCTATCTGTTCGTGCCGATCATAATCCTGATTGTCGCCTTGTTCATGGGCTATTCGGTGATCCGGGCCGGCACCCTGGCGACCGTTTCTGCCGCGGTCGTGAGCTGGCTGTCACCCAACAAGATGGGTCTGCGGCATATCCTTCAGGCACTGGAAATTGCTTCCTATATGGCGATCCAGATTATCGTGGTGTGCGCAGCGGCCGGGGTAATCGTGGGCGTGATTTCACTGACGGGAGTGGGCGCGCGCTTCTCCGTGCTGTTGCTGGATGTTGCGGCCACGAGCCAGTTGCTGGCGCTGATCTTCGCCATGTTCATTTCCATTCTTCTGGGTATGGGGATGCCGACCACGGCGGCCTATGCGGTAGCTGCCTCGGTGGTCGCGCCCGGCCTTGTCCAGTTGGGTATTGAACCGCTGACGGCGCACTTCTTCGTGTTCTACTTTGCCGTAGTTTCCGCGATCACACCACCGGTTGCGCTGGCCTCCTATGCCGCTGCAGGCATATCGGGCGCCAACGCCATGGAAACCTCCGTGGCCTCGTTCCGGATTGGCATCGCAGCCTTCATCGTGCCTTTCATGTTCTTCTACAACGGCGCGTTGTTGATGGAAGCCGGCTGGTTCGAGATCGCGAGGGCGCTGGTAACCGCAACCTTTGGCGTTTACATGCTTTCTGGCGGCGTGCTCGGTTGGTTTGCGAGCATTTCCGCGTCCTGGATAACGCGACTCCTGCTGATTGCGGCCGCGTTGCTGATGATCGAGGGAGGGCTCTGGACGGATCTCACCGGTATTGCCCTGGCGGTCCTGGCGTTCGTCATCCAGAAGCAGCGTAAAACTCGCCTTGCCACAGCTGGCGCCCTGTAACGGGGGCTTGCTGGCTGCGTCAGAACAACCGTGCTATGGAAGCATCGCACGGTTGTTCTGCACCCGGCCTGGCTATACTCTAGCGGCTTTCCGCGGTTTTTCGGGAACCGGACCCTATGCCTTACCGTATTGGCGTTTTTCTCCTTTTCGTGGCGACCCTGGTGGCCGCCTGGCTGCTCGGTGGCTGGGTTGGATACCGGCAGGTGGAGCAGGAGAGCCTTGAGGAGTCCTTCCGGTATCGCCAGTTGGTGGCCAACGAACTGAACCGATATCTCCCGGTGCCCGAGCTGATGGCCGAGCATCCGTTACTGCAACGGGCGCTGGAGGCGCCTGACAATCCCTCTGCTATTCTCTCGGCCAATGAACAGATGCAGCGCATGGCCACTATCGTAGGCAGTTCGGATGTCTACCTGATGGATACTCGCGGCCTGACGATAGCAGCCAACAACTACCTGCAGCCAGACAGTTTTGTCGGGCGAAATTTCAATTTCCGGCCGTATTTCTATGAGGCGATGGAATCGGGCGATTCGGCGATCTATTTCGCCCTCGGCCTGATGTCTGGCGTGCGGGGTCTGTATTTCTCGCATCCGGTTCGGGATGAAGGCGGCCAGATCATCGGGGTGGTCGCTGTGAAGGTTCTGGTTCATGAACTGGAATCCCAATGGGATCGCCCTACTGGCTTGCGAGAGGCGGAGATGGTCGTGCTTGATCATAATGGCATCAGTTTTCTCGCGAGCAGGCAGGACTGGCTTTACCGCAATTTCTCGGGGATGGCCGATGCCGTGCCCGACGAGTATTCCCGCCGGCGTTATCCAGACCGTGATTTGACGCCAATGGCACTGAAAACGTTGGGAACCCCATGGGGGCTTCTCGAGCAGTCAGCAACGGTCCGCATCCAGGACAGTGGCAAACCCCGGGAATATCTGAGCGTAAGCACGCCTCTGCCAAGGATGGACTGGACGCTTCAAGTCATGGTGAGCACTCGCTCGGTCGTCTGGACCAGGTTGGGGTTTGCGGTCGGTGGGGCAGCGCTGTTCTTTGGTGGCCTGTTGACCTGGCTGTACCTGCGCGAGCGCTACCGGCGCGAGGCTGAACTGGCTCTTCGGGGCGAGCAGCTGGAGCGAAGCGTGGCCGAGCGAACCGCAGACCTGGAGAACTCCAATCGCAAACTGGTGGAGGAGATCCGGGAGCGAGAACGCACCCAAACCGAGCTCCGGGAAACACAGCAGGAGCTGATCCAGGCTGCAAAACTGGCGGTGCTGGGTCAGATGTCCGCGGGCCTCAACCATGAAATGAACCAGCCTCTGACGGCCATTCAGACCTATGCCCGAAACAGCCGCCGCTTCCTTGAGAAAGGTGCCGGGGAGATGGTGGATGCTAACCTGTCAGAAATCATCCTCCTTTGTGACAAGATGGCTGAGCTGACCCGCCAGTTCAAAGTGTTTGCGCGCAAATCCGAAGGCCCGCCAGCGGTGGTGGATCTCCGGCAACCGATTGACGCATCCCTGAAAATTATCGTTGCCCAGCAATCGAGTTCGGAAATCGATATCCAGTGGCACCGTCCAGACTCGCCGGTGATGTGCCATGGCGACCTGATACGGATAGAGCAGGTTATGGTTAACCTGATGGCGAATGCGGTTCAGGCGGTAGAGGGTGGTGCACGGCCGGAAATCCGGATTGATATAGAAGAAACCGAGCAGTGCTGGAAATGCCTGGTGCGCGATAATGGGCCCGGATTGCAGGGCGACACCGAACAGATTTTCGAGCCCTTTTTTACCACCAAATCGGTCAAGCAGGGACTGGGTCTTGGACTTTCCATATCGCGCCAGATTGTGGATGCACTGGGTGGCAGCCTGACCGGTCGTAACCGCCGGGATGGGCCGGGCGCAGAATTCGTCGTAACCCTCAAGAAGCGGGAGGCCATGGAATGACAGAACCCTCGGTAATCTTTGTGGACGACGATCCACATATCCGCCAGGCCATTGCCCAGACACTGACCCTGGAGGAGTTGCCGGTCAGCTGCTTCGAAGATGCGCCATCGGCGCTGGGGCATATCAACGCCGACTACGACGGCGTGGTTCTCTGCGACTACAACATGCCGGAGATGAACGGCCTGGAGATGCTGGACCGGCTTCGAGCTATCGATGACACCATTCCCGTGATCATTCTTACCGGGCAGGGCGACATAAGCACGGCGGTAACAGCCATGCAGCAGGGCGCTTACGACTTTATCGAGAAGCCGTTTGATCATGATGAACTGATAGAGCTGCTCCGCCATGCCCTGGAAAAACGGCATCTCGCCCTCGAGAACCGGAGACTGAAAGCACAGCTGCGACACCTGGCCAGACCCGGTCCACGGATGTTGGGGGATTCGCCGTTGATGCAAAAGGTCATGGCGACCATTGATCCCATCCTCGACATCTCGGCCAATATTCTTCTGCACGGGGAAACAGGGTCCGGGAAGGATGCGCTGGCCCGATACATTCATGAGAACAGTGGACGCAGCGCCCACAACTTCGTGGCAATCAACTGCGGCGCGGTGCCCGAGAACCTGATTGAAAGCGAGTTGTTTGGCCATGAGGCCGGGGCGTTCACCGGGGCTGAAAAGCGCCGGATCGGCAAGATTGAGCACGCCCACAAGGGCACCCTGTTCCTGGACGAGGTTGAAAGTATGCCCATGCCCTTGCAGGTGAAACTCCTGCGGGTGCTGGAAGAGCAACGGGTCGAGCGTCTGGGCAGCAATCAGGTTCAGGAGGTGGATGTCCGGATCATCGCCGCCACCAAGGCGGATCTGAAAAAACTCAGTGACGACGGCGAATTCCGGCCCGATCTCTATTACCGGCTGAATGTGGTCAAAGTTGACATCCCGCCCTTGAGAGAGCGGAAAGGGGACATTCCTCTGCTGTTCCATCATTTCGTGCTGATTGCCGCGGCCCGTTACGATCGGGAGAGCATACCGCTTGATGCCGGTCAGGCCGCCCGGCTGATGCAACATTCATGGCCCGGCAACGTTCGCGAA
>Ga0070724_10002083_pt1 | contig 11406 bp, 10 predicted proteins | sample tdDd001_FD_67278 | JGI IMG/M metagenome (GOLD analysis project Ga0070724, IMG submission 67278) | Marine sediment microbial communities from the Atlantic coast under amendment with organic carbon and nitrate - tdDd00.1 | ecosystem: Environmental > Aquatic > Marine > Coastal > Sediment | place...
GTTTCATCCATACCAACAAGTGGTGGATTTTGATAAATACCTATTTCAATTGAATCAGTACTTGCATATGTATGGCTGGATACACAAAATATCATGAGGAATGTAAATAGCAAAACATGTTTATTAATTTTCACCTTTTACCTCCTTAACACTTTTATCTTGGAATTTGGCTTCATACATATACTGGTCTGCTTCTCTAATAATCTCTTCTGCACTTTTACTACCACTAGATGTAATACCTGATGAAATGGATAAGTTTTTGAAGTTGTGTTCAATTGAATAGTCATGAAATGCCTTCTTTACAGGATTAATTAGATTTTTCACTTCTTCTACATTTTTGTTTAACACAATAGCCAAAAACTCATCACCGCCGAACCTTCCACAGATCTCAAACTGCTTATGTAAAAGACTGCCTAGCTCAATTAATACATCGTCCCCCGTATGGTGACCATAGGTATCATTTATCTCTTTGAAATTATTTATATCTATGAATATTAAGTGAAATTCAGATCGACCCTTTAATTCTGATGTAAGATCCTCAAGAGCACTTAACAAGTAACGTCGATTATATACCCCAGTGAGCTCATCTGTAATTGACAAATTGTAGAATCTTTCCTTTTCAATAACATAATGCCTATTAATATAAGCAACAACCATAAAGAGTAAAAGCGTGACAACCATAAAATTAGCTGTTACATCATTAAAATGTGTTATACGGTCAGGAAACATATCAAATTTCTGTGGATTATATAACTCATACCGGATCATAAACACTGAGAACACTAAACTAAATACAGGAAGAATAAACTCTATTAGTTTTTCGACAAAAAACACTGAAAGAACAATAGTAAGAATAGCATAATACCCAATTGCACTTGATATTCCAGGCGAGTATATCCACGCAACGGGAATGTATATTAAGTTAAAAAAAGTCATAAAAACAATCTTAGAAAAATATTTGTTCTTAGGATTTTGGGTCTCGTATATCCACATTCCTATAATAAAAAGCGAAGCAATAAAAGGCTGTAGTATAACGTGTACAGGCCTGGCATTGATTATACTGCTTAAAGTTGCTAATACTGTTGCTAACAGTGAAAATGATTTTAGTATTCTAAAAACGTCGTACCGTAGATCTTTACTTATGTTCATTCAAGTGCCCCCTAGGGTGCTTAGCTTAAATTCTTATTACCAAGTTCCCTTTTTTATTTCCCTGTTCTACGTATCGGTGTGCATCCACTATTTCTTCTAAAGGATACACTTTGTCGACATAAACTTTTATATAACCTTCGTTTACCAATTTTATGAACTTATACATATCATTGTTGTTCTGAACAGTCATATCCATGAATATTTTAACATCTGTTGTAATCTGCGACAATCGTGATTTTATCATTAAAGCAAAATTAGGATTTGCGATCATAAACCGGCCACCTTTGTTGAAACATTTCATAGTTCGGTCAAAATGCGCTTTTCCAACAACGTCTAGTATCACATCATAGGTTTCCCCTAATCTCGTGAAATCATGAGTTTGATAATCAATTACGCGGTCTGCCCCTACCTGTTTTAAAAAGTCCAACTTGTCAGTCCTATCAACCGCAGTCACTTCAGCGCCATAATACTTAGCAAGCTGAACAGCCATTGTTCCTATACTGCCTCCCGCACCATTTATTAAGATGCTTTCCCCTTTACTTAAGTTGCTACTACTTATAAAATTGAGCGCTTCTAATCCCCCCACTGGAAGAACTACCGCTTCTTCAAAGCTGAGTTGTTCAGGCTTCTTCACGAGAACACCTTCCTTACGATCAGCTTTAATTGTTATGTATTCTGCGTAACAAGCAAACTTTAAACCTGGTGTGCCAAACACCAAGTCTCCTACACTTAAGTTTGAAACTTTATTACCAACTTCTACAATCTCTCCTGAAAATTCTTGACCTAAGATGCGGTTCTTGGGTCTTAAAATACCAAACATGAGTCTCATCATGAAACTTATAAAAAATCCTAAACTTAAAGACCTAATCTCACAATCACCAAGAGTTACGGAAGCTGCATGAATCTTTATCAATACTTCATCTTCTTTAGGTATTGGTTTTACAACTTCACCCATCTTTAAAACTTCTGGTGGTCCATATTTATTCCATAACACAGCCTTCATCGTTGCCTCCTAAAATGTATAAGTGTTACTTTGATTTCTTCAAGCACTTTAAGTACATACCCATTAATAGGTAATTTATGCTAATTAAACCTTGCTCCATTTACTTTTTAAATGTATTTAATCAAATAGATAGATACTGGAGATTCACAATTTTCTGTGAATAACCAATTCTTAACTTTTTTGCCTGTAGCTATTGCAAATACCAAGGATTCATGGTAATATTTATCTTGTCCTTAGGGACAACACCACATGCCGAAGTGGTGGAACTGGCAGACGCGCTGGACTCAAAATCCAGAGCTCTTCGGAGCGTGCGGGTTCGATCCCCGCCTTCGGCACCATTGAAAAAACTCACTTTCATTTGAAGGTGAGTTTTTATTATGCTTATGTTTTAATTTTGCTAATCTCCAACAGAGTATATGGAGTGATCATCCTTATTCTACTGCTGTCTCCAAAGTCACACTTCGATTATCCAACTTGTATCTTCTCAAAATCTTTCTACCTTTATCAACATTTGAATTGTATGAATTCTTAATTTGTTGCTTTAAATGTTGATTCTCAATTGAATTTATTAATGTGTTAATACTATCAACATTATTATCAGTTAAATACTGAAGCATACTGTCAAATCTTTCTCTTTCTGTGCTTGCCAAATCTGCATTCTCAGCTTCTAGAAGTTCAAACTCTTTAGCCAACTTACGGCTTTCAAAATAATACTTTAATAAAATTCCTAATGAAATTCCTGCAGATATAGCTAATGCCACTGGTGAGTTATGCTGCATCTCAGTTACTTTAAAAACATCATCATCCCTCATGTTTCTATTAATATGATTTAGTTTTAGTATATCTAAAGTTCTGTTATCATTTCGTTCAAGTGCCAGAACAGGCCTAGCCATTTGATCAAAAAACTTGAAGAAACCAACGAATCTATTTGTGAAGTAATCTTGCTGTGGTCCTGTCATTTCTCTATACTCAACACCTTCAAGAATACACTCTTCATAGCCTTTTCTTGCAATCTCTAATCCCTCAAACTGAGAAGCTTCATTTAGAAACTCATCTTCAATTAGAGATATACGTTCTAACAAATTTGTATGATCCAGGGTTTCACCTAACTCATTTTGTTCATGTTCATAGTCATTCACTTGATCTGATATTTGATCTTTAATCAATCGTACTTTTTCTCTTACAGACATATCAGCTATTACGACTCTCGCCATATCATTTTTCGTATAAACTCTCGTTCTACTCTTATACAACTCTGATCTACATTTATCATAATATCTAAATAGTAAGTTCATTTCATCGTACTTATAATTGAAAAACAACGAACGTGGTTTACCCATTGCATAAATACTTAAGACGCCTTCTATGGAGTTTATGTTAATTACACCTAAGTTTGTATATCGTTTATTCACTTCAAATGATTTATCAAATATTATTAACTTACCCAAATCAATATTATCAGAAAATGCAGACGTCATATTATCTAATAACTTAGTCTTATAATCATAACACGACAAGCTGGACACAATATTAGATATTTCCCATGATGATATATCAGTATTCTCTGTCTGTTGAATCTTTACAATCATTTACCAAGTTCCTTCCATAACTTTTCTAATGCATCTATTCCACCATTTCGATACTCATTTTTAATCATCAGTTGATAGTTCAACTCTTTTTTGTATGCAAGTTGAATATTCATGAACGTAACCGAAAGAGTTAATAGCAACATTGTATCTTCATTTAACCATGTCTCTAACTGATTTTTTACACCTTCAGTTATCCCCATGTTAGTTAATCCAAATAATGAAAATACGCCAACAAAACTTAGTGCCAGACCTACTTTTCCCTCAAAATAGAATCCCAATGTTAATAAAAACGATCCTAATGCAAGACAGAATATAGTAACACGATCAAATGAAGCTATGCCGATCGAGTTTAATACACCAAGTATTGCATATACCACGCCTAGCATTACAGCTAATTGTCTAGGGTTCATAATGCACCTCCAAATATGAGAATAGCAATTTATGGCATTTAAGTCAACTTGTTTGCCACATGTATATAAAATAATTTGACTGATTAATGTATTCATATACTTACTTTAAAATAAATGAGATTTTATTCATTTATTACTCCATTTACTAATTTAGCATTTACTGGTGTTAATATAAATGGTGCTAGTATAAATGTGTAGACACGATAAGTGAGATATAATAACAATTTCGAAAGGATCCGTCCGCATGAATAGTAATGGAACTCAGATGAACAGGAGTTCAAAAATGATTGCAAAATAATCCAATACCACTTATCATACTTTCAAAAGTTTCGAAAGCTAATATGGAGTTACATCAGCTACAATTAATTGATGAGTCAAATAAATGACTCCCCCAGGAACTTGCTGAACTGGAAAAAAGCAAAAATGAGAGAGGATAATGAAATCTTAAAAAGGCGATGGACATATTTGCGAAAACGCAACCACAAGTAGCATTTTCGAGACAGCAAACGTACTAGCAAGTAATTACAATATCAATGTATTTTCAATACTTTCAACCTTCCAAGAAGCACCTTCTATGCAATACAGATCACGTTTTTCAAAGCGTTTTACTGAAAATAAAATTATTAAAGAGCATATTGTGCGTATATATCCGGAATCCAAATGTAGCTTTGGCTCACCAAAAAACCGTGAGCAAATGAAGACTAAACCGTTATTATTAGAAATACCAAGTAACAAAAGATTCAAGCGATCAATGAAACAATTTGGTCTGTTTCCTGTGACTGTAAAACGCTTCAAACCACGAAAGTTTCAGTTTAACACTGAAGATTTACCTAATTTACTAAATCATGATATTATGCTACAAAGCCTAATGAAAAGTGGGTTGCAAAAAACACTTTTATCCATACTTTTAAGGTTAGGTGATATTATTTAACCTCAATTTTGAACTTGTTTACACATAAAGTAAATGATTTCGGGTCAAAAGCTAGATAATAGTCTACCGTGCCCTTATAAAGCTATGCTGCACCTGAGAAAACCTGAAAAATAATCCTGCACACAGACAGAAGATCGCATTATTTAAAGTGCTGAATACATCATCAAAACGGATGATTATAAATGTCTTTTGATCATATTGTGCCTAAGGTAATCCATATGATAATGTTGTTATTGAATCATTTCATGTAATCTTGATAAAAGAAAAAGTTCACACAAAGATTATCGTGATTTTTTTTCTCAGAGATCACTCTTTAAATTTCTTGATAGTTGATACATCAATCACAGAATTCATAGAGGTACTTCTATATGACATTAACTAGTTTGAAGCTTTGGCTTGTAATTTCTCTCTTTTTGTATCAACCGTGTTAACAAGATCCAATCAATCAGAACTCAATTATAAGAGTATAATATAAGTCTTATTGAGGTTCGCAACGTGCTATTATCGTTCAGACTCATTGTTGACCTCGACTAAGAGCATAAATCTGAACTAATGAAAAATATGATTGAATTACATATTAAATCTTATGTACTAAAAAAAACAGCTATATAAGCTGGTTTTTTCTTCATCTAATTATTTCTAGATTTCAACTCTTCAATATCATTTTGAAGTTTTTGAATATCTTCTGGAACTGTTTTAATAGTTCTAAAATAAGTAATAACTGCAGATATACTGATCAAGCCAAATAAGGTACCCTTAAACCAATCAGGTAACATAAGAATATACTCTCTAAGTGAAAAGTACAAAATTGCCGTCAACACTGTTGGCAATATAAGAAACATTATGTATAAACGATTATGTAGTTTCTCGGAATTCCTCATATATCCATTAAACACTGTTCTATCTGATTCTAAAACGTCAATTTTTGCTTTTAACCCATTAAATTTTTCTGTTTGCTTATAAAAATCACTAAGTACAGAATCATATGCTTGTAACCTTCCAGTTAATGTATGATACTTCTGTTCAAGTGAAACAATTCTACTTATACTATTATTATCATTCGTACTTGATGAATCAACTATTATTGGACTTGTCCCAATTATTGGTGTCTGATCCTGATTTGTCCTTGAATCTAATGTTGAAGTTGAGTTATCTACAAACCCCTCCATTACAACAACTCCTTAACTCTCTCAGGCAACAAATCATTATAGAAACTACTAAGTGATTCAGATATAAAGTTTTTCCGCAAAGTTTGTCCTTGTTGTGCATCATTATTTATATCTCTCATTATCACAACGACTTTTTTTTGATTTCCATTCACATTTGCATATGCAGAAGATACTTCAACTATATTATTAAGTAAGTACTTGTCTCTTTTCATTTTATTGTTATACCGCAATGATAAATCTACAGGCTTATCAATTACTTCTTTAAAATACTTCTTTTTTATTGAATCAACTGATTTACCATTGTCTACTATTGTTGTAGATACAAGTCCAAATCTTACTATATTATGATTATCTGAAATATATTTTACAAACTTAGTAGCAATATCTTCAAACTTCAATGCATTGGTATTCGCTGTATCGTTTACAAAATTATTATTAAGAACCAAATCAATTCTCTGGCCAGTTATCTGAAGCGTATACAGATTATTTGAACTAACTGCTTGAAGCTGTGGTATATCACCTGTCATATTCTGAGGTGTTGGTATGTTAATGGGTGCGTTATCTAATACTTCATCAATTGCTTCATTCAGTCGATAAAACAACTTGTCTGCTCTAACATCTAATTTAGAATAAAACAACGCAATTTGAACTTTACTATTATAATACATTACATCCTCCTAATTGTTAATATTCACCATCTAAGTATACCATTTAAACTCATAGGTACAAACAATTAAATACATTTTTTTCTACTTTAACATATTGTATAATTTCAGTAAATAAGTTGCTCAATGAGAAAGTGCTAATCGATTGAAATCCACTTGTTAACTAGGCTTAATCTTGTTTGATTTGTATATTTATCTGATATCCTTTTATAAACTCATACCACTACCTTCTATTACATAATGATTACTGTTACATTATTATATGTTAATCTCAAGATCCAGAGTCTTCGGAGCATGAATATTTTTATGTTTATTACATATCATTCAGTTAAATCCTTACCTCACCAATCTGTTCCAATATAAGCTCTGCAAACTCATCTGGAGGAATATTCTTCTTATTTTTAATCCATGTGATGAGCAAATTTGAGAGTATACCTATTCTTAGTGCAATAAAATAATCTTTATTTTTCTTACTCCCAGTCATATACTCTGTCCGATTGTATAAGTCTTCAAACAAGGTCTCTAAGTTATTGTGCAATACGTCAATTCTATTCGCTTTAATAATGATTTCAATAACCACAGAATCTAAATACCAAAAACGAAGCATAGGCTTCAGTAGTAAAGTTGATCCCACTGGTTCTGTTAGTTTTTCGCTAAGTCGGTAATTCTTTATGTAGTCTTGTAACTGCATGAACTTAGTATCGCATTTATATTGAAGAACATCTTTTGGAGAATCAAATAGACGATAAAAGGTTGCTCTACCAACACCAGCACACTTAACGAGTTCTGTTATAGATATATCTGAGAACTCTTTTCTTTTTATAAGCTCACATAAAGCATCAAAGATTAAATTGGCTGATTGATGGGTTTTCTTGTTGTTTGTTAAACGATACATATTACAGGCTCCCGTCTCAGTTGACTCAAATCTATTTACTTTCATTTGACATTACAATACACTAGTTCCATAAATGAGACAAATGTATCATTTGTAATTTTCCAAGAAACATCTAAGACTGAAAGGATCTCTTATGAAAGAAATACTAAATCTTATCTTCCCTGAGCAATTTGACAATCAATTTAAAGGACACAAAATTGCCTTGTATGTATTCTATATTTTAACTGCAGTTACATTATGGCGCAGTCAACACCACCTCTTTGCACCAGATGGTGGTGCTCAAACTATCGCAACGGTTCCACTTGATACCTTTACTCATGCTGGTGCGCAAGCTGTTATTGGCGTGTTTGGTTTATGGGGCTTGTCACAACTCATTATTGGTCTGGTATACTTGCTCGTAGCGCTCAGGTACCGAGCTATGGTTCCGCTTATGTATGTGCTTATGCTTGTGGAATATCTTTTTAGAGCCTTTTATTTCCCTATTACAAAACCAATACCTACCGCTGGAACAGCACCAGGAGCCATGATTAATATTCCATTTGTAATTCTAACGATTCTAATGCTTCTCGCAATTATAATAGGTAGCAAAAGAAATAATATCGCTAAGATAATCACATGAAGTATGTTGATTAATGAAGCTCTATCTGACATTTCATCTCCCATTCTGTCACGCCTAATAGTATAAATATATATTGTATAAATATTCTAAACATCTAAAATATTAAATTATTTTTATTTATGCCATAAATCTAGTAAAATAGAAGAGTATTGCAATATTCATTAAAGGAGAAAAGGAATGGCAGAATTTAATATTTCAGAGATCTTAGTTCAAATCATTACAGGTCTTGCACTATTCTTGTATGGTATGAACGTCATGGGGGATGGCCTGCAAAAGTCCGCGGGTGACAAGATGAAGAGCATCATCGAGGCGCTTACGCGAAATAGGATTATGGCCGTGTTTATCGGTATGGTTGTTACCGCAATTATACAAAGTTCCTCAGCTACAACTGTAATGGTCGTAGGCCTTGTTAATGCAGGCATTATGAACTTAACACAATCGGTTGGTATTATAATGGGTGCAGATATTGGTACAACAATAACAGCACAGCTTGTATCTATTAATCTTACGGCACTTGCACCATTTTCGATTGCACTTGGTGTAGTCATTAACCTATCCACTAAAAATGCTAAAGTAAAGAAATACTCAGAAATCCTTATTGGCTTTGGTATCCTATTCATGGGTATGGATATCATGAAAAGTGCATGTAAACCACTTAGGAGTTATGAGCCATTTACCAACTTGTTAACTCGATTTGGTAGTGGTACACCACTTGACACGGTATTAGCAATTGGTACTGGTTTCTTAGTTACTGGTGTTATTCAGAGTTCTTCTGCAACAACAGGTATTATGATCGCACTTGCTGCTGCAGGTCTACTTAATATCGAATCAGCTTTCCCAGTTTTACTTGGTGCAAATATTGGTACTTGTATCACAGCACTACTATCAAGTATTGGTACAAAACGAGTTGCCAAAAGGGCTGCGCTTATCCATTTAACTATTAAAGTAATTGGTACAACAATTTTTGCTTTGTTCTTATCGGGTTTTACTGTAGATATTGTTCAGCGTATGTCAGACGATCCAGCAAGACAAATAGCATGGGCACATACTTTGTTTAATGTTATAAATACTGCAATTCTACTACCATTCGCACCACTAATCGTAAAGTTTGTATTCATTCTTCTTCCTCAACAAGATACGAAAGAAGAAAAGGATTACTCACTTGCACTAGATGATAGAATCATGGAAACACCATATATAGCATTAGAGCAAATTAAGAATGAAATTTTCGTTATGGGTGACCTTGCTAAAACATCGTTTGACCATGCCATGGATGGTTTCATATCAAATTCACCTTCTAAAATAGAAGAGATATTTGAAACTGAAAAAAAGGTCAACCGTATGGAAGAAGAAATTGTTAACTATTTAGTCAAACTTTCAAACACTTCACTTTCTATTGAGCAACGTGAAACCATTGATACACTCTTCCATGTCGTAAGTGATATAGAACGTGTTGGTGACCATGCTGAGAACATAGCTGAACTTCTTGAATACAAGTTTGCAAACAATATAACTTTCTCAGACAAGGCAATTGACGAGCTACAAGACATTTATTCAACCGCACTAAATGCAGTTAATATATCTCTAACAAGTTTTAAGACTGAAGACGAAAAAGAAGCGAGCAAAGTTCCTGCAATTGAGGACCGCATTGATACTCTGGAAAAGACACTTAAAAAGACACATATCAAACGTTTAACTGATGGTGTCTGTCAACCTAAATCCAGCATACTCTTCTTAGAATTAATCAATAATATTGAACGTGTGGGTGACCATGCTATGAACATAGCTGAGACTCAAATGATTGATATTTAGTTCCTTTCGTATTTCAAAATAATAGTTTAAACATAAAGACCCTGGTTGCACTAATCAACCAGGGTCTTTTTAACAAATCTAGCATGTTGTAGAGGGATTCTTTTAAGCTCGTATGTCTTTAATCATTTTGTCTACTGCGGATATATCTCTACGTTTATGGACGCACATCAAACTTACTGATTGTACTTCGTAAATCTCCAACCAGTCCATTTAAGGATCTGGTATCTTCAGATATACCACTGATTGTATCCGCCTGTTCATTTACAATGGCTAGGATATTTTGCGACGCAGCAGCATTTTCCTCTGAAATAGCTGACAGACTTCCTATTGCATCCATAATGTTAACTTTCTTTTCTTTCATCTCATCACCCGATTCAACAAGAACCTTTAGTGAGCTTTGTAGATTTACAATCTGTGTTGAAATACCATTGAAGCTGTCTACAGTTTCAATAACATTAGTGGCTTGAACAGATTGGAAATCTTGCATTTCTTCGATAATACCAACTGAATCTGTTGTTTTTGAAGTTAATCCAGATGTAATTTTCTTAATTTCACCCGCAAACTTTTCTGATTCTATCGCAAGTTTTCTAACCTCATCCGCAACTATGGCAAAACCTCGACCATGTTCCCCTGCTCTAGCTGCTTCAATATTTGCATTAAGCGCCAGTAAGCTGGTTTGATCTGCAATTGCTTCAATTTGAGTTACTGCTTCAGCAATTTTTAACGCATCTTCATTCGTGCTTAAGATAACATTGCTAATGTGACCGACAATTTGCTTGTTATCTTCACTTTTATCAACTAAAACTTGAACTTTTTCAAGACCTTGTGATTTTAATGAATCCATGTGATTTGCTAATTCTTCAATTTTCTCAATAAGTCCCTGTTCTTCTTCGATGTTGTCACTTAAAACGCTCATATCACTCATCATTTGATTGATATCTTCTGCTTGTTCTCCAACACCTGTACTAATTTCTTCAATAGACAGGGTAATCATTTCAGATTTCTTTGAAAGTTGAGCACTAATTTCATTTAAGTTGCTCGTACGATTTTCAACATTATTAGATGCTAGGTCAATCTCTCCTACTATTTGACCTAAGTTTTCACTTATTCTGCTAAGTGAATCTTTGAGTAGAGCAATCTCCTTGCTCCTTGTTTTGATTCCCT
>Ga0070724_10002084_pt1 | contig 11405 bp, 10 predicted proteins | sample tdDd001_FD_67278 | JGI IMG/M metagenome (GOLD analysis project Ga0070724, IMG submission 67278) | Marine sediment microbial communities from the Atlantic coast under amendment with organic carbon and nitrate - tdDd00.1 | ecosystem: Environmental > Aquatic > Marine > Coastal > Sediment | place...
CTTGTCCAGGCTTCAGCCGGGCCGTGATTCACTGTCTGCTGCTGGTGATTGGTATTGCCAGTTTAACCATTTCCGGAGTTGTCGGTGCAACCGAACAGGGTGCTGGTTCTGCTAGTGCCAACGCAGTTGCGGTGCAGGAAATTCAGCTAGAAAAGGATGCCGATCAGGCTACCACAATACCCGAACCAACCACCGATCCTCAGGAATCGTCAGATCGGGCAATTCAGGCAGATTCGCCGAGTGAATCAGAAGGGGAATTCTGGCGCAAGCGGGTTGATTCACTACGCGAGGGAATCGACAAGGGTATTAAGACACCAGCAGACGCGGATGTGCTATATGAGGAACTCTCACAGCAACTGCGTCTCAAGCGTAAAGCGCTTCGCATAGCGCTACGCTGGGCAAAATCACCAACCGATGAGATCGACCCCTCGACATTATCAGGTGATGCTGGAGAGCAAGGAGAGAAAGTTGGGCAGCCAGTCACGGTAGAAGATATCTACTACAGCATGGTTAATCTGTATCAGACCCGTATTTTTCTATTAAAAGCAGTCAGCCTTAAATTAAAAGCCCAGATAACCGGGCATGGCGAGGCGGGACAGGTGAAGCTCAAAGGTGAAGTGGAATACATGCTGTTGTATTTACGTTTTCACTCGATGGCGATTCCGCAACTCGGTCCCCATTTACTGGATAAGCTGATTGCGACCCCCGTGCTGGTGATGTGGGAGTTTTTGAAACTGGTACTCGCCATCATCCTGTTTCGATGGTGGCGCCGATGGGCACCACAAGGACTGATTGATCTTCGTGGTCGTATCATGCGAATCAGGCCGCGCACGCAACACAGCTTACGCTTTGCCCGGTTGATCTGGTATTTGCAGGAAATCCGTTCTCCGCTGGAATGGATGCTATTGCTCTACGTGTTTTTCGAGATGATCGAAACGCCGTCCCTGCTCGTGATCGAAGATTTTGTACATATTATATGTAGCGCCTTACTGTTTGCCTGGTTAGCCGTTAGATTGATTAATGCCATTGCATCGCGTGGGGTGGCGGGGCTTGCAGACGATACTACGGGTTTGCGATTGCGTTCGTTAAGGTTGATTGCTGGCTGGGTACTGGTGTTGAGCCTGGGGTTGAAACTGACCGAAACTTATACCGGGGAAGGAACGATTTATGCGATGGTCTGGACGCTGTTCGAAGTCCTGTCTGTGCCTGTAGTTGTTCTGTTACTGTCCTGGTGGCGGCTTGAAATCAGGCAATCCCTTGAAGAACTGCCCGCCCTTCCGGGCTGGGTCGAGAAAACAACTGAGAATCGGAGCGGCCTGCGCAAATACCTTAATACTCTGCTGGGCGGCCTCTACCTGGTTTATATCCTGTTGCGCCAGTTCGGCATCCGCCAACTTTCCAGATTTGCAGGTGGTCGAGAGCTAGTTGTCCAACTTGTCGGCAGGGAGCTCTATAAAGATCAGGAGAAGAAGGCGCTGGCGCTTAACTCCAGGCCGATAAGTGACGAGATATCGGACAAGTTGCTGCGTGATGAAGCGAATATTGTAAAGAAGGTTTTTGCCAGGGAGCTCAAACGTTTGACTGAATTTGTCGAGCTTGAGGACGGTGGTATGGTCTCAGTGAGGGGTGAGCGGGGTATTGGTAAGAGTCTGCTGTTGGATCAGCTGGCGCAAGCTTTTGAAGAAAAGTGCATAATCGTGAAGTGCGACATGCAAGGCTTTGAGGGCATAGTGCAAGTATTTGCCGAAAAGTTTTCAATATCGAAAGATCAGTTGGATGCGTACCGGCTACGAGATCTGGTCGAGGAGCATGATATACGTTTCATCGCTTTTGATGATTTGCACCTGTTGGCGCGCCCTAAAGCGAATGGGGTAATTGAGCTCGATCGATTGAGTGATTGGGTCGCACCATTGAGGTCGATTGGAAAAACAAGCCTGATAGTTACCATGATAAGATCGGCATTCCAGTATCTAACTAGGCTTAGAGGGGAGCGCGCTGTGCTTACCGATTCCATGGAATTGCCCGCATGGACCCTGGAACAGATAACCGAGTTAATCAAAATACGCAGTCGGCAGGCTGGTATCGAACCAGATTTTAGTGAAATTGAAATCCCTTATCAGTATGACGACATTGAGTTTGATTCGCTCGATGACCGTATCCACTCGTGGTTCTATCGTATCCTGTGGAACATGTCCGCTGGTAATCCAAGTATTGCGCTTCGGCTATGGAATGATTCGCTGGCGGAAACTCCCGAAGGTCGAGTCATCGTTCAAGTCCTGCCACAGGTATTTGCGGTCGATCAGATGGACAACGTCAGTATGTCCATCCTGCTTATTCTCCGGGTAATCATTCAGTCTGGAATGACGACTGCAGAGGACATCGCCGAAAGCCTGCAGTTACCCACGAATGTTATCGAAAGTGGCATCCAGTTTTCGTTACAGTGTGGCTGGATAGAAGATATAGACGGTTACTATCAAGTCACCTGGCGATGGTTCAGAACCGTCAAACGGGTGCTTACAAGACAAAATCTGCTAGCTCGTTAATACTGCAGGAGAACGCTAATGAAAAGAACCAGTCCCCAAAATTGTGTTGCGCTGTCACTGTTTTTACTTTTCTTTCACCATACGGTACGGGCCGAAGAAGCAGTGGCCAAAACCCAGATCAGCGATGTCAGCATACTACTGAACACCATTAACTGGGACGGCATGCTTGCCTCGGTGTTCGTGATACTCGCGGCTGGCCTGCTATTGCGTATCGTTAACAAAATTGTTCAGAACATGGGCGAAGTGTTTGCGGAACGCCGGCTTACGTTGCAAAAATTCAACGCGTTTTTGCGTTTCGGTGTTTACATAACAACCATAGTAGTTGTCATTTTTCTGAGTTTTGAATTGAGCCGCGAGGCGATTACCATCATCGGTGGTGGCACAGCAGTTGCAATTGGTTTTGCAACCAAGGATCTCGTGGCCTCACTGGTGGCGGGGATGATGATTATAATCGATCGGCCATTCCAAACCGGTGACCGTGTCAGCTTTGATGGTCATTATGGCGATATAACCAGCATTGGATTACGTTCGGTTAAATTACAGACCCTCGACGATAGCACCATCACCATACCCAACAACATGTTTTTGAATGCGGTCACTTCCTGTGGCAATTATGGCGTGCTGGATATGCAGATAGTGATCGATTTTCACATAGGTCTGGATCAGAATGCTACGTTGGCCAGCGACCTGATCAGGGAGGCCGCTGCAACCAGTCGATTTGTCTATCTGCCCAAACCGATAGTGGTCCTGGTGTCGCAGGTTTTGCTCGATCAATGTGTGGCCCTGCGTCTGAGGCTAAAGCTTTATGTGCTGGATACGCAATACGAGAAGGCAATGGAAACCGACGTCACCCTGCGGGTTATGGATGCCTTCTCAAATCACGGTATTCGACCACCTGCCATTTTACATCGTGACTTGACTAACGAGACCGCCGTGCCGGTAAACGAGATAAACTTGAATGAAGGTATGCCTGTATAAAACAGGCCTCGGGAATTCTGACGTACCAGTTTAAATTTGTCGGAATAACCACAATCACTCATCTACATCTATTTTGGTATAGCCTGGGACGGGTGTGAGAGTCGCCTTTGGGCCGAGGTTATGTGATAACTCGGCCTCTGATTTACAGGTTTTCAGGGTCCGCTTTTTCGGTTAACTGACATTTCAATATTTCACGCTAATTGCTGAAAACGGATTTTTTAAACCGATGGAACCAACCATTCAACCTTAATACCTCTCAAGTCGCAGACAGCCTACCCCGCACCCCAAGATTTAAGTTTGCGATGACGGGGGTATGTTATAGCTACGCTGTATTCACACTTCGCTATCTGGGAAAAAATTTTCGGTGATTTGGCCAACTTGGAATCTGCAACTGTGCCAAAAGTGTGCCATTACTCGCACAGAACAATTTTAGCGGAAGAGAAATCCGATTTAAATTGTTGGCTCAAAAGAAGAAAAAATGGTGGGGCGTGGGCGGCTCGAACGCCCGACCACCTGATTAAAAGTCAGATGCTCTACCAACTGAGCTAACGCCCCCTGAGAAGGAGTGGAATAATACCTATCCCTAGTTCTATTTCAAGTGAATTCTAAGCGCTATCTCTAATGACCCTCTTTACGGATGCGGTCGAGGCGTTTAGTCGCCAGGCGCGCAGCGGTCGCCTGCGGAAATCGATCACGTAGGTCCTGCAGAACTGCCTTTGCCTGTGGAAATTGCTTGAGCTCGTAAAAGGTATAACCCAGTTTGAGCATTGCATCCGGCAACTTGTTGCTGGTTGGATATTTATTGATGACTTTTTCGAACTCGACGATCCCCTGTTCGAAATTACGCGTCACGTATTGCGCTTCACCAAGCCAGTACTGCGCATTGCCGGCATAACTACTGTTGGGGAATTTATTGAGGAATGCGCCGAGTTCGGTTTTGGCTTGCTTGTACCGACCTTCTTTGAGGGTATCGAAGGCAGCCTGGTACGCAGCCTTCTCTTCACTCTGTGTCACCGAGGGGGTTGGTGCAGGTGTGGTCGTTTGCGTAGTCGTCGTTGCGGGCTGGCTCGGGGTGGGTTCAACCGATGGGGTCTGCTGACTGGTGGTGGACGGCGCTGTGCTATCAACCTGCGGAACGCTTATCTGGCCTTTGGGAGCCGCAGCGGTCGCGCCGCTTTCTATATCGCGCAAGCGGCGATCAATATCGAGATATAACTCGCGTTGGCGCTTCTTGATTTCATTGATATCGTTGCCCTGGATCTCGATATCACCACGCAGCAAACCAATTTCTTCTGATATTTCATCGACTTGCTGAATCATATCGAGCATTGCCCGGTTATCCACCAGGCGCCCCAGGCGGGTCATATCGTCACTCAGGGTTTTCAATTGTGTCTGCACGGCAGCCAGCTTGGCTTCCGAGCGCTGCGATAGTTCGGTCATGCGTTCGATCCGCAGGGTTAGTTGTTCCGGGGTCAAGGTGCCTTGTGCAAACACCGGTGCGGTTGCAAAAACAGCCAGAACAATCCCTGCCAGAACGATACTACGAACCGGCTTAATCACCACTTTCATATTAATTCACCGTATAGATCAATTCGACGCGTCGATTCAGAGACCAGGCTTCCTCGGTATGATCCGTCGAAGCCGGTTGCTCTTCGCCGTAGCTGACAGTTTCCACCTGGTCAGTCGATGCACCCTGGAACAACAAAACACGTCTTACCGACTGCGCCCGGCGATCACCGAGGGCGATGTTGTATTCGCGACTGCCGCGTTCGTCAGCATGCCCTTCGAGACGCACCGTAACCTCGCCATTACCCGCAATAAAGCTGCCGTGAACTTCGAGGATTGCGATCGACTCACTGGTCAGCTTGGCGCTATCGAGCTCGAAGTAAACAATGCGACTGGACAGCGGACCTTCAGTTTCCTCAAGCCTGTCCAACGCGGTCATCGTGGACTCGTCTACGATCGAAGTACCGTCACCTGTGTCGCCGTCATTCAGACCGGTGGCATCGACCCCACCGCTACTGCCATCGTCGATAATGGCAGTGCTCGTTGATTGATCATCAACCGGCGCGCCGTCGTCTTCAATAATTTCGTCCTGCGTCGTGGCACAGGCGGAAACAAAGACGGCCAATATTCCGGCGATCATCCAGGGTTTTACTAGTTTGTATAATTTCATAATTAATCCTGCTCCGATTCTATTCAATATTTATTTACTTTTGAAAGGTCCCCACACCGGCTCACGAATATCGCCAGCCTGGTCTGATAACTTGTGTTTAGCGCGTCCGTCGATCGAAACCGCGAACAGAAATCCATTACTCCCGCGTGTAGACGCGTAAAGCACCATCTTGCCATTCGGCGAAAACGACGGCGATTCATCCAGTGAGCTATCGGTGAGTACGGTCAAATTACCGGTTGCACGTTCAAACTGGGCTATTCTATATTGCCCCTGCTCCGCGTGCACTATGACAATGAACTTGCCATCTGGCGACAAGCTGGCTGCACTATTGTAACGCCCTTCAAAGGTAAGTCGTTTTGGTTTACCTCCATTGACGCCAACCTCGTAAATCTGCGGCGAACCCGCTCGATCGGAGGTGAAAATGATACTCTTGCCATCGGCACTCCAAACCGGTTCGGTATCGATAGCTCGATGGCTGGTCAACCGTTTGAGGCGTTTGGTAGCTGTATTAAGGGTATAAATATCGGGACTACCATCCTTGGACAGCACCAGGGCAAGGAATTTACCATCGGGCGACCAGCTTGGTGCGCTATTCAAGCCCCTGAACCCGGCGACCTTCGAACGCCGCGCCGTCGCCAGGTGTTGAATAAAAATTTCGGCACGCTTTTTTTCAAAAGAAACATAAGCCAGTGATTTGCCATCGGGTGACCAGCTTGGAGACATGATGGGCTCGTCAGACTCGAGCACATTCTGGGCGTTAAAACCATCGGTATCGGAAACCTGCAGCACGTACTTGCGGGCTGCATTTTTTTGTGCACGCACATAGGCGATGCGGGTGTTAAACGCACCCGGCGTGCCGGTGATCTGCTCGTAGATGAAATCACTGATCTGATGCGCGCGCGAACGCAGATTGCGTTTTTTAGTCGGCATGCTGCGCCCCAGCAACTGCTTCTGCTTGAGTACGTCGAGCAACTGGAACTGGATTTCATAAACCCCGGGCGACTTCTCCAGCACGCGCCCGACCACCAGGTAATCCTGCTTCGCAGTTTTCCAGCGGGCGTATTTCACCTGGTTGCTGTAATGCGGGTTAGCGGGCAGTTTGGCCTTGTCCAGGGCTTTTAACACACCACTGCGATTCAGATCGCTGGAAACAATCTGGGCAATATCTATCGGCAGTTTGCTACTCAGTTTCGAAGTATCGAAAGGCACCACCGCAATCGGCAAGGCACCGTCGACACCCTGGGTAATTTGTATCTTCAACGCCGCCGGCGCAGCTTGCATTACTCCGAGGAGCATGGCCGCCCACAAGATTTTACTTAGCTTATTTAACTTCATATCCTGATTTTACTATTCACTTTGGATCAAACAAAAAGGTCAATTCACGCTCAAACAGCGCCGGATCGCCGGGTTTAGGCAAGGGTTCAGCCTTGTACACTGCATTTTCGATCGACCTTCGGTAAGTCCCCGAACTGCCGCCACAGGCACCAAAGGAAACATCGAGGATGATACCACCCGGTCCCTGTACTACGTTAACTTCACAAACCGGCATCTTCCCACTTTCAGCCGGTTTACGCCAATTTCGTTCGACCTTTTGTCGAATTGCCAGTATATAGGCTTCGCGCAAGGTATTGAGCCGGCGCTGATTTTCTTCCGCCAGCAGCTTGGCTTTTAAATCCGCTTTGCGCTGTTGTTCTTCTTCGGCAAGGCGACGTTTTTCCGCTTCCTTACGTTTACGTTCAGCTTCCTCGGCCTTGCGTTTTTCCTCGGCCTTGCGTTTTTCCTCTGCTTTGCGTTTTTCCTCAGCCTTTTTCTTGGCGTCAGCCTTTTTCTTGGCGTCAGCCTTTTTCTTGGCGTCAGCCTTTTTCTTGGCGTCAGCCTTTTTCTTGGCGTCAGCCTTTTTCTTGGCGTCAGCTTTCTTCTTGGCGTCAGCTTTCTTCTTGGCGTCAGCTTTCTTCTTGGCGTCAGCCTTTTCTTTGGCTTCAGCTTTCTTCTTGGCGTCAGCCTTTTCCTTGGCTTCAGCTTTCTTCTTGGCTTCAGCTTTCTTCTTGGCTTCAGCTTTCTTCTTGGCTTCAGCTTTTTTCCTGGCGTCAGCCTTACGCTTCTGTTCTGCCTCCTTTTTCTTTTTCTGCTCGAGCTTTATTGCCTCCAGTTTTTTCTCTTCGGCATCTTTTATACGCTGGGCCTCGAGATCTTTTTGCTTTTGCCTGTCCTCGAGTTGTTGCTGGTCAACTATTTCAGCCTTTACAGTCCTGGCCTGGCCCGCCTTTATCTGTTTCGGCTGGTCGATAAAACTCAGGTTAAAAACCATCACCCCGATTATCACGGCGTGAAACAGAAGCGAAAACCACAGGGCTCGCGGATGTTTGCGTAACTCCGCGAACACTAAGGTTTTTCCTCGGGCTCCGTCACCAGGCCTACCGAACCAACATCCGCCTGCTGCAGCAATACCAGTGTCGCAACCACGTTCTGGTAAGGTCCGTTCGCGTCTCCACGCACCATCACTGGTCGTTTCGGTTCCCGGGTAAGGGCGGATTTAACTTGCTTGACCAATGCCTCGGCGCTGATCTGGGTATCCGGGTCGACCGCGATATTGAGAAACATCAGGCCACTCTTATCAACCGTGACGACGATAGGCTCCGGGCTCTCTGCGTCCAGCGGATTCGCCGGCGCAGTCGGCAGGTCAACATCGACCCCCTGCTTCAACAGGGGTGCCGTAACCATGAAGATAATCAACAGCACCAGCATTACATCGATGTAAGGCACTACATTGATTTCAGAAACCGCGCGACGTTTTCTCACAGCTAAGGTCCTACTTCTGTGTCTGGGCCTGGCGTTGCAGGATACCGGTAAATTCTTCGAGGAAATTCTCGTAACGGATGATCATCGCGTCGATTTCGCTGGTGAATTTGTTATACGCAATAACCGCCGGAATCGCAGCCAGCAAGCCCATTGCAGTAGCGATCAAGGCTTCGGATATACCGGGTGCGACCATCGCCAGGGTAGCTTGCTGGACACCGGCAAGCGCACGGAATGACTCCATAATACCCCACACCGTGCCAAACAAACCGACATAGGGACTAACCGAACCGACCGTGGCAAGAAACGGCAAATTATTTTCCAGCATCTCGATTTCACGTGACATCGAAACCTTCATCGCCCGATGTGCCGAACGTACCACTTCACTATTATCCAGATCCGCCTTTCGCGCTCGTGCAAACTCGCGAAAACCATTTTCAAAGATGGCCTCTAGCCCAAATCGCCTTTCCTGGCGAACGCTTAGCTGGGCGAACAAATCACTCAGATTAATCCCCGACCAGAACCGTCCTTCGAAGGTTTTAGCTTCGACCTGCGACTGGCGAACATAGCTGCGCTTGACATACATTAACGCCCAGGAAAAAACCGAAGCCAACATCAGCAACAGCATTACCAGCTGCACCGGCACGCTGGCATTAAAAATCAGGGTTATCAGTGAATCATCATTCATGGCAGTTTTACGTCTGGATGCTTGAAAATTGAAAACAGGGCATGGTTATAAATCAATCTCACCCTGGTTTGAAGGTTTTAATCCGAAATGGGAATATGCGCGCGATGTTACCACACGTCCCCGTGGGGTTCGCATCATAAAACCCTGCTGGATCAGATAAGGTTCGATTACGTCCTCGATAGTACCGCGCTCTTCACCGATCGCCGCGGCAAGGCTTTCCACACCGACCGGGCCGCCATCAAATTTTTCGATCAGAGACTGAATCAGGCGCCGATCCATGTGATCGAGACCGGATTGATCGACCTTGAGCATATCCAGTGCAGCTCGGGCGATGGTAGCGCTTATGACACCATCGGCTTTCACTTCTGCATAATCGCGCGCACGGCGTAACAGGCGGTTGGCGATGCGTGGAGTACCACGTGAGCGGCTCGCGATTTCGCGAGCGCCTTCAGCCTCGACCTTGATCTCGAGCAAATTTGCCGAGCGCATTATAATGTGACCCAGATCCTCGGCACTGTAAAATTCCAGGCGCTGCACAATGCCGAAACGATCACGCAATGGTGAGGTCAGCAATCCTGCACGCGTGGTGGCTCCAACCAGCGTAAAGGGAGGCAAGTCGAGTTTGATCGAGCGTGCCGCGGGACCCTCGCCAATCATGATATCGAGCTGGAAATCCTCCAGCGCCGGATACAGAATTTCTTCTACCACCGGGCTCAGGCGGTGAATTTCATCGATAAAGAGCACATCATGCGCCTCGAGATTAGTCAGTATAGCGGCCAGATCTCCGGCTTTTTCCAGTACCGGACCCGAAGTCTGGCGCAGGTTAACCTGCATTTCGTGAGCGATAATATGTGACAGGGTGGTCTTGCCAAGCCCGGGAGGACCGAATATCAATACATGGTCGAGCGCTTCCCGACGCTGGGTCGCGGCGCGGATGAAGATATCCATTTGCTCGCAAACCTCATCCTGGCCAACGTAATCGGTGAGTAATTTTGGCCGCAGCGCACGGTCCTGCGACAGTTCTTCGGCAACCGCGTCCGCGCTGATCAAACGATCTTCACTCATCGCTTGACCGTCGCCTGTAGTGCTTGCTTGATCAGCTGCGAGGCGCTGCTACGCGTTTCGCCCTGTTGTTGGGCTCGACTGATCATGTTTTCGGCATCTGCTGGCTTGTAACCGAGTGCCTGCAAAGCCTCTATCGCTTCGCTGACGATGGAATGACCACCGGCAGAGACCTGCTGGGCTGGCACGTCACCAAGCAGTGCTTCGATCTTGTCGCGCATTTCGATTACCAGGCGCTCGGCGGTTTTCTTGCCGACCCCGGGCAACCGGGTCAGCATGGCTATATCGTTGTTAGCAATGCAAAGCGCAAACTGCTGGTCATCGATTCCAGAAAGAATGGTGAGTGCCATCTTTGGACCCACGCCATTGATGCGAATCAGTTGACGGAACAATCTGCGTTCCTGTTCGCCGTTGAATCCGACCAGGCTGTGGGAATCATCTTTAACCAGCAAGTGCGTCCAGATCGAAATCTGTTCGCCAACCTCGGGCAGCTGGTAATAAGTCGTCATCGACACGTCCGCCTCGTAACCGACACCATTACAATCGACCAGTATTTGCGGTGCGCGTTTGGCGGCCAATATGCCTGTCAATCGGCTGATCATCTTTTACGACTTCTCCTGCGTTTGAGCAAACTGGAATCGATACCGGTCTTTTGTTGGGTAGCATAAAATTGTGCGTGACAGATAGCAATGGCGAGACCATCTGCCTCGTCGGCCTGTAGCTCCTGCCGAATTCCAAGCAATCGTTTGACCATATGCTGGACCTGCTCCTTGCTCCCGGCGCCACTACCGACGATGGCCTGCTTGATTTCACGCGGAGCATACTCGGCAATCTCGAGCCCGGCCTGATGCGCCGCACAAATCGCCGCGCCACGAGCCTGCCCCAGCTTCAATGCCGAATCCACGTTACGCGCCATGAAAACGTTTTCGATGCCCATCTGTTCAGGCTGATGCTTTCGGATCACCTCGTCTACCGCCGCAAAGATAAAACCCAGGCGCTGCGGCAGGCTATCTCCGCTGACCTTTATGTGACCACTGTCGATATAGTCAATACGGTTGACTTGATTGTCGATAAGGCCGAAACCGGTGATACGTGATCCAGGGTCAATCCCCAGGATAATCATTAAGCCTCGGCCTCGTAAGCTTCCTCGGGAATATCCGCA
>Ga0070724_10002086_pt1 | contig 11400 bp, 7 predicted proteins | sample tdDd001_FD_67278 | JGI IMG/M metagenome (GOLD analysis project Ga0070724, IMG submission 67278) | Marine sediment microbial communities from the Atlantic coast under amendment with organic carbon and nitrate - tdDd00.1 | ecosystem: Environmental > Aquatic > Marine > Coastal > Sediment | place...
GACGGTGCCTTTGCTATCCACAAAGAACCCCGAGCGGCTGAGCTTGGGCTGACGAATGTCCAACCCCGCGACCAGATCCACGCGCTGTTCCAGATTACTGCCGGCAGCGGGGTCCAGCACGCCGTCAATGCGGGCAAAGCTGGACTGCATCTCGCCCAGCAGGCGGGTGCGGCGCTCTTCGTCGCCGGTGGGCCAGATCAGGGTAAAGCCTTTGATCTGCCCGTCCTTTAGCGTGGCCTGGGTGTGGGACACGACTTGCGCGCCCTCGCCGACCAGTTTGAACGAGTCACCGTCCAGGTTGCGCGGGCCGTCCAGAGGCACGATTTCCAGCGTCTGCATGATGTCATACAGGCCATACAGCGTGTTGCGATCCCCCGTCTGAGAGATCAGCAGGACACGGGCCTGAGGCACCGATCCCGTGGCGGTGAAATGCGCAAAGGGGGCCTCGTATTTGTCGAACTTGACGGCGCCCAGGGGCAGTTTCATTTCGATGCCCATGCGGCTGTCCGCGGTGGTTTGCAGGTCCAGACCGTTCAGGATGGCGTTATATTGCGCCAGCAGCTCGGCGCGCTGGCCGGTGGTCATGACGCCGGTGGGTTCGTATCCGTTGGCCTCTTGCCAGGCGGACATCGAGGCGCGGGTGCCGCGCCCATAGGATCCGTCAATCGACGAGTTGTAGAACCCGGCCCATTGCAGCAGGCGCTGGAGGTCTTTCTTTTCGTCGCGGGTCAGGGCGGCCTCGCTGGCGCGGGCCTCGCGGATGGTTTCGTCGGGCTGACGAATTTCGGGCTCGGCCACGGGCTGAGGCTCTGGCTTTGGCGCGGTTTCGGTGGCCGGAGGCGCGGCGGGCGTGGTCACGCCAGCAGTCCCAACCGGCCAGAACTGGCTTTCGAAATTCGAGGAATAGGCGATGAAACTGTCACGTGGGATCGAGCCCTCGGCGCGGTAAACGCGCAACACTTGTTCGGCGTCATCACGCAGGTAGGGGCCCAGTGCGACGGCATACCAGCCCCCGGGCATGACGAATCCATTCACGTCCTGCAACTGTCCCGCATAGGCGCGTGCACGGTCCAGGGCCTGCGATAGGGTGGGTTGGGCCTCGATCTGTACCCAGACCGTATTGTCTTGTGCGAAAAGGCTTTTGGTGGTCATCACCAGAAAAATAAGAGCGGCGGTCACTAATCTCTGCATATTGTTAAAAGGTCCTTGCCCTGCATTTGTAAACGTCTTTGGGGATGGGTTTTACCAAATCACGCGTTTCATGCATCCAAATAATGCGTCTGGGTGCAATTGACCCCGCTTCCGGCTGGCCGTAGGTAGAGCGGGACTTTTTCTTGGGCCGATTAACGGACCACCAGAGGCTGGAATGATGGCAGAGACGACCACCAAACCGCGCAGTTTTCAGGAAATCATCCTGAGGCTACAGAACTATTGGGCTGAAAAGGGCTGCGCAGTGATGCAGCCCTATGACATGGAGGTCGGCGCGGGCACGTTCCACCCGGCCACGACGCTGCGATCCTTGGGCAATCGGCCCTGGGCTGCGGCCTATGTGCAGCCCTCGCGCCGCCCCACCGATGGGCGCTATGGCGAGAACCCGAACCGGTTGCAGCACTATTACCAGTATCAGGTGCTGATCAAACCCAGCCCGCCGGATCTGCAAGAGCTGTATCTGGGGTCTTTGCAGGCGATTGGCATCGACATGGATCTGCATGACATCCGTTTTGTCGAGGACGACTGGGAATCGCCCACTCTGGGCGCCTGGGGTCTGGGCTGGGAAGTCTGGTGCGACGGGATGGAAGTCTCGCAGTTTACCTATTTCCAACAGGTGGGCGGGCATGATTGCCATCCGGTGTCCGGCGAGCTGACCTATGGTCTGGAGCGGCTGGCGATGTATGTGCTGGGCGTCGATCACGTGATGGACATGCCGTACAATGATCCTGACGCGCCGATCGCGCTGAAATACGGCGACGTGTTCCGCCAGACCGAGCAGGAATATTCGCGCTGGAATTTCGACGTGGCGAACACCGACACCCTGTTGAAACATTTCGAAGAGGCCGAGGCCGAGTGCGAGGCGATCCTGTCGCAAGAGCATATCGACCCCAAGACCGGCAAGCGCATCATCATGGCGCATCCGGCCTATGATCAGTGCATCAAGGCCAGCCATCTGTTCAACCTGCTGGACGCGCGCGGCGTGATTTCTGTCACCGAACGCCAGGCCTATATCGGGCGTGTGCGGGCGCTGGCCAAACAATGCGCCGACGCCTTTGTGCAAACCGAGGCCGGGGGCTGGGCTGCGGAATGACCGGGAAACTGATAGCGGGGTTTATCGTGGTTACGGCTTTGGTTGCCGGTGTGGCGATGTATTACCTTCAGGTTTATGCCTATTACGACGAGGTCACGGCCTCGGGCACGGACGACGTGCAGATGACGTCGCTGGCCAGCGGTCAGCCTGAACCTATCGTCTATGATAATTTCCAGGCGATTGATTCCGACAGTTCTCCGATCCGGTTCCGGGCCTGTTTCACCACCAACCACAGCCAGGCGATGCTGAGCGAGACGTTCCAGTCCTATCAGGATGCCGCGCCGCTGGTTGCACCCGGCTGGTTCGACTGTTTCGACGCCAAAGACCTGGGGCACGCGCTGGAAAGCGGCTCGGCTCTGGCGTTCATGGGACAGGAAAATTACCGCTATGGCATCGACCGTATCGTCGCCGTGATGGATGACGGGCGCGGCTTTGTCTGGCACCAGATCAACCATTGCGGCGAGGTCGCGTTCAACGGTGAACCCGTGCCTGCCGATTGCCCAACTCCGCCAGAAGGCCACTGATATGCCCGATTTGCTGATCGAACTTTTCTCTGAGGAAATCCCGGCCCGGATGCAGACCCGCGCCGCTGACGACCTGAAGAAACGCGTGACCGATGGTCTGGTCGAGGCCGGTTTGACCTATGGCTCGGCTGCGGCCTTTTCGACACCCCGCCGTCTGGCGCTGACCATCGAGGGCCTGCTGGACCAAAGCCCAACCGTGCGCGAAGAGCGCAAAGGCCCCCGTGTGGACGCCCCCGAAAAGGCGATCGAGGGGTTCTTGCGCGGGGCGGGCCTGACCCGCGATCAGCTGGAAGAGCGCGATGACAAAAAGGGCCGCGTGTTCTTTGCCGTCATTGAAAAACCGGGCCGTCCGGCGGCCCAGATCGTGGCCGAGGTGCTGGAAGACTGCATTCGCAACTTCCCCTGGCCGAAATCCATGCGCTGGGGCGCGGGGTCGCTGCGCTGGGTGCGTCCGCTGCACTCGATCCTGTGCATTCTGACTGATGAATCGGGCGCCGAGATTGTCCCGATGGATGTGGACGGCATCACCGCTGGCAACACCACGCAGGGGCATCGGTTCATGGCCTCGGGGCCGTTTGTCGTGCACGGGTTCGATGACTATGTCACCAAGCTGAAGCGCGACCACGTTATTTTGTCCGCAACCGAGCGCGCCGATCACATCTGGCAAGACGCCACCAATCAGGCCTTTGCCAACGGGCTGGAGGTTGTCGAAGACCGCGGCCTGCTGGCCGAAGTCGCCGGGCTGGTTGAATGGCCCGTCGTGCTGATGGGGGAAATCGGCGCGGATTTCCTGGAACTGCCCCCCGAGGTGCTGCAAACCTCGATGAAAGAGCACCAGAAGTTTTTCAGCGTAAAGAACCCGAAAACCGGGCGGATCGAACGGTTCATCACCGTCGCCAACCGCGAAACCGCAGATCAAGGCGCGACCATTCTGGCGGGCAACCAAAAGGTGCTGTCGGCGCGTCTGTCGGATGCGAAGTTCTTTTGGGAGAATGACCTGCGTGTCGCCAAGGCGGGCATGTCCGACTGGACCGACCGCCTGTCCAACGTGACCTTTCATAACAAGCTGGGCACTCAGGCCGCGCGGATCGACCGGATTGCCGCTTTGTCGCGTGAAATCGCGCCTGTGCTGGGGATCGAGCCCGATCTGGCGCAGCAGGCAGCCGCCGTGGCCAAGGCCGATCTGTCCTCGGAAATGGTGTATGAATTCCCTGAATTGCAGGGGCTGATGGGGCGCTATTACGCGCAGGCCGCTGGCCTGCCGCAGGCCGTCGCCAACGCAGCCGAGCAGCATTACGCGCCGTTGGGCCCGTCGGATGAGGTGCCATCAGAGGCGGTTTCGACTATCGTGGCGCTGGCGGACAAGCTGGATACGCTGACCGGGTTCTGGGCGATCGACGAAAAACCGACCGGGTCAAAGGACCCGTTCGCGCTGCGCCGTGCGGCGTTGGGGGTGATCCGCATCATCCTGGCCGGGGACATCCGGGTCAATCTGGACCGTTTCATCGACAGCCAGTTGCTGAAGCATCAGATCAACCAGTCCGAAGGAACCGAGGCCGAGATGGCCGCGCTGAACGATATTCTGGATGAAATCGCTGATCACGGGGTGTTTGGCGCCGCGTTCCGCACGGTTCTGGACAAGCTGGACGGCAAGGATGACGCGCCGGATACCTCGGACGGGTCATTGTTGCAGACCATGGGGACCACCGTGCCCGATACCAGCACGGATCTGCTGGCGTTTTTCCATGACCGGCTGAAGGTCTATCTGCGCGATCAGGGGCTGCGGCATGACGTTATTGATGCCTGTCTGGCGATGCCGGGGACCGATGACCTGACCTTGTTGGTGAAACGTGCCACGACGCTGGGGGCCTTTTTGAAAACGGATGACGGGGAAAACCTGTTGCAGGGCTATAAGCGTGCCAACAACATCCTGACCCAGGCCGAGGCCAAGGATGGGGTCGAGTATTCCTATGGCGCGGATGTGAAATTCGCCGAAACCGACGAGGAAAAGGCGCTGTTCGCGGCGCTGGATGCGGCCGAGGCGCAGATCGCCCCGGCGATGGAGGCCGAGGATTTCGAGGCGGCCATGTCGGCCATGGCCTCGTTGCGGGCCCCGATTGACGCGTTTTTCGAGGCTGTTCAGGTCAACGCAGAGAATGAGGTTGTGCGTCGCAACCGTCTGAACCTGCTGTCGCGCATTCGCGTGATTTGCCTGTCGGTGGCCGATCTGGGCGTGATCGAGGGCTGATGGCAGGGGGCGCTGCCCCCTGACCCCCGGAGTATTTACAGCAAGATGAAAGCGCGCGCAGGAAAAATCCAGACGCGGGCTTGCCTTGTTGGGGCTGGGGCGTATTCTGCGGCTACTTATGAAAGGCGCCGCAGTGCAGCAAAATGATCCTGACATCACCTTGATCACCCCGGTGGCCCCTGTGGCGACCTCGACCCATGGCGGGCGGGCGAAATGTCTGCAACGCCTGGTGCGGTTGGATTTGCCGGTTCCGAAGACTGTTGCCCTGAGCTTTGATGCGGTGCATCGGATTGCGGCTGGCGAGACGCTGGATACGCAGGATTTGCTGAAGCCATTTGGCCCGTCGGCATTGGTTTGCGTGCGTCCGTCCTCGGAGGATCCTGATTGGGGCGGGCCGGGGGCTGTGCTGAATATCGGGATGAATGACGCGCTGTATGTCGAGCTGTGTGATCAGCTGGGGCAGGACGCGGCAAGCGCGATGTATCTGCGGTTTGTTCAGGCCTATGCGATTCATGTGGCGCGTCTGGACCCGGATATGTTTGATGATGTGCCTTCGGACGGGCCGGAGGGGCTGTCGGAGGCCTTGCGGGCCTATGAGGATGAGACCGAGGAGAGCTTTCCTCAGGATCCGGCGGTGCAATTGGCCGAGGTTTTGCGGTCCATGGCGCGGGCCTGGGAGGGGACGACCGCGCGTCTGTTGCGCCAGGCCAAGGGGGCGCCTGCGGATGCGGGGCTGGGTCTGGTTGTGCAGGAAATGGCGCTGGGGATGGGACTGGGTGAATGTGGCTCAGGCGTGATTCAGCTGGTGAATTCCAAGACCGGCGAGCCTCAGATCACCGGGCGCTACCTGTCGCAATCTCAGGGGCGCGATGCGCTGTCCAAAGGGGCAGGGGCGATGTTTCTGGGCCGGGACGAGCGCGGGCCGTCCTTGCAAGAGCTGGAGCCAGAGGCCTATGACGCGCTGATTGACCATACGCGGCTGATGCGGGTGCGGCTGCGCGAGGAAATGCAGGCGGAATTCACCATCGAAAACGGCCATGTGCATCTGCTGGACGGGGTGCGCGTGGCGCGTAGTGCCCGCGCGGCAGTGCGGATCGCGATCAGCCTGGCCGAGGATGGGATCATCCCCAAAGAAGAGGCGCTGACGCGGATTGAACCGCGTGCGATCAACGAATTGCTGCACCGGCAGGTGGATCCCGAGGCCGAGCGGGACCGCTTGGTCCAGGGGATTGCCGCCAGTCCGGGGGCTGCGACGGGGCGGATCGTGTTTTCGGCCGCCGAGGCGCAGGCCAGTGCGGCGCGGGGCGAAGCCTGTATTCTGGTGCGACGCGAAACCAGCCCCGAGGATATTCGCGGGATGCATGCCGCTGTGGGTGTGTTGACCGAACGCGGCGGGATCACCAGCCATGCGGCGGTGATCGGGCGTGGAATGGGGCTGCCTTGTGTGGTTGGGGCCTCGGCGTTGACGTTCAATCTGCGGCGCAGTGTGCTGCGGGCCCCGGATGGGCGTGAATTCCGCGCGGGCGATATTATCACGATCGACGGCACCAATGGCGAGGTCCTGGTCGGCGAGCCTGAGATGCTGGAAGCCACCCAGGACGATGCCTTTCTGACCTTGATGGGCTGGGCGGACGAGCACCGCGACATCGGGGTGCGCGCCAATGCGGATACCCCGGCGGATGCGAAAACGGCGCGGAACTTTGGCGCTCAGGGGATCGGCCTGTGCCGGACCGAGCATATGTTCTTTGAGGCCGACCGGCTGACCGTGATGCGCGAGATGATCTTTGCCGATGGTGTCGGGGATCGCCGCGCCGCGCTGGACCGTCTGTTGCCCATGCAACGCGAGGACTTTGCCGAGCTGTTCCGCATCATGCAGGGGCAGCCCGTATGTATCCGTCTGTTCGATCCGCCCTTGCATGAATTCCTGCCGTCCGACCGGGCCGGGCACCGCGAACTGGCCGAAGCGCTGGATCTGCCGCTGTCCGACGTGACCCGGCGGGTCGAGGACCTGTCGGAATATAACCCGATGCTGGGGATGCGCGGCGTGCGGTTGGGCATCACTATGCCCGAGATCTATGAAATGCAGGCGCGGGCGATCTTTGAGGCGACAATCGAGGCCAGCCGTGATGGCGATCCTGTGGTGCCAGAGATCATGATCCCGCTGGTGTCGGCCAAACGCGAGGTCGAGCTGGTCAAGACGCGCGTCGATGCAATCGCCGCCGCCGTACGCAACGAGACCGGCGTGACCTTTGCCTATCGTCTGGGCGTGATGGTGGAAACGCCGCGTGCGGCGCTGCGCGCTGCGGAAATCGCGCCGCATTGTGCGTTCTTGTCCTTTGGGACGAACGACCTGACGCAGATGACCTATGGTCTGTCGCGCGATGATGCCGGCCGGTTCATGTCGACCTATGTTCAGCAGGGTGTTTACCCAGAAGACCCATTTCATGTGCTAGATGTTGATGGCGTAGGCGAATTGCTGAGTATTGGGGCCGCGCGCGGGCGTGGGGCGCATCCGGGCTTGACCCTGTCGATTTGCGGTGAACACGGGGGCAACCCCGAATCGATCGCGTTCTGTCGTGCCGAAGGGTTCAGCTATGTGTCCTGTTCGCCTTTCCGGGTGCCCGTGGCGCGCTTGGCCGCTGCTCAGTTGGCGGTCCGCGATAAAATGCAATTCCCCGTCGCTAAGTAACAGTTATTTAAAACTTTTCTAATTATCTGAGCGGCGTGGCAGATGATGCTGCACTGCAACATGTCGCTGTAGCCCGGCCCTGCGGGTGGACGAACCGCGTTTTTTTCTCTAAGGGCCGGGTGCTATGACGACGTCAAACGGCGTTTCTGTCGCTCGGAGACTGATAAAATGCGTATCCTTTTGGCCCTTGTTCTGGCCGTTTCGACCGTGACCCCGGCCTTTGCCGACACACCGATGAACCAAGTGCTGAAGCAAGAACAGCGCGGCCTGTTTGGCGTGTCTGCTGCGCGGCTCAGCAAGTTGCTGCGCCCTGAGGGCAAGGTTGAGCAGATCAACTATACCCGCGCATGGCTGTCGTCTTTGCCGGTCGCCAAGGGCGGCGAACAGTGGCGCTGTCTGGCCGAAGCACTGTATTTCGAAGCGCGCGGCGAAAGCGTCAAGGGACAGTTCGCCGTGGCCGAGGTTATCATGAACCGCGTGGATAGCGCGCGGTTCCCCAATTCGGTTTGTGGCGTGATCCATCAGGGGACCGGGCGCAAATACCAGTGTCAGTTTACCTATACCTGTGACGGCCATGCCGAGGTGATCGCCGAACACAAGGCGTTTGAACGTGTGGGCAAGGTGGCCAAGCTGGTCATTGGCGGCGCACCGCGTGCGCTGACGGCCGGCGCGACGTATTATCATACCAAAGCGGTCAGCCCGAAATGGTCGCGTAAATTCGCGCGCACCACAACGATCGGCGTACACCATTTTTATCGCCACCCGACCGAGCTGTCTCAGAACTGATCACGTGCCGGTTTTGGTACCTGTTCTGGCGCTTGTTGTCTGTTAACCTCTTTGCGAAACCCGTAGGGTGGCGTTGAACTGACATTCGGGCCAGAGGGAACCATGTCTCAAGAAGTCAAATGGGCCTTTGCCCACCCGTCCGAACGGGCCGAAGGCACCGCCACCGAGGGGCCTTTGGACCGTATCTCGCTGCGCGATCACGTGGTCGAGGTCGAGATCGGCGCCTTTCAGACCGAACGTGGCACCACACAGCGTATCCGGTTCAATATCGTGGTTGAGGTTAAGCCGCTGACCGGCCCGGTGGATGATGATGTGGACCGGATCCTGTCCTATGACCGCGTGACCGAGGCCATCGCCCACGAATTATCCGCCGAACGGCTGAACCTGCTGGAAACCCTGTCCGAACGCATCGCAGAGCGCATCCTGGCCGAACCTCAGGCGATGCGCGTCTTTGTGCGGATCGAAAAACTGGATCGTGGGCCCGGTGCCCTGGGCGTGGAAATTGTCCGTGCCCGCAAGGATGCGCAGCCCGTTCCCCTTTCCGAGGATCGCCCGCATCCGCAAGTCGTTTACTTGTCGAACACCGCGATTCAGTCGCCTTTGTTGCCGCGATGGATCGACCAACTGGTCGAGGAGCATCGCCCAACGATCCTGTGCGTCGGGGCACCTGATGGGACGGCGCCCAAGGCCTCGAACCTGATGGCGCAGCGCCGGATTGATTTGCTGGCTGTGGAACAAAACGCCTGGGTTTTGGCGGGGCGCGACAAACGCTGTGTCGTGGTGAACACCCGAACCGAGCTGGACTGGTCGATGAAAAACGACCAGATCAGCGTCTGGGCCCCGTCCAAGATTGTGCTGGATGCGGTCGCGGGCCCGGCGGCCCAACCGCGCGATGCGTTGGCACAGGTTCTGTGGTTCGCCCGCGAAATGGAGGCCGCAGACGTGCTGATTATCGGCGAAGACCTGCCCAAAGATGATACGCTTCCATTGCGCGCGGTCGCTGTGGATGTGACCATGCTGTAATTCCAGCAGCCGACGATTTAGGTGCCAATTTCAGGCCCGGAGCTATTATGAAAAACTATTATCGCCCGATTCCACAGATTGATTCTGCACGTCCCAAAGGGGCTTTGCCCTTGGCAGGGGGCTGGGCCTGGTTCGACCGGATCGAAGTTCTGACCCGATCGGGTTCGCAGCATATTCTGGCCGCTGATGCCCCGGCTGACGTGTTGGAGCGCCTGACCGCGCCGCGCCCTTCGATTGCTGGGGTGCCGATGGATCGCCCCACGATCATGGGGATTTTGAACGTCACGCCGGACAGTTTCTCGGATGGGGGGGACCATGACGCGCCCGCGCAGGCCGTGGCCCATGCGCGCCAGATGGTTGCCGATGGCGCCGATCTGATTGATGTGGGCGGGGAATCCACCCGGCCCGGTGCAGACTGGGTTGCGGTTACGGACGAGATCGCCCGGATCGAGCCCGTCATCGCCCGTATCCGCGCGCAAATGCCGGTGCCGATCTCGATTGATACCCGCAAAGAGCCCGTGGCACGGGCCGCTGTCGCTGCTGGGGCGGATATTGTTAACGATGTTTCGGGGTTCACTTTTGACGGGGCTTTAGCCGGGTATTGTGCGCAGCAGAGCTTGCCTGTGATGGTGATGCATACGCAGGGCCCCCCACAAACGATGCATCTGGCACCGCGCTATGACAACGTGCTGCTGGACGTCTATGATTTCCTGGAAGAACGGGTCGCGCACCTGATGGATCTGGACATTCCACGCGGGCAGATCGTGCTGGATCCGGGCATCGGATTTGGCAAGGATCTAGAGCAGAACTTGTTGATTCTAAACCGTTTATCCCTGTTTCATGCGCTTGGCTGCGCAATCTTGCTGGGGGTGTCACGCAAGCGGTTTATCGGCACGATCGGTAACGCACCCGACCCCAAGGATCGCGCGGCGGGCTCGGTCTCGGTTGGGCTGCGGGCGGTGATGGATGGGGTGCAGATGCTGCGGGTCCATGATGTGGCCGAGACGCGCTCGGCGCTGGATTTGTGGATGGCGGTTCAGCGCGGCGAACATGTCGAATAGGGCCGCAATCCAGCGGATCAGGACCCCCATTCGTTAACCACATATCTGGTGTTTCAGATGGCTGTTTGCCTTGGTCGGTTTGTCTGTTCCCAAACAAAAAAGACCCCGCGCTGAGGCGGGGTCTTTTCTGGTTTTGATACAGAGCCTTAGTTTTTGGCTTTGTCGACCATTTTACCGGCCGAAATCCACGGCATCATGCCGCGCAGCTTGGCGCCGGTTTCTTCGATCATGTGCTCGTCATTGGCACGACGCGAAGCTTTCAGGGTCGGCTGGCCAACAGCGTTTTCCAGCATGAAGTCGCGGACGAATTTGCCCTGCTGGATGTCTGTCAGGACGGCTTTCATTGCGGCTTTGGTCTGCTCGTAGGGCAGGATGCGCGGGCCGGTGACGTACTGGCCGTACTCGGCCGTGTTCGAGATCGAGTAGTCCATGTTGGCGATGCCGCCTTCATAGATCAGGTCCACGATCAGTTTGACCTCGTGCAGACACTCGAAATAGGCCATTTCGGGCGCATAGCCTGCTTCGACCAGGGTCTCAAAGCCGCAACGGATCAGCTCAACCAGGCCACCGCACAGAACGGCTTGTTCACCGAACAGGTCGGTTTCGCATTCTTCGCGGAAGTTGGTTTCGATGATGCCGGAACGACCGCCACCGATGGCCGAGCAATAGGACAGGCCGATTTCCAGCGCTTTGCCGGTCGCGTCACAGTCCACAGCCACCAGGCAGGGCACGCCGCCGCCTTTGGTGTATTCGCCGCGCACGGTGTG
>Ga0070724_10002087_pt1 | contig 11397 bp, 8 predicted proteins | sample tdDd001_FD_67278 | JGI IMG/M metagenome (GOLD analysis project Ga0070724, IMG submission 67278) | Marine sediment microbial communities from the Atlantic coast under amendment with organic carbon and nitrate - tdDd00.1 | ecosystem: Environmental > Aquatic > Marine > Coastal > Sediment | place...
CCAGCTCCTGGCGGACCAGCACGGCAACAATCCCGAGCGCCGCACCCAGTGCCAGCGCGCCTACATCCCCCATGAATACCATGGCGGGATAGGCGTTGAACCAGAGAAACCCGAGGCCCGCACCGACCAGCGCGCCGCAAAAGACAACGAGCTCGGCTGTCTCGCTGATGTAGGGAATACCCAGATAGGTAGCAATCTTCACGTTACCCGTTGTGTAGGCGAACACCCCGAGCGCACCGGCAATCAATACGGTTGGCAGGATCGCAAGCCCGTCGAGCCCGTCAGTCAGGTTTACTGCATTGCTGGTGCCGACGATTACAAGGTAAGTCAGCAGCACGTACATCCAGCCAAGATTGATCGCGATATCCTTGAAAAAAGGAACAAGCAATGCTGTCTCTGCAGGCGTAGTCGCCGTCATAAAAAGAAAAACCGCAACAGCCAGTGCGACCAGCGACTGCCAGAATACCTTGCTGCGTGGCGCCAGGCCGTCTGAATTCTTCAAGACCAGTTTTTTATAATCATCCACCCAGCCAATTGCACCGAACAAGGTCGTTACCAGCAACACGACCCAGACATAATGATTGGAAAGATCCGCCCACAGCAGGGTTGCAATTGAAATGGCAACCAGGATCAGCGCACCACCCATGGTCGGCGTGCCCGCCTTGACCAGGTGCGACTCCGGCCCGTCACTGCGCACGGACTGTCCGATCTGGTAACGGCCGAGCCTGCGTATCATCTCCGGACCAACAACAAACGAAATAATCAATGCGGTTAACACACCGAGGATGGCGCGCAAGGTCAGGTACTGGAAAACATTGAAACCGCTGTAGAACTGGCTCAGGTAATCCGTCAAGTACAAGAGCATTAGCAACCCTCCCCAAAAGGTTGTGTGTCCAGCGCTTCAACAACGCGCTCCATGTGCATGCTGCGCGAACCCTTTACAAGGATATGCAGCGGGCTCTGCATGTCCTTGCGCAAGGCCGCAAGCAGTTCATCCATCCCGGCAAACGCACCGCCCTTGCCTTCAAATGCAGTGAATGCCTGCTGCGCCAGCTCGCCAAGACTGTAGAGCCGGCTTATTCCGGCAGCCTGCGCCTGACTGCCTGCCTTGTAATGCAATACGGCCGCATCATCACCCAGCTCACCCATATCACCCAGCACCAGCCAGGTTTCGCCCTGCGCCTGTGCCAGCACATCGAGCGCGGCCTGCAATGATTCCGGGTTGGCGTTATAGGTATCGTCGATCAGGGTGACATCATTGGGCAGTTGATGAATAGTGAAGCGCCCGGCAACCGCTGTCATGGACTCCAGCCCGTCACGCACGTCATCCAGGCTGGCGCCGGCGGCAAGTGCTGCAGCAGTGGCGGCCAGTGCATTCATTACGTTGTGTTTACCCGGCACAGGCAGGCGTACTGCAATCTCGCCCTGCCCGGTCACCAGCCTGACATCACTGCCACGGGTATCACCCTTCCAGTCGGCATGCACAGCCGCATTGGCAGTCAGCCCGAAATCGACAATCCGGCAATCTGCGGCCATCTCGCGCCACAGAGGTGCAAATTCGTCATCGGCATTGATCACTGCAACCGCGTCCCTGTCGAGACCCGCAAACACTTCGCCTTTTGCCCTTGCAACACCCTCAAGGTCACCAAAACCCTGCAGGTGTGCCGGGCCTGCATTCGTGACGACTGCAATATCCGGTTGCGCAATACCGGCAAGGTACGCTATTTCACCGGGGTGGTTCGCACCCATTTCCAGCACTGCAAATTCATCTGCTGCACCAAGCCGCGCCAGCGTCAATGGCAGACCAATATCGTTATTCAGATTGCCCTGCGTCGAAAGTGTCTGCCCGCAACGTTTCAATATGGCCTCCAGCATCGCCCGCACGGTGGTCTTGCCGTTACTGCCGGTAATCGCAAGTACCGGAATCGAAAACTTGCCACGCCAGTACTTTGCCAGGCTGCCCAGCGCAAGCCGCGTATCAGACACCTTGAGCAATGGCATTTCAGTCTCGCAGTCTATACTGACGGTTGCTGCCGCCGCCCCCTGCGCTTGTGCCTGCTGCAGATATTGATGGCCATCAAAGTTCGGCCCCTGCAATGCGAAGAACAGGGCACCCGCCTCGAGCGTCCTGCTGTCAGTGCTGATGCCATGAAACGCAACATCTGCAGACGGATAACAGGAACCATCCAGCACCTTTGCAGCTTCTGAAAGTTGCATGGCCATCATCGCGACCATTCCCGCACCAGCGCCATGACACGTTCACGGTCACTGAACGGAACTGCCCGGGTACCGACAATCTGAACCGTCTCATGCCCCTTGCCGGCAATCAGTACCAGGTCATCCGGCCCCGCTTCCTGCATCGCCCGGGTAATGGCATGGGCACGGTCATGTTCAATATGCGCCAGGGCGGGCCGCTTCAGTCCGGCACAGATTTCATCAATAATTTGTTGCGGGTCTTCGCTGCGCGGATTGTCATCGGTCAGCACAATCTCGTCGGCAAGTCGTTCGACAACAGCACCCATCAGCGGCCGCTTGCCACGGTCACGATCGCCGCCAGCCCCGAACACACACCAGATCTTGCCAGTACAATGTGCGCGCAGCGAACCAAGCACGGCTTCCAGGGCGCCCGCCGTATGCGCATAGTCAACGACAACCAGGGGGTGTGCAGCACCAACATCAAAACGTTCCATGCGCCCGGCTACCGTGCGGGTTACCGCAAGACGCCTGAGTGCCTCGTTAAGCGGCAAACCCGTCACACACAAACAGGCAAGTGCTGCAAGCAGGTTACTGGCATTGAAACGGCCCAGCAGGGAGCTCTGCAAGCGACCGCCGCCCCAGGGCGTATTTACATCCATGGACATACCCGAACTGTTAAACTCCAGGTTACGCCCAATCACCCACTGTGCAGGGAAACGCGTGCGAAACGGTTCATTCTCAAGACGATAGGCAATCGGTGCTACACCCGGTGGAATATCGTCCAGCAAGGCCGCACCAAAACCGTCATCCGCGTTGATAACAGCGTAGCGCAGGCCATCTGCGTGAAACAGTTTACGCTTGGCGGCTGCATAGGCCTCAACGTTACCGTGATAATCGAGGTGATCACGCGTCAGGTTGGTCAACACTGCAATGTCAAAATCCACGCCATGGACACGTCCCTGGTCCATGGCGTGTGAGGAAACTTCTGCAACAACACAACGCGCACCCTGTTTCTGCATGTCGTAAAGCGAGTGCTGCACGGTCAGCGCATCCGGTGTGGTATGCGTTGCCGCAGACAAGCTGCCAAACAAACCATAACCGAGCGTTCCAATTACACCGCAACGCCGGTCACCGCTGTTCAGTGCCTGGGCAATAAAATGTGAACACGAGGTCTTGCCATCTGTACCGGTAACACCAATCACAAACAGGCCGCGTGACGGATGCCCGTAAAAACGCTCTGCAATAATACCGGTCCGCTGACGAAGAGCGGGGACTGCCACCACCGGTACCGGCAGCAACGCGGCCATTTCCGCAAAACCGGCATCATCGGCAACCGGCTCCCATATAACTGCCGCCGCACCCAGTGCGATCGCCTGGCGCGCATGCTGAAGCCCATGCGTCTGCGTTCCGGCAACAGCCAGGAACACATCACCCGCCTGCACCTTGCGGCTGTCAAGCGCAATACCGGAAACCACCAGGTCCTGCCCGATGTTTACATCGTCAAAACCATGCAATAACCCGGCAAGGGTATGCTCTGCCATCAAAGCCTCGGCTGACATCATGCAGGCTCTCCCTTTGAGTCAAGCCGTGTTTGCAGTAACGGCACATCATCAGGTGGCACAGCCAGCAAGCGTAACGTCCCTGACATCACGGCGGAAAATACAGGTGCCGCCACGAGTCCGCCGTAGTATTTCCCGCCCGATGGCTCATCGACCATGACCACCATTACAAATTTCGGATCACTGGCCGGCGCCATACCTGCAAAAACTGCCAGGTACTTGTTGTCTGAATAGCCGCCCGCTTCCGACTTGCGCACCGTACCTGTCTTGCCGGCCACACGGTAACCGGCAACCTGCGCGGCCTGTGCCGTCCCGTCGGGCCCCGTTACCTGCTCCAGCATATCGCGCACCTGTCGTGCAATCCGCGCCGGCATTACCCGCTGTTCGTCAGCGGCCCCGGCTTGCTTCAGAAAGCTAACCGGCCGCTTGATGCCATCCGCGGCCAGCACGGCGTAGGCCTGCGCCAGTTGCAAGGGCGTGACGGAAATGCCGTAACCGAAAGACAGTGTCGCGGTTTCTATTGCATTCCAGCCATCGTGATAGGGCAACAGGCCCGAGGCCTCACCGGGGAAAGCGCTGTAGGTCTGCACACCGAAACCTGCATCAGACAACTGCTGCCAGATATCTTCTGCCGGTAGCGACAGGGCAATCTTGCTGATGCCGACATTACTGGACTTGCGAATCACACCGGCAACATCCAGCTGGCCGTAGTCGCGCGTATCACGCACCGTATTGACACCGACCTTGAGCCATCCGGGTGCTGTCCCGACCGGGGTATCGGGTTGATAGCGCCCGCTCTCAAGGGCCGTCGCCACGATAAACGGCTTCATGGTTGAACCCGGCTCAAAAACATCGGTTACTGCACGGTTACGAATACGGCTGCTGCGTAACTTCTTGCGGTTATTGGGGTTGAACGCCGGCTGGTTAACCATTGCCAGCACTTCACCGGTGCTGATGTCCAGCACCACGGCAGATCCCGAGCGCGCCTTGTGTTCCTGGACGGCCCTTTTCAGTTCACGAAAAGCCAGGTACTGGATTCGGTGATCAATACTCAGCTCCAGGTCCTTACCCGGGCGCGGGCGACGAATACTTTCCACGTCCCCGATAAAATTATGCCTGCCGTCCTTTATGACCCGCTTGGCCCCCGCTTCGCCGCGCAGCCATTCTTCGTAGGCCAGCTCCAGGCCTTCCTGGCCAACATCGTCGATATTGGTAAAACCAAGAATATGCGAGGCAACCTCACCGGCCGGGTAGTAACGCCGGTATTCGCGCTGCAAATAAACACCGGGAATATCCAGATCACTGACCTGTGCTGCCAGTGCCGGACTGATATGCCGGCGCAGGTAAATAAATTCACGGCCGGAACGGCTCGCCAGCAAGTCCCGCACTGACTTGTGCTGAAGTGACAATACCTTTACCAGTTCCGGGATACGCTGTTGCTCGCCACCCAACTGCTGCGGGTTTACCCACACAGATTCAACCGGCGTACTGATCGCCAGCGGCTCTCCATTGCGGTCGGTAATCTTGCCACGGTGTGCCGACAGGCTGACCACACGGATATGGCGCGCCTGCACCTGGTCCTGCAGAAACTGGTTGTCCAGCACCTGCAGACTGACTGCGCGCCACACAAGTACCGCAGCCGCCAGCCCCATGCACATGTACAGGAAAATACGGCGGCCATCACCGGCAGAATTGGTCTGATTACGGCTCATGGCCTTATAATCACCGTGTTGGCGCGAGACAGGTTCACCATGCCGAGACGTTTACGGGCAGCACTCTCAACCTTGCCCTGGGTGGTCAGGGTGCTTTGCTCCAGCTGCAACTGCCCCCACTCAATATCCATGTTGTCCCTTTCATCGCCGAGCGACTGCAACTCGATAAACAACTTGCGGCCCTGGTGCTTTGCATACACCACGCTGATGGACGAAGCGATGACGGCAAACACCAGCAGCAGCAAACCGACCGGACGCATTATCATTGCAACCGCTCCGCCACTCTCAGTACAGCGCTGCGCGCGCGCGGGTTGCCGGCCACCTCTGTTTCACTGGCACGCACTGCCTTGCCAACCGGCCTGAGCCGCGGCGTGTAATCCATCCCGGCAAGCGGGAATTCAATCGGCGGCTGTTCGCCCTTGTATTCGTGCCGGATAAAGCGTTTGACGATGCGATCCTCAAGCGAATGAAAACTGATAACGGCGAGACGGCCATGAGGGGCCAGTACATCCAGCACCTGGTCGAGCACCGCCTTGATGTCATCCAGCTCGTGATTGATGAAAATACGGATCGCCTGGAAACTGCGGGTCGCCGGGTGCTTGTTCTTTTCACGCACGGGCACGGCGGCGGCTACCAGCTCGGCGAGTTCACGCGTTGTGCGCAACGGCCGTGTGCTACGCAACTCAACAATGGCCCGTGCAATACGGCGCGCAAAACGTTCTTCGCCGAGGGTTTTCAGGACAATGCTGATGTCGTGCTCATCGGCCTGCTCCAGCCACTGTGCCGCACTGATACCCGAACCCGGGTCCATGCGCATATCGAGGGGGCCATCTTCGGAAAAACTGAAACCGCGTGATGCATCATCCAGCTGGGGCGAAGACACGCCGAGGTCGAGCAACAGGCCGTTGACCCGCCCCGTCAGTTCCCGCTGCGCAACTACCTGGCTCAACATGGTGAAGGTACCCTGCTCGATTTCGAAACGAGGATCATCTCCAAATTGCATTCCGGCTGACTGCACGGCTTCAGGGTCCTTGTCCATCGCCAGCAAGCGGCCCGAAGGTCCGAGCGCCGCAAGAATGGCACTTGCATGACCGCCGCGACCAAAGGTTCCGTCCACGTAGACTCCATCCGGTTGTATTGCCAGTCCCTCCAGTGCTTCCCTGAGCAGCACCGGCTGGTGTGAATAATCGCCGCCCACGATCAGAGCGTCAGTGTTTCCAGCGAATCAGGCAGATCGTCGCCGTCATCAGACACCCATTCGGTACACTTCTTTTCCCAGGCCTCTTCGTTCCAGATTTCAAACTTGTTACCAAGACCCGCCAGTACGACACGCTTTTCCAGTGACGCAAACTCGCGCAAGCGCGGCGGAACAAGAATTCGCCCGCTCTTGTCCATCTCGATTTCGGTAGCATGACCCAGCACCATGCGCTGCAGGGTGCGGGTGCGTTTGTTCTGGTTGGGAAGGCGGACGAGCTTGCGTTCGATCTCGTCCCAGTCAGGCTGGGGATACAGCAGCAGGCAGCGGTCATCGTGGACCGTCAGTACGACATGGCCCTCGCAACGCGTCATGAGATCTTCGCGGTACCGGGTCGGAAAGGCCAGGCGACCCTTCGCATCCAGATTGACCGCACTGCCACCCTTGAACAAATCCGCCCCCTTTTGATCCCTTGAAACCCATTAATTACCACTGAGCCCCACTTTGCGACACTATAGGGAGAACGACCGGATTCGTCAAGCTAAATCAGGAAAAAACCTCCATCTGGACAGTAACTTAGGCCATTTTTACAGTTTTTCCCGACAACACTGCCAACATATAAATTATAAATCAAAAGCTTGGCAGATTTACCTAGTGTAACTTGGTAACTTTTGCCTCCTAAGTGGCATTTTCGGGCTGAAATCAGACCCTGAAAATACCTGGCGGTGAGCATTATACGCCGATTCGATCACAATATCTTGGGTTCCTATCACCTGATTTTATCTATATACGGTGATTAAACCCACTGAATAAAGAACAGGGAACCCTTATCGCGGATGCGATCCGCTCCTACGCACGAACCAACACCTGTAGGAGCGGATCGCATCCGCGATTTTTCACACCCATAAAAAAGGCCTGCAATGCAGGCCTTTTTATTTACTGGCTACAGCTGACCGCTAGAACGGGATGTCATCGTCGAAGTCACCACCAGCGGCGGCTGCAGCAGGTGCAGGCGCCATGGCCGGGGCTGATTTGGACTCACCGGAGAAGCTTGCACTGCTGCCGCCACGGCTGTCGAGCATCTGCATCTGGTCGGCTACAATTTCCGTTGTATAGCGGTCATTACCGGAATTGTCCTGCCACTTGCGGGTCTGCAGTTTGCCTTCAATATAGACCTTCGAGCCTTTCTTTAAATACTCACCGGCAATCTCGCCGAGGCGGCGGAACATGACGATCCGGTGCCATTCCGTCTTTTCCTGCTGCTCGCCACTGCTCTTGTCCTTCCAGGACTCGGACGTTGCCAGGGTGATATTGGCAACGGCGTTGCCATTTGGCATGTAGCGCACTTCCGGGTCCTTGCCCAGGTTCCCGATCAGAATTACCTTGTTTACTCCTCGTGCCATGATGCTCTCCTGTTATTGATAGGGTTTTCTGGCCCTGTTTGTGGCTAACCCGGTTTAATTATTTTCGTACTTAATTTGTGGCCTTATTCTATGCCAAGGCTCGCACGGGTTCTATGCCTTTGAGGCGCTAAAACCCGCGATTTTCTATGGCAAGCTGGACTCATTAAACAGCTGTTTATCCACCTTTAAATAAGCGATGCCCTCCTCCTCCACTACGACCACCTCGGAAACTCCTTGTAGCGCAGACAGTTGCCGCGATAAAGCCATTGCACCACCCGGCATAGCCGTATCGATTCTGTAGAGAAAGGTGCTCAGCTTGGCCGGTGACCTCATGAAAACGGCCAGCACCAGCCACACCAGTGTACCCAGCCCTGCCCACAGAAAAACAGCATGAATACCGGACAAACCCTGTAATACGCCGCCCACTGTACCGCCCAGAAATACCCCCAGGAACTGCGAGCTGGAATAGACCCCCATGGCCGTACCGCGGCAGTCAACCGGTGCGATGCGCGAAACCAGTGACGGCAGCATCGCCTCCAGCAGGTTGATCGCAGTGAAAAACACGATCAGCAATACCACCATACTGACAATGCTGACGGGCACGAGATACAGGCCCAGTTCTGCCAGAGCCAGCAGGCCAATGGCAAACAGGAGTACTGCCTTTGTATGGCCCTTGCGCTCTGCCTGGATGATCAATGGCAGCATCGCCAGTACAGAAACCACCAGCACAGGCAGATAGAGCTTCCAGTGATGTACAGACGCGATGCCAGCCTCATCACGCAACACCAGCGGCATCACTACGAAAGTTGCCGTCAGCACGACATGCAACATCAGGATGCCAAAATCGAGCCGTAGCAATTCAGGATGCCGCAGTATGCGGCCCAACTGGGCCGGGATGGTCTCGGCCTCACGGTGCGGCCGGCTCAACACCGGGTGTGGCACCACGAAAGCCACGACCAGCACCCCTGCAAGGGCGAGACCGACAGTGACCCAGAAGATACCGGGTACACCTATCCATTCATTCAGAACCGGGCCGAGAATCATGGCTGCGGCAAAGGCCAGGCCGATGCTCATGCCGATCAGAGCCATGGCCTTGATGCGGTGTTCCTCGCGGGTCAGGTCCGCGGTCAATGCCATAACGGCCGCGGCAATTGCCCCGGAGCCCTGCAGGGCACGCCCGAGAATGACTATATAGATGGAGTCCGCCAGGGCCGCGACCAGGCTGCCGAGGGCGAATACCAGCAGGCCACCGATAATGACAGGCTTGCGCCCGATGCGGTCCGACAACAGGCCGGCAGGAATCTGCAGCATGGCCTGGGTGAGGCCATAGGCGCCGATGGCCAGTCCGGTCAGCGCCGGGGTGACGCCCTCCAGCTCAGTGGCATAGAGGGCAAATACCGGCAGAATCATGAACAGGCCCAGCATGCGCAGGGCGTAAACACCTGAAAGTGAAAGGGCTGCGCGTAATTCGAGACGGTTCATCCCCGCCCCCCGACCTCCTGCCTGACTCACTCTCTGAAATCCTCTTTGCACTGCAGCATGAAAACGCCGTATATTAACAGGTTGCCGATTTCCAAGTGAGACAAGATGGATACGATTTCAATACGCGGTGCCCGGACCCACAACCTGCAAAACGTTGATCTGGACCTGCCGCGCGACAAGCTGATCATCATCACCGGGCTATCGGGCTCCGGCAAGTCCTCGCTCGCCTTCGACACGATCTATGCCGAGGGGCAACGCCGCTACGTGGAATCCCTGTCTGCCTATGCACGGCAATTCCTGTCGATGATGGAAAAACCGGATGTTGACCACATCGAGGGCCTGTCACCGGCCATCTCCATCGAACAGAAATCGACCTCGCACAATCCGCGCTCCACCGTCGGCACCATTACCGAGATCTATGACTACCTGCGCCTGCTGTATGCGCGCGTTGGCACACCGCATTGCCCGCAGCACGATAACGTGCTGGAAGCGCAAACGGTCAGCCAGATGGTTGATCATGTGTTGTCATTGCCGGAGGGCAGCCGGCTGATCCTGCTGTCACCCGTGGTACAGGCACGCAAGGGTGAACATGTGCAGGTACTGGAAGAGTTGCGTGCACAGGGTTTTGTACGCGCACGCATCGATGGTGAAGTCATTGAGCTTGACCAACCGCCAAAACTCGACCTGCGCCGCAAGCACGTCATTGAAGCCGTTGTTGACCGTTTCAAGGTGCGGCCTGACGTACAGCAACGTCTTGCCGAATCATTCGAAACCGCACTGCATTTGTCAGACGGGCTGGCGCGTGTTGCCTGGATGGACAAAACCGGCAATGAAGAGCTGTTGTTCTCGGCAAAGTTCGCCTGTCCGGAATGCGGTTATTCCCTGTCCGAACTGGAGCCACGGCTATTCTCATTCAACAACCCGGCCGGTGCCTGCCCGGAATGCGATGGCCTCGGCGTACGCCAGTACTTTGATCCGGAACGTGTCGTTGCCCACCCTGAACTCAGCCTTGCGGGCGGCGCCGTGCGCGGCTGGGACAGGCGCAACGCCTATTATTCACAGCTGATTACATCGCTCGCGCAACACTATGGCTTCGATACCGAGATACCCTTCGAGGAACTTCCAGAGGACATCCAGGACATCGTCCTGCATGGCAGCGGCAAGGAAGTAATCAGTTTCAGTTATCTGAATGAGCGCCGCGGCAAGGTAGTACGCAAGCACACCTTTGAAGGCATCATCTCGAACATGAAACGCCGCTACCGGGAGACAGAGTCTTCCACGGTGCGCGAGGAACTGGCACGCTATCTCAGCAACCAGACCTGTCCGGACTGCAACGGCACACGCCTCAACGAAGCAGCCCGGCATGTTACGGTCAGCGGCAGAACCCTGCCTCAAATGACGGAACTGCCAGTCGGCTCCAGCCAGGAACTGTTTGCGGAGCTGCATCTCAAGGGCCGCCGTGGTGAAATTGCTGAAAAGATTATGAAGGAAATCAACCAGCGACTTTCCTTTCTCGTCAACGTTGGCCTCGACTACCTGTCACTGGACCGCAGTGCAGAAACTCTTTCCGGTGGCGAGGCCCAGCGCATCAGGCTTGCAAGCCAGATCGGCGCAGGACTGGTCGGCGTCATGTATGTACTGGATGAACCGTCCATCGGCCTGCATCAACGTGACAACCAGCGCCTGCTGAACACACTCACGCACCTGCGTGACCTGGGTAATACTGTCATCGTCATTGAGCATGATGAAGAAGCGATTCGTGCCGGCGACCATGTTGTTGATGTGGGCCCCGGTGCCGGTATACACGGCGGTCGGATTGTTTCACAGGGAACGCCGGAAGATATTATTGC
>Ga0070724_10002088_pt1 | contig 11394 bp, 5 predicted proteins | sample tdDd001_FD_67278 | JGI IMG/M metagenome (GOLD analysis project Ga0070724, IMG submission 67278) | Marine sediment microbial communities from the Atlantic coast under amendment with organic carbon and nitrate - tdDd00.1 | ecosystem: Environmental > Aquatic > Marine > Coastal > Sediment | place...
GAAAAGCGGGAATGAATTAGTGCAATGGCCGATTCAAGATCTTCATCCAGCAAATCGGTATAATACTGTCGGGTTTGATGCGTTCTAAACTGCCCCTTGTACACAATGGTTTTGTACGAAAAGGACGTGAAATAAAAGGCCTGACTATCGTTTAGAATCAGCTTATTAATTGTATGTGCACTGTACTGGCGTAATACAAATAGCTTGCGTTCCAATTCCATACCTGTCAATCCATCTTTGTGCTTCACAAAAAGCTGCTCTCCTTTCGGCTCAGTCTTACGAGCAGTTTCACCTACCGCATTCGATACACCAGGCACATCGCGGTAACCAATCAAGTCAAAACCCAGTTCAGACAAGTTGATATTCAAAAGTCTTCGACAATCTTCTCTCTGTTTCACATCATCAGGAAAATAGATCATTCCCACACCATATTCACCAAAGGCTGGCAGTTCCATCCCTATTAATTTCAGCTCCTTTCTAAAAAACTTGTCTGGTACTTGTATTAAAATACCAGCACCATCACCTGTTTCAGGATCACTACCAATAGCACCACGGTGTTCCATATTTTCCAACATGGTGAGTGCATCAAGTACAATTTGATGGGATTTCTTTCCTTTTACATGGGCAATAAAACCTATACCGCAGGCATCTGATTCACATTGGGGCAGATACATCGACTTCTTTTGTTGCTCATATTCATCATCGGGTAGATTCAACTTTGTCATAAAAATTCTTCTTGGCTTAGATGACTTAACTTTAAAAGCTAAATCAAGGGTTAATAGTTTTCCAACTGCTCTTCAGGGATTAGTGGTTAATAAATAGCAGTCGTTCTGATTTTTAAGACGATTTAAGGAAAAGTCAAAAAATGGCGCACAAATAAATCAAGTTATCCTACACATAGTAGGAAACTCATATTTCCGTCATTTAGGAAGTGTTGTTGTTTTCTATTTAGCAGACTCGAACTCTTGCTTTTTGTGCCTCCAATTTGGACTTAATTCCAATCAAAATAAAGGGATAATTTGATCAAAAAATCAGGCTATGCAATTATTGTGAATCCTTGTTTGCAATGACATCAAAACTGTGTTTATTTTCTGATGTCATGTCTTAAATATAGAATATCAGTAGTGAAAAAGCAAACAACAGAATTCGATTTATCACGCTTTCAAGTTGAAAAAAACGAAAATATTCCGATAAATAAGAATGGTCATTAAAGCTCCAGCCCTTTATAAGTGATCTGTTGCGCGAATAAGAATCCAAACCCATTAACACAACAGTCAAAATCTTCTTTTTTTATATTTTTTTTCAAAAAGCATGAAGGCAAAATCATGCAAAGGATTACGAAACATGGGGTGTTAAGAAAATTTCAACTTAAAAACACCAACAAAAAGATCTTATCATAAATCAAGCAAACGATTTCGATTTTGGTCTTTTAATGACAATCCCTTTCATCAATAATCAGTACGAGACACAGTGATAAATAAAAAAGGCGAAGATTTTAATCTTCGCCTTTTAATTAAATTAATACAGATTGTAAATCTATACTATCTCTTAATAATTTTATACGCTTTTTTGTTTTGATCAGATTCTATAAGCAACATATACATGCCAGCTTTTAAATTCTGAACTGATTTCTGAATTTTTAGGCTACTCATATTATTCTGATGCGTTTCCTTGAAAATTTGATTACCAGTTAAAGATAACAAGCTGATGGTAATTTTATCTGAATTGATACCCGATAAATCAATGTGCAACTCATTTGCCACAGGATTAGGATAGATATTTACGATTTCTTCAGTCGTAATTTCTTCAACACCTAAAATGTAATCTGTGACGATTTTGAACTCTTGTTTGATCATATATTCACCATCGGTAAGAGAAAGTACAACATTATAATCTCCAATATGCATTGGAGTTCCTCTCAACACATACTTTCCATCACCTTTGTTTGAGAGACTTAACCAACTGGGTAATTCGATTGCTTCAACAGTTAAATCATCTCCATCAATATCGAAACATTCTACTTCATAAATATATTCTAAAGTTAGTAGTATAGATGTGCTTGGCTCGCTAGAAAATTCTGGAGCTTCATTTTTATCGCTAACTTCAATGACCAACTCTTTAGTTACTGATAAGCCAGCTTTATCGGTAGCAGTAATACTGACGGTATAGGAACTTCTTTCTTCGTAATTGAAAACTGAAGTTGTAATTAATTGATCGCCCTCAACTTTAAAATTATCATTAGAAAGAATCGTAAAACTTATAAGATCATTGGCATCTTTTTCATTAGAACTTAGTGTACCAATTTCGAAGCCAGCTTCAGTATTTTCTTCAACAGTAGCCGACGAAAGTTCGATAACTGTAGGAGCTTCATTGACATCAACAATTGAGATATTAAAGGCTTTATCAAATGATAAGCCAGCTGCATCACTTACAGTAATATTTACAGTGTAAACATTTTTTGTTTCATAATCGAAAGTTGACTTTGTAATCAATTCGTCGCCTTTGATTTCGAATTTATCGTTGGCCTCAATTGTGTAGCTTTGTGTATCATTCTCATCAACATCGGTGCTTTTAAAAGTACCTACCAAAGTACCAATACTTGCATCTTCAAACAATTGATTCGTGGTATTCAATTCGATATCTGTAGGCGCTTCGTTGACATTTGAAATACTAATAAAAAACTCTTTTTCAACTTTTAAACCCTCAGCATCTGTAGCTATCATCAAAATAACAAATGACTTTTGAGTCTCATAATCTAAAGCTGATTTTGTAAGCAGCTTATCAGCTTCGAGCTTAAAGCAATTGTTCTCAATAATAGAGTAAGTTAATACATCATCTTTATCAACATCAACAGCAGTTAATGCTCCTACTACTGTTCCTACAGGTGCAGTTTCTTCAATTTCACTGTTCGATAGAGTAAGAGCTGTTGGTGCTTCGTTAACGTTAAGCACCGTAATAGTTAGCTCTACTGTAGAAGCTGCTTCAAATGCATCAGTTGCAGTGATATTTATAACATATGCAGGAGTCGTCTCAAGATCTAGAGGTGATTTAATAAGCAGTTTATCTCCTACGACTTCAAACGTATCGTTTCCAGCAATTGAATAAGTTATTGCATCCTTTTCGTCGTCAGTTGCAGATATGATTCCAACTTCACTACCAATAATTGCATTTTCGGCTATTGTATTAGCAGATAACTTAATATTGCCTGGAGCCTCGTTTACGTCTGTTATATTAATGGTAAACTCTTTTTCTACTTTAAGACCATCATTATCTGTTGCGCTTACTACAACAATAGAAGAAGGGTTTGTTTCAAAATCTAAAGCCAATTTAGTAACAAGCTTATCGCCCTCAAGCCTAAAATAGTCGTTATCTGCTATAGCATAAGTTAAAATATCGTTCGCATCAACTTCATTTGCAGAAAGGGTTCCAACTTCTGCTCCAATAGTTGCATTTTCGGCAATGCTGTTTGCAGAAAGACTAAGAGCTGTAGGGGCTTCGTTAACATTAGTTACAGTAATTGCAAGTTCTTTTTCAACTTTTAAACCCGCTTTATCAGTTGCTGTAATATTTACTGAATAAGTAAGTGCGTCAGTCTCAAAATCGAATGTTGATTTGGTGCGCAATTCATCCCCCTCTATTCTAAAGTTGGCGTTATCTGTAATTGTGTATGTAAACTCATCGTTTTGGTCAACATCATTATTTGATAAAATACCAACTACGGTTCCAATATCAGAATTTTCGACTATAGTACTATTTGAGATAGTTAAATCTGTTGGCGCTTCGTTTTGGTTTGTTACATTAATTGTAAGTTCCTTTTCTAATTTTAATCCTGAATTATCAGTAGCAATTAGTATTACCTTATATAAATTTTGAGTTTCATAGTCAAATATAGTATTTGAAATTAACTTGTCTGCAATGAGTTTAAAATCAGGATTGTCGATTAGACTTAATGTACAGTTGTCATTAAGATCTAGATCAATTGCTGTAAGCACCCCAATTTCTGTCTCGATGAGGCTATTCTCAGCTATTTTGTCAGCTGACAAAACAATGTCAACCGGGGCCTCATTAACATCTGTTACTTGTAATGTGATATCTTTTGAGAATGATAAGCCACCTTCATCTGTTACAGTTACTGTAATAATATGTTCTTTTTCAACTTCATAGTCTAGCTCTGAATTGACAAGTAAATAGGAGCTACCTTCTTGAAGAATAAATCGATTATCAGAAAGTGTAAATGTGTGTTTATTATTATAGTCTGGATCAACTACTTTGAGGTAACTTCCGAATGATCCCCCAATAGTTGTATTCTCCATCACGGTGTATTTAGTAAGAGTTATATCAGTAGGGTTTTCATTAGAATCAGTTATGTTAACGTAAAAGTATTCAATTGTTAACAGACCAGCTTTATCGATTGCTTTTACCTTAACAGTATTTCGTCTCACCGTTGTCTCATAATTAAACAATCGTGTTGAAACCAATTCATCTCCTATTAGCTCAAAACCAGATTCAGAATTATCTATTAGGCTATAAGTTACCTCGTCGTCAACATCCTCATCTGTAACTTCAAATGTTCCAATTACCGATCCTACAGGTAAATTTTCTTGAAAATATGATTCAGTTGGAAACTCAATAATTGGTTTCTCTTTGACATCAACTATTTTTATAGTAAATTCTTTACTGTATGATAAGCCTCTAAAGTCAGTAACCGTTATAGTTACATTTTGGTTTATTTCATCTGTCTCATAATTAAAAGATTTATTAGAATACAACTCACTCTCTTTAATATAAAAATGGGGGTTGTCTGCTATTGTATAGGTATAAATGTCAGCTTCATCCGGATCAATAGTGCTAATTGTTCCAATAGACATAGTACTATTCTCTTCTAATGAGTTATTAGAAAGCAATATATCAGTTGGATTTTGATTTTCGCCTGCCACTAAAATATCTAAGGTTTTAACTGGGGTACTATAGGCCAATTCACTATTAGACATTCTACAATAATATATGCCATTTTCAACAGGAGTATATTTAGCAGTAGTAACACCTGTAATAAGTGTATTGTTTTTATACCAAAGAAAATTAGTTGGTGTTTCAGCTATTGTTTCCTCACTTGAAAAATCTATTTCTGTCCCAGGCGTGATATGTCTTTCCTCGAAAATTTTATTTTGAGGTAAATAATAAGAGGTACCTTTTATGGGAAGAATAAATTCTAATTTTGATAGTGGAATTTTATTGTATTGACAATTAACAGATGTTAACTTGTCTGTGGGTACAGTTTCCAAAGACCCTAAAAAATTAGTCTTGCAATTAAGTGATCGCAATTCTATGCAGTCAGAAAAATCGGTATCAGAAAGTTTGTTGTTTGAAAAAGATAGTATTTCCAAAGCGGAACATCCAGTTAAGCTCATTACTGTCAGCTCATTATCATCCGAATCAATAGAGACTAAGGCGCTACAGGCTGAAGCATCTAATGAAGTAAGTTTATTATTGTTACATCTTATTTCTTCCAACGATATACATCCCGAAGTATTTAGAGAAGTTGCGCTACCATCGTTCATCCATATTGCAGTTAGTTTTGTTAAGTTGGACGCATCTATTTCGCAGCTACGAAGACCTGTACAGTACATTTTTGTTAATGATTCACAACCATGAACATTTAGCGAAGTAATTTCGTTACTACCGCATCTTAATTCAGTAAGTTTATTACAATTTGAAAGATCGAGGGAAGTTATTTTATTATAGGTGCATTCAAGTGTTATTAATGCCTTGCAGTCCGAAAGATTAATACTAGTGATATCTGTAAACCTTACTTTTAAATTTTCTAGCGAAGCACATCCTTTTAGATCAAGATCTGTCATCTTTGTAGACAAACAATCGAAAGTTATTAACGACGAACAGTCAAATATATTTAATGTCGATAGCTTGGGTGCTTTAAATTTCATTGATTGAAGAGAAGAACATCCCGAAAAATCAAGAAACGTAAGATTAGGGAATTCATAATACTCAGTGCTACTTCTTGAACCATAAAAAGGAGTTGATTTTATAGAAGAGCAATCCTTAGCATTTAACGATTCAATTATTTCCCGATTAAGACTTAGACTCGACAGAGTAGTACAACCAGAAATATTTAAGTCGACTATGTTAAAATCGGTAATTGATAAATGTGTAATTAATTCACATCCACTGATATTAATTGAATCAATAGGATTTTCTGCAAATCTTAAATTTGATAAAGCTAAACAACCTGAAGTATTAAGATTAGATATCTTATTATTGTCGCAATAAAAAGTTGCAAGAGACTCCATCCCAGATACACTTATTGAAGCAATATTATTAAAACTGCATTTTAACGAATTAAGTGTGCTTACACCATTTACATTTAATGTTGTCAGATTGTTGTGTGAACAATCTACCTCTTCAATTGAGTTGGATACCGAGAGATCTAAATTTGTGAAATTATTATAGCTACAGTCTATAGTTGTTAAACTTGTTGATTGGCTAATGTCTATAGTAGAAAGTTTATTGTTTTTACAGTCTACAGTTTTTAATTTAGAACATCCTGATGTAGTTAACTCAGTTAGCTGGTTTTTTGAACAATCTAAATAGCTTAGTGATGTTAGATTTGAAGCATTTAGGCTGGTCAGCTTATTCGAAAAGCAATCAAGTTTAGATAGTGATACACATCCTGATACATCAAGATTTGTAATTTGATTTTTTGATACCTTTAAATCAGTTAATGATGATAAATCTGCTACGTTAAGAGATGTAAGATTATTATTATAAAGATCCAATTGGCTTACAAGGGGGCAGTCAGAAATATCAATATTTGTGATAAGATTATTTTTAAGCAAAATAGTGTCTAACTTACTGCAATACTTAAAATTTAGCGATGTAAGTTTATTATTTGTAATATTTAGTGTTGTTAGCTCTGTACATCCTGTAATATCAAGAGTGCCAATTAGATTGTTAGGAAAGTAAATCTCTTTTAATGAAATACAGTTATCGGTTTCAAGGTTCTCTAGTAGAGTTCCAGAAGCCTCAAGTTTTGTTAATGATTTACAGTTTGATGTTTTTAGCGAAGTAAGCTTATTTTTAGTATAATCCAGTGTACTTAATTTAGGACAGTTAGTAATATTTAAATCCTCAATTGAATTATTTGAACAGTTTAATTCGGTTAATTTCGGATGCTCAACAAAGTTTAAAGCTGTTAAATTGTTGGTTGACAAATTAACACTTTCTAAAGCCTTACAATTTGAGAATGTGAAATTTTCAAGTTTGTTTCCTGAAACATCTAAATGGGTAAGTGATGTGCAGTTGGAGATATCAAGATACCATATTTCGTTTGTATAATATGATAGGGATCCTTTACATGATAAAGAGACTAGTTTTTCTAAATTTGCCACACTAAACTTTTCCAGATTCTTATCTATTAATGAGAGTGATACGACTCTTTTGGGAAGATCATCGTTCCATTCAACACCTTCCCAGTCCCCATAGTTGGTGCCACTCCAGTTAAGAAAATTTGTAGGGTTGTTGAAATCGATGTTGAATAAAACATTCACATCACCATCGTGGAAAATGTCCGTACTGACATCTTGTGCCTTTAGGTTGTTAATACTAATCAGCAGGAGTATCCCTGTTGTAAATAGGTGTAAAATTTTCTTCATTGGAATTAAGCTTTATATATTGTTTTGGTTTAATCTCTGTACTCTTTCAATTGCAATTACATACGATGCGTGTAGCTTGAAAGTTTCTAAAGATAATACTTAACACAATACACCGTAACAGTTAACTTCATTTATTACAATAATTATTATTTATGAATGATCTACAAGCAATAAAACAGATCGTTTAGCCTATGTTAAAACTTAAGATATCAACAAAATTGTTTTATCATTAATTAAGCAATCAATTTCAGAATTCACAATACTCCCCTAATTTCAAGAGTAATTATCAATAATGAATTCGGATTGAAAATATCCATTCAATTTTCAGATATGACAGCTATATTTGTACTTTAACTGGAATAAAAACAACATTAAGGTTTAAACCATGTCAATAGAAAACATACCCGAAATATATCTGAAGAAAGACGCCCCAGTTCAGGATGTGTTTGTCTATGATTTTAAAATGACCAATGATGTAGTAAAAAGTAAGGTGAATTTGAGCATGAACATGTTTAGCTTTTTGCAAGTGGGTAAAAAACAAGTGCATTTTGCTGATGCATCGGTTATGGTAAATAAAGAACAATCCTTACTCATCAGAAAAGGAAACTGGCTATGGACTGAGTTACTGGATAATGACAAGATCTATTTCTGCAAGCTTCTATTCTTCTCAGAAAACAGACTTAAGGCTTTCTTAGAAAAGCACAGTAAAAAAGAAGCGTGCTTAAAAGATGAGGATCCTTTCTTCATCATCGAAAATGACGCCTATATTGCTTCGTATCTGGATACCTTATCAAAAATGAGTTCTATGTCTTCGAATTTCAATGCGGAAATGCTTTCGCTGAAGTTTGAAGAGATCATGCTTTACCTACTTACCAAATACGGTCATAAGTTTGAATTGTATCTGTATTCTTTAATATCGAAAGAAACGTCACCCTTTAAAAATACGATTGAGAGTAATGTGTATTCCAACCTGAAACTGGAAGAGATCGCTTTCCTATGCAATATGAGCCTATCAACTTTTAAGCGCAATTTTATTGCGGAATATCAAGTCTCACCAGGAAAATGGTTGCAGGATAAACGTCTGCAAAGGGCGAAAGAACTTCTGGAGAACGGCGATTTAAAAGCCTCTGATATTTATCTGGATTTTGGATACAGCAACCTTTCGAACTTTAGTATTGCTTTCAAAAACAAATTTGGAATCAGTCCAATCGAAAGCACAAAATAGCAGAAATACACCCCCACCCCTCTATTTTAGGACCTTTAGAACAACAATCTAATTCAAACATTATTCCATCATTTAAAGTTTGACCTTTTTTAATAAACGAATGAACTTTTTCAGTAAGCATACTGAAGGGGTCTTGCCATACTTTTGTCAGCGTAATCATTAAGCAAGTGTTCACGATTGAAACCAGCTTTCATCAGAACTCATGTTTTGAACTGATAAAAACCAAATATTAAAATAAAGTTATGGCAAAATTTATTGTACCAAAGGACGTTTTTCATGGTTTAGGTAGCCTTGAAAACCTAAAAGGATTAAAAGGGAAAAAAGCAGTTATCGTAATTGGAGGTAATTCTGTAAAAGCAAATAGATCTCTTGAGAGAACTCAAAACTACTTGAAGGAAGCGAATATTGAGTCTGTTGTATTTTCAGGTGTTGAAGCTGATCCATCAATCGAAACGGTATTGAAAGGTGCTGAGTTCTTTACTCAGGAGCAACCAGATGTAATCGTTGGTTTAGGTGGTTGTTCAGCTATCGATGCGGCTAAAGCCATGTGGGTCTACTATGAATATCCGGAATCAACTCTGGAAGAATTGTCAGCCCCATTTGCTGTAAAGCCAATGCGTAACAAAGCTTACTTTGTGGCTATTCCTTCGACTAGTGGAACGGGCACTGAAATTACAGGTCTATCTGTAATTACCGACAGAGAAAAAGGAACGAAATACCCTATTGTATCTCACGAATTAACACCTGATGTTGCCATTATTGATGGTGATTTATGTGCAAGCATGCCTGCTCATGTAACTGCCAATACAGGTTTAGACGCTTTAAGTCATGGTGTAGAAGCTTATGTTTCCAACATTTCTGACCGTTATAATGATTCATTGGCTAAGGGTGCGATCGATGTGGTTTTCAAAAATCTGACTACCGTTGTTGAAGAGCCAAACAATCTAGAAGCGCGTCAGGCCATGCACGATGCATCATGTATGGCAGGTATGGCATTTACTAACGTATGGTTAGGAATTGTTCACTCTATGTCTCACCAAATTGGTGGAACTTTCGGTGTACCTCACGGTTGTGGTAACGCCATTTTGATGCCGAATGTCATTCGTTTCAACTCTAAAGTAACAGATAAATACTGCGATCTTGCAGCTTTATCCGGAAGAACAAGTGCTGAAGATTTTGCACAGGAAGTATCAAAACTTCGTGCAGCAGCAGGTGTTGTTGGTTCTCTAAAAGAGTATGGTATCGATCAAAAAGAATGGGACGCAAAATTGGATACGCTAACACAGAATGCAATGGACGATCCTTGTACTCTTTTCAATCCTAGAAAACCTAAGTTTGAAGAGATCAAAGCTATTTTCCAGGCTTGTTACGAGGGAAGAGCGATTACTATTTAGTCGAATCACAATTGAGTTAATAAAAAGCCTGGATACGATTGTATCCAGGCTTTATACATTTTAGTATGTAAGCTTTAAAAACCCACTACGAAATTTTATTATAAGAGGTTACAATACCTTTTATTAAGGATGAACTCAAACCATTGTGCTCCATTTCATTCAATCCAAGGATGGTGCAGCCCTTTGGAGTGGTTACTTTATCGATCTCAAATTCCGGATGATTCCCTCTTTCTATCAATAAATCAGCAGCTCCTTTTACGGTTTGATTCACTATGGCAGTAGCTGTTTTTGAATCCAAACCAATTTGAATTCCTCCTTGCACCATGGCGCGAATAAAACGCAAAACAAATGCCGTTCCACAAGAACCCAAAACCGTAGCAGCATCCATTAATTCCTCATTAATCGTAATGCTGGTTCCTATTTTATTAAAAAAGAATTGAACCGTTTCAAGTTCAGATGCACCTGCCTCGTTATGACAAAGACTAGTCATCGATTCTTTCACATCAGCTGCCGTATTTGGCATGGCTCTGAAAACTGGCATATTTTCAGGTAAAGCTTCCTCTAGTTCGTTTACATGCACATTGGTTGCCAGAGAAATCACCGTATGTTTTTCTGGTTTCAAGTGCTCCTTGATATCATTTAAGACGCTGATTACTTTGTAAGGCTTAACAGCTACAATAATAACATCAGACTCGCCCACTGCCCAAACATTATCTGTTGTTATCCTTACTCCTTGCTCCTCATAGGACTTAATTGCATCGAGACTGCGCTTGGTCGCTATTATATTTTCTGATGGGTAATCCTTATCATCTACTAAACCATTCAAAATTGATTTACCCAGGTTGCCACAACCTATAATACAGACTCTTTTATTTTTTAAATTCATTTCTTGTTTTCTTAAATCTATTAGGCACACAGTTAGGCCTATCTTGAATAAACAAAACAGTTATTTAGACCTAAAGATGCTAATAGATAATCGTGTTGTATGTGTTGAGTTTTCGGGCCGCAATTTAGGTATATAAATTCGAAAACAGATGATGAAAGTCAATATCAAAAGGACTTTGAATAAATTTTATGACTTGATGAAAGGTTTATTTTGTAATAACAA
>Ga0070724_10002092_pt1 | contig 11384 bp, 4 predicted proteins | sample tdDd001_FD_67278 | JGI IMG/M metagenome (GOLD analysis project Ga0070724, IMG submission 67278) | Marine sediment microbial communities from the Atlantic coast under amendment with organic carbon and nitrate - tdDd00.1 | ecosystem: Environmental > Aquatic > Marine > Coastal > Sediment | place...
AAGGTTTTTACTTCCCCCCGCTCCATCATCTCTTTAAGAATCATTAAGGCTTCTACTGTTTTCCCCACACCAACATCATCAGCAATCAGCAATCTAATCACACCTTGTTTTAAAGCCATTACTAATGGTACAACCTGATATGATCGTGGACGAAAAGAAAGTTTCCCCATACATCGAAAAGGTCCACTTGCATTTCGAAATGACAATCTAGTTGCGTCAAACAGTAATTTTGCCGTTTCAAAATCATTAATATCAGCTATAGAAGGATTATCAATTTTTGCTTCCTTTGGTTCATCTTCAGGAATTCGTAAAGGCTTATATATGGCTGTAATTTCCTCATCAGAACCTCCCAATGGCTTTACAATCAGAAGATCTTTATCATCAGAAGGTAATACTACCCATTCTCTACCTCTAAGTGTAATTAGGTTACCTGGTTTTATAATTGCTTCGTTCATTTTATCTAATCTTTCTGAAAATGTCTTTTCTTCTGTTCACTAATTCTTCTATTGATTCTGAATAATGCCAAACCAACACATCATATCCAGCAGAAATAAGAGCCTGACGTTTTTTTCTATCTTCAGCCACAATATCCTTTCTGTCGTGAACTGAACCGTCACAAAATACAATCGCATTTTCTTCTTTATATACAAAGTCAGCACTAATATAATGATCTGGCATATTCACCTGAGCTAAATCAGGTAAACGATAGCCATTTTTATATAGATAGTCTATAAATCGTTTCTCTGTTGCTGAATTTAAATCATACTCAGCCAATAAACGTTTATAGTGGCTATCGTAGGAATCATCTTCAGTTCTTGTATTATCAATATTACATTCCATTAAATACTTAAGAGCATCTTGAATACTTCTTCTGTCTATGTACAAGTGATGCCTTTGATTATAATAGGATAAGAGATCCTGATAAGATGCCTTTGGCCCATCTGGATCCAGGTCTGCATGTGTATCCGGATCAAACTTACAAATACGATAAGCTTCTGTAAATACTTCGCGAAGCTTAATTGTATCATTAATTAGAGATTTTAATATCCCTAAACTGCCTTCAGCTGCTTCATATATTAAAATATTAGGAGATTCATCATTTCCCATCAACCATACACCTACTTCACTTTCTTCTATTTGGAATACTTTCTCTATAGCTCGCTTTAAAGCATAAACTAATGTTATTACCCCTTCTTTATCAATATCTAATTGCTCTACAGGTTGGATATATAAAATATCCGCGGTGTCTGTGGTAAAAAGCTCAACCATATCAACAGGATCAGAAGCATCATTTTCTGCCTTCTCTTTTAAGCTTTTCCACTTTCCACTCACCCGTCCTAATGCATAACCATTTTGGTCTTGCTGATTTCTCCATCCCACATTAAGTTGTACTAATTGGGCGGCACTTGCATAGGTCAAGTTCAGTAATGCTTGATCACCACTTTTAATAACAGATTGCATTGTTTGATCCATCCCCTGAGGGACAGAAAAATATTGTTCAATTTTATACCCTGTAGAAGTACGTTCCTCTTCAGCACTTGAAATTCTTTCACGAGGTACAGCTTCGCATTCAGCCTGTTCAACTAGGTTTGATTTAATATCTACAGCATCAGTTCCTTTTAACTCTTTATTCGTTATCGGATCATGATTAATACCTTTTGCTTCATCATCCAGATAGATATACCCCGTACTCTTACATATCTTTGCACTATGCATGATATTATCACTATCTGCAATATTTACTCTCATTCGGTTAATTCGATACTTGCTACCATTATGATAGATCAAGTTTTGAGGTCCAAACTCGCGCAAAGAAATAAAACGCGGTCTACTAATATAATCTCCTTCCTCGCGATGACGATATCCCACAAATGTGCGTATCGGCATACGAGTAAAATTATACCCTGGTAAAAATCCTTCAGCAGCTAAATATCTGAAAATATAAAACTCTGACTGCTGTGATCCTTTATGACTATTTTCATTGGTAAGAAGATCTTTTTGTCTTAATCCTATTGCATATTCTCTTTTGGCTTCCTTTATTTGAAGGTTATCTTTCTTAGCTATTGGATCATTTAATTTTATATGTGCGCGTTGAACTAAATTCTCAGCATCACAATATAAGCTTCGCCACCTATCAAAACTATTATCAAATTCATTATAAAACTCTCGTGCCTTTCCTTCTAACCAATCATCAGTAAACCATTTGGTCTCATCTTTCAATTGTTGATACAAATTACCAAGTAAAGTTCTAAACTGTGTAATATAGTCTGAAGCGAAATTTGCTATCTGATCTTTAATGTAAAGATCAGTCTTTGCAAAAATTGGCAATTTAGGATGTACAGATTTATCAACAACATCAACAACAGAATTCTTTAAGGAGTCGATTGCTAATTGCGTTAGAACAGTTGCTCTAAAATGAGTTGCTACTAATTCTTCATTCATCAAATCAATTCGAGGTGGTGCCACTACTCCAGCAACCATTTCGGCAGGTTTCCTAAAATAATTATTATCATGAGGAGAGAGCATCGTACAATAAGTAAACACAAGAGCTGTTTGTCCACTTCGCCCAGCACGACCACTTCTTTGTGCATAATTAGCAGGTCCAGGAGGAACATTCCTCATATGAACAATATTTAATTCAGCAATATCAATCCCCAATTCCATAGTTGGAGAGCAAAAAAGAGTGGATAATTCTCCCTTTCTAAACTTATCTTCACGATCAATTCGCTCAGCATTTGATTGCTGTCCTGTATGTTCTCTACCAATAAAAGGCTTCAAAAAAATAGAGAAATCTTGCTGATAAAATCTTTTAAAGTAATTATTGGGTGTTGTGTTCTCTTTATCTGGAACCCAAAAACGAACTTGATCACGTAAAACTGTCTTTCCATCTCCTAACCTCCACTCAATAGCATCCAATCTCAATTGATAAGCATCTGTACTTCCTTTAGTTCCTTTAAGTTCCTTCTTAGATAAGAAATGACCTTTCACCAGTACATCACATAGCTCTTTAATAAAAGAAGTCATCTTATCCGGTTTAAGTGATTCGAGACCTTTATTTTTAATAATATTATTCAAATATTTTCCTACATAACTCCGCGCCCCTATACTGGCTGTATAGATATTCTTTCTTGTTACACCGATTGTCTCAGGTATCAAATAGTATGGAGTATCAATCTTTTCATTCTTATCTAGTGACCATGGCTTATCATCATCTAATGCATTTCGGAGGCTCGTTTCTAACTGATATTTATCTGCCTCATTAAATAGGTAATAATCCAAAGCATAAGATGTTCTAAAATAATTTAAAACCTGAATTATAATTTTTGAACGTTCTACTGAAGAAATTTCATTAAAACAAAGTATGTTAGAAAAAAAAGAATCTTGCTTACAAAACTCTTTTAGTCGATTGTAATTGATATCCAATAAAGCACACTGCTCTAAATTTGCAGCTGTATATCTCCAACCCTTTTTTAGGTCTTCAATTATTTTAAGTTGAATATAATTTCGTAAGGCGGTTTCATTTTTAGGATCAGGCCATTCTGGATTTTCAGATATTATCCTTGCATATTCATGTTCTGAAAGATTTAATTCTTCACAAACAGCAAGAGAAATATTTTCAATCTTTAAAATATTTTCCGATGCCTTTTTTAATGCGTTATATATCGCAGAACGCAATCTTCCCAATGTTATATAATCATTGAAATGACCTGCTTGTAAAGAAGCATCCTGCCTATTATCCGTAAAACTTAACAACTTTTGTTTATCCGCAGGAACTTTTTCTGCATGCATTGCTTTTAATACTGCAAAAGACAATACTGTAGTTGCTGTACTACGCCCTTCATTACCAATACGCATCAACTTTGTATTCTCGTTTGTGTTAGTATCGAAGATTATACCACATGTAGGATCAAGTACTAGATGTGCTGGAACATACCATCCTTTTAATGTATGAAGGTCATCTGGCTCATCTGAGTAGCTACCGTTTTGATTTATATAAATTTCTGAAGGCAATCGTTGTTCCCAATAATTTTCAAGAACATCTCCACTTTTTAATTTTCGAAACCAAGATTCAGGTAAGTTTTCTATGGATGAATCGTCCCAAATTGGCGTATTATCATGAGGAATAATTACATATCCCATAGGGAAATCAGTCTCTGTGAGAACTGTCTTACTCCTACCTACCTCTTTGTCTGCCTTTAATGAATCCTTTGTTATTTTATTTGGTAATTCTTTAGGTGATCTCGGTAGTAAGGAATTTGTTTTAAAATCCTTTTGTACACACAAAAATTCATGTCCTGTTATACGACTAAACAAGACTGGAAATAAAGGTATATCCTTATCAACATATAAGCCATCATCAAAAAGTATTTTTCTTTCTTCAGGAGTCCCGAGCGTAGCATAAACATTTCCCGTTTGAGCAATAAATTGATGAATTTTAAATGGAAGATATGATTGCCTTGGATTTTGCTTAGCTCCGATTACATTCAAATTTTCAGACCATTCAAAAAGATTTAATAGTGCTAATTTTGCATCCTTTTCATCCACATCTGCATCTTCAGCTAACTTAGTTGTAATTTGGCTTAATGTCATAGGTGTATTCCTGACAATGTTACCTTCTTTATCAACAGCTAATGCAACTTTGTTTTCTAACCAAACAGCAAGAGGGTGCTTAATAAAAACTTTTTCATCAGCAAGGGTATCTATCTCATAAATCCCTTCTTGTAAATCAAATGAAGTGAGTGTATCTATTTTTCCTTTTGTGGAAGGTTTTAATGTTTCACAAATTACTTGGTTAGCAACAAAATGATCTCCAAATAGTTTTCCAGCCACAATTGCGACTTGTTCCTGCTGAAAAGACCTAGTTCCAGAAGCCATGGTGGCGGAAGTTCCAATATGTATTAACGGTTGACCAACTAAGCCCTTTATTCTACGCACTAAAAGTGCTACATCAGCTCCTTGGCGCCCTCTATAGGTATGTAATTCATCAAACACAAGGTATTTTAGATTCTCCTTTATAGAGGCTCTAAAGGCCTTTTCAGGATAACGTGTCATGATTAATTCCAACATCATGTAGTTGGTTAGCAATACATCAGGAGGATTCTTTAAGAGTTTTTCTTTTATTTCTGAATTTTCCTGTCCTGTGTACTTACCAAAAGATACTGGAAATCTCTTTTCAGTTCTTTCTTTAGCCCAACTTAACTTCTCATCCAAAGTTGTTTTATCATCATCAAAAATTATATCTTTTTGTAAAGCTGGAGATAAATAATTTTTAAGGTATGCTAATTCATATTTCTTAATCTCTTCTTCTTGAGAATTAATTAAAGCATTCATTGGATAGACTAGAATTGCTTTTATTCCCTTTTTATCCCGATTTTTAAAAATATTATCAAATATGGTTGCCAGGAATGTTAAAGATTTACCCGATCCAGTACCTGATGTTACGATTAAGTTTTCACCATTTACCCCTTTTCGTAAAGCCTCTATTTGATGATGATACAAATTATAACTTCCAAAAACCTTGGAAAGCTCGGGATGAACTATTCCTTCAGTAATTAATTCTGACAAAGGGGAACTAGTAGCATAGGATGGGTTAAATTGCAAAAGAGGCTCTGGCATGATACGATCGTCACTAAAAGCTTCATTCACTTTTTTTCGAATATTATCGTCTTTAATCGAAACAAAACTCTTTAAATAATCTTTATATTCCTTTGTAATAATTCTATGCGTATCGAAAGCCTTCATGCAGGTATATATTAAATTCCCGAAGAGAATAAATTTAACAGTTGATTATATCACCAAAAATCAAATTTAATAAACATCACAAGACAAAAAAAGATTATGGTAAGAAAGAAATATCTTGAAATTCCTCACCAAACCCGCGACACACCTGAATAAATCAACTAAACACCTTAAAAATAAAGAGGTTCTAAGTTTTTTGCATTTAATTCCCTTCTCTTATTTAGATCAAGATTAATTAAGTAAAAAAATGATATTCTCCATTAGAGAATTCCAGTTTGTCAATTACCCTCTAATCTTTAAGCAATGTTATTTGAAACTGAGATTTATCAAATCGAAAAGGCATTTAAAAATCATAGTTCCATTAGAATAAAATTAAATCTTAGTCGATATTTTCGCAGGAATATTTTAAAGATATTCTCCAACATTTCATCAAATAGTCACAAGTATTCTATAAGTGCCTAAGAGTATGAAATATCTCTTAACCAGCAATAATAACAATTACATGTACCTTTACTTTAGATATTAGTTTCGTCTTTAGAAGCGTCAATATCCACATCTATCTCAAAGGTATGAGGACATTCCCAAAACCCAGAATTTCCAATCTTCAAAAAGTAATTAAAAAACACCTCACTAATCACGGACTGAGAACTCCAATACCTACGATTACACTTGGTTACATTCCAACGTTCTTTAATCGCTCTCTCAAGATAGTTCTCAAGTTGATTCATACTAACATTTAAAACCTGATGTAATTCTATTTTGCCTTGTTCCTTCTTATATACAGCAGCCTTTATTGCACTTCCATAGAGACTATAAAACTGACTAACCGGGAAATGATGAAGTATCTTTTCAATAAGTTCCTCATGCCTTTTTGAATACTTATAGGATATTTTTAATTCTTGCAAAGTATGAATCACATACTCCAAACATTCTGCTTTAGTAATCATCTTCCAAATATCCCTTAATTCTAATTCAGTTACCTTATTGATCTCCGGATAATAAAGCTTCATCATCAACTCTCCTACATCCTGATTTCCAGGATTAATATTGGTAATAAAAAAATCAGTAGAAAAGTTAAATCGTTCTTTATTAGAATCACTCAGTTCAATTGGGCATTCATAAGGATACTCTGAGCTTTGTTTGAGGTAAGAATTATTCAATAAGTGTACAATTATCAATGAGTCACAATATCGATTAGGAGATAGCTTTAAACTTGAATTCAACAAACTTAACAGATTGGAATTATCCTTAGTTGCCACTCTTAGGAATGCAGATAGATAAAGTTGATCCAGTAAAGGCAATTCATTTACCTGATTAATTGTCTTTTCTCTTTTATACTTGCGATATCCTAGTCCAACACTTCTCAAACGTGCCTTTTCAGGGTGAAATCTTCTTTCATCTTCACAATACTTGCACATACAAAATGAATCAATTTTATGATCGCACACAGGACAATATGGTATCTCACTTTCTTCTTTTTTTATCTTGACTACTTTTTGCCACAAACTCACCTTGCAATGTGGACATTGTAAGTCATGAGTAACTCTAGGAGGTACAATCTTTGGTAACCATGCCACTGACACATTTAATCCGAACTCATCAATTAATATCTGATTTTTTTCATGTGGAAATCTCTTACATAGATCTTCTAATTGTTCTTCAGTTAGGTGGGCTAACATTTCGTGTACTGGTGGTAACTTCATCTCCATATTATCTCTTTTTATGGTTATAAAGTTCCTTAAACAAAAAGAGGCATGCCCTCTATTCCATTAAACCTGAGAAAGGTACGACCAAGCACCCTGACAAAGTAAAACGCAACAAGAAAGCACACCATATCATGGTGCGTTCACTCGTCCGTTTCCCCTTGTCTAATTTTGGTCGTTTTATCTCAAGAGAAACTTCAGTAACGCAATTTTTTCTTATAAATTTTCAGGGGTAAAGATAGAGAATTTTACTCTAGAAAATTGCCATTTTGAACATCTAATTAAACACTGTCTACACTCAATTAATTTGTTCTTCCTTTTTATCCTTTTACCACAGCTAAAGGCTCTAGTTCTACAAGGATTTTCACCAAATCCTTTTGATTATCCATCACTACATCTATGTCTTTGTAGGCACCAGCGGCTTCATCCAAATCCTTCTTTCCTCTAATGGCATGAAGAATTCCTTTTTTATCCAGGCGATTGATCTCCTCCTTAAGGTCTAGTTCTCGTTGAGCCTGTTTTCTTCCCATTTTTCGCCCTGCTCCGTGAGAACAAGAGTGAAAGCTTTGAGGATTTCCTAAACCTTCTACTATATAGGATTTGGTACCCTGAGATCCTGGAATGATACCGGTCTCCCCTCCTCTGGCACTTGTAGCTCCTTTTCGGTGTACAATCACATCTTCCTTAAAATGATTCTCCCATGCCGCATAGTTATGAGCTATATTGATGATTTCTGAGCATTCGAAATCCTGATTCAATACGTCTGTAAAAGATTCCTTTACACGTTCCATCATTAATTTACGATTGGCTAAAGCATAATCAACACAGTATTGCATGGCTTCCAGATATTCTTTCGCCTCTTTGGTTTCAATTGGCAAAAAAGCCAAATCCCAGGATGCGGGTACTTGTGAATGCCATTTCTCATTCAAGTGCTTGGCAATTTTATTGTAATGATCGGCTACCTGCTTTCCCAAATTTCGACTTCCGGAATGAATCATCACCCAAATGCATCCATCGGAACCATACTGAATCTCAATAAAATGGTTTCCACCTCCTAAAGTTCCTAACTGGTGCAATGCATTGGCATAATGTCTTTCAATTACTTCAGGAAGCTTTTTCAATTGCTGCATATAATTCTCTGACTGAGGATTAGCATGCTTAGAAAATCCTAAAGGAATTCTCTTCCTTATTCCGCTCATTATCTTCTTTAAATTATCAGAGTCTAAATCGTCGATATTGGTTTTCATGGCACACATTCCACAACCAATGTCCACCCCAACTGCATTGGGAATTACAACACCTTTGGTTGCCAACACTCCTCCGATAGGCATACCATAGCCAAAATGCGCATCTGGCATCAAGGCAACATGCTTAAAAGAAAAAGGCAAATTAGCCAAGTTCTCCGCCTGCTTTAATGCGGATTCCTCCAAATCGTTCAACCACATTTTAACGGGTATTCTTTCTGTAGATATAACTTTGTTCATTTGATTTCAATTTTTACTTGTTAGGAGCAAATATCTCTCTTAACTGATTTACCACTTGTCCTCCACCCGAAAGACTGATATTATTGATTTTCTCAGAGATCTTTTCAACATATTCCATCTCTTTCAATTTAAACAGCATATCATTATCTTCCATTAACTTAGCTGTATTAAACAAACTTCTGGTTGAGGCGGTTTCTTCTCTTCTGGTAATGATATTTGCCTGGGCTTTTTTCTGAGCCACCAATACCTGATTCATAATATCCTTTACTTCACCAGGTAAGATAACATCCCTTATTCCACTATCCAAAAGAGCCACACCTAGTTTTTCTACCTTTGATTTTAGCTTCTCTACTATAGAAGTGGATACCGATTCTTTCTTTTCTAGCATTTCATCTAAGGATAAAGAACCTATAAACTCCCTTAAAGCCAACTGAAGAAGAATGTACAATTGTTTTTCAAAATCTTTATTCTCCATCAAGGCTTTTTTCACATCAATTACTTGATACAATGCAAAAAAGTTAATTCTTAAAGCAGCTTTATCTTTAGTTAGGATTTCCTGTCCTGACACTTCAAATTTCTGCTGTCTGGCATCTACTTTCTGAACCGTGATTGGAGTTGCATTTTTCCAGAAATAATACGTACTGGATTCTAAAATTCTTTCAAACCTTCCATCTTTAAAAAGCAAAGCCTTTTCGTATGATTCTACCTGATATACCCTTAAATAAGGCATCACATTTGTTCTGGAAAGGATACTTCTGTCAATTTGATCAGAAACCTCTATTTCTTTTGTATTCACAGTTTGAAAGGATAATGGTGTATATCCCTTCCACCATGTATAAATCCCCGAAGAAAGTACAGTTTTAAATATTCCATTTTCATACATAAAACTCAACTCTCCATCTTTAACTTCAACTATGCTAAGCAAATCTTTTAAGTTCTCATCTTGCAAGTACATGGCAAGCTCTTCCTTAGGAGCAAATGCACCCTTTCTTTCCAAAGTATATACCCTTTCTAATGGATTGATCCAATACGTTCCTTCAGTAAGAACTTTCTTGTATTCCTCTTTCCTGTAAACTAATCCTATAGTTCCTTTTCTAATTCTTACTCTTTTCATGACTGTTTATTATTTGTTAGATTTTTATTTCTTACTAAAAAGAAAGAAATTTGTGCTCAACCATCTTTTCAGAGTGGAAGCTATAATTCTTACAAATTATAACAAGAGGTTCCCTAGTGTGAGTTATCAATGATTACTATTCCTGATTCTTACACTTGTGAAGCAAATGTCTCCTTTGAAAGAAATTACCACTTTCAAAACTTTGTCAAGACTGTTTTATCTTCAAAGAAGTAAAACCGGTCTGGCACAAATTACTTTCGGCTGGTAGGCTTTTTGGTGAAGTGCCTGACTTCTCTTTTCTGGATTTTTAGTCCACCATTTGGTTGTTACTCTATCCTTACTGAGTTATCCTATATATGGTTTAGGAGAGGGATTCGAACCCCCGACACACAACGTGAATGAAAAATTCCAACAGTAACAGAAGCATATTCAACTCTACTGAGCGAATACTACCAAGCTATACAGAAACTTAAGTCAGGTCCGTAAACTGTGGATTTTTTCATGCCTTTTCCTTCCTTTCAGAAGGTATATTTTTTGGATACCAAAAGTATCTTATCATCATTTTAAAGAACTTGATGATACAAAGATGAAACGCTAGTGCGCAATCTTTTTGCGTAGTAAAATATTTTTTCTATTTTTCTTAAAAAAAACTTATGCCCGTTAATAGAAATGCTCTTATTCGTTATACCACCATTGATAAATGCCTTAGAAATAAGTATCGAAAATGGACTTTGGATGACTTGATGGATGCCTGTTCGGATGCACTTTACGAGTTCGAAGGCATTGACAAAGGTGTGAGTCGCCGTACCATTCAACTGGACATACAATCCATGAGAAGTGAGAAATTGGGTTATAACGCACCAATTGTCGTAACAGAGAGAAAATACTATACCTATGAAGATCCTGACTATTCCATTACTCAACTTCCACTCTCGGAACAAGATTTGGGTAAACTAAACGATGCTGTTGAGATCTTAAAACAATTTCAAGGCTTCTCTCATTTTTCTGAAATGACAGGCTTGATTCAAAAATTGGAAAACAAAATTCACACAGAGCAGAGTAAGGAACGCCCTATCATACATATCGATACCAATGAACATTTAAGAGGTCTGGAGCATTTAAATGTTCTCTATCAGGCTATTCAAGCTAAAAAAGTTTTGAAAATAGAATATCAGTCCTTTAAAGCTCGTAATAGAAATGCAATTTACTTCTACCCATACTTGTTAAAGGAATTCAACAACCGTTGGTTTCTTATTGGTCGGCAAAAATTAAAGAGAAACAAATTCATGACACTTGCTTTGGACAGAATTCACTCTCTAGAATATCAGGAAGAAATGGAATTTT
>Ga0070724_10002095_pt1 | contig 11378 bp, 9 predicted proteins | sample tdDd001_FD_67278 | JGI IMG/M metagenome (GOLD analysis project Ga0070724, IMG submission 67278) | Marine sediment microbial communities from the Atlantic coast under amendment with organic carbon and nitrate - tdDd00.1 | ecosystem: Environmental > Aquatic > Marine > Coastal > Sediment | place...
TTTCCTAAATCGAATGAACCTTTTGCCGTTAGCGTGAACTGATCTCCCTAGATAACAATGCGGAAGCAGCAAAATGTGAAAGTCTAAGCATAGAATAACCAACTAGTCTCATTACAACAAAGCACTCCTCAATCGTGGCTCTCTGACGTTCTGGATTGATGAGCAAGCCATTTAGTCTTGGCGATGTACCGAGCACCATAGTCGTGGTCGAGGGTAAACTTACTTCGACGTTGCTATTGAAACAGCACTGGTTGTTAAAGGCGTATTCAACTTGTCAAAGCGAGCACCAGAAGGCTCTTGGTATTCAGCCTATGGATGTGCCACTGACCTCCCCAAGTTACAGTTGTATCAGTAAACGAGCTAAGAGTGTTGAAATCAAGTGTCGAGCAGAGAGTTATGGTCCTTTGGCACATGTTGTCATTGATACAACAGGCCTCAAAGTTTACGGTGAAGATGATGGAAAACTCGTAAGCATGGCAAAGAAAAACGTCGTACCTAGCGTAAGTTACACCTTGCGGTTGATAGTAGTACGCATGAAGTTGTGTCAGCAGAAGTTAACTTGGTTAACGTTGCGGATAATGAAGTGTTCCCCATATTGCTCAACCCGTTGAGAAGAAGTATAGTTCAAGTCATTAGCTGATGGTTCATACGTTACCAAGGCAGGCCATAAGCTACTTCAGCGCAAGGGTTGCAAAGCTACTATTCGCGCCAGAAGTAATGCAGAGTACTGGGAAGATGGGGACCCGAGAAATGAAGCAGTAAAAGAGCTAAAGACAAAACAATTAGCACAATGGAAGCCGGATAATACTTAGGTCACTATCTGACACAGTGATGTATCGATATAAGCAAGTTTGATAGCCCTAAACTTAGCCTTCGGGATTATAACGCGCAGGTAGGTGAAGCTTTAGCTGGTGTAAAAGCAAAAAACTAAGTCATAGAACTAGGGATGAAAATAAGGAAACAAACTGCCTAATTCGATAAAATAGCTGGGGGAGTTGCATCTAGAACTGCGATTTGAACAACAATATCACTTTAGAATAACACTAGTCAGATCGGTAAAAAAAGATAGTATAAAAAACACAAATGAACAGTTTCCATAATGAAGGTTATATGTGAATAGGAACTTCTAAGGGAAGCTAATTAATAATTTCTTTATACCGCATGTTACCATTTAGAGAGTATGTCGGTTTGTCAAAGGCTGCGATGCTGGTGTATCGGTTTAATTACGTTTAAGCATATTTTTAAATGTAATTTAATTGTAGATAATATTGAAGGCGGTACTTTTGTTTTGTAGAAAAAAAATTGTTGTTCTCAATTCAGTTTTTACCAAGAATATTCTTCGTATGGCTGGAACTAGTGTTGTTGCTGTACTTATTTCTTTCCTAAGTATCCCTTTAATATCAAGGCTATACAGCCCAGAAGATTTTGGCAACTTTCAAGTGCTTTTATCTACAATTGGCATTTTTTCTGTAATATCGTCATTTAAATATGAAATGGCGATTGTAATACCAAAGAGAAATAAAGAAGCTGATGCTGTATATTCGTTAGCATTGGTTATATTAATGACTACAACGATTATTTTCTCGACTTTATTATATGTGTTTGGCAAGGTTTTATTGTCTTTGTTAAATGCTCAGGTGCTGGAACCATATGTTTTTCTTATGGTATTAGCTATATTTTTTTCTGGTTTAATACAGGTGTTAAGATATTCACTTATTAGAGATGGGAAATTTTATAAGTTAGGAAATAATACTGTTCTGGAGGTTGCAGCATCGCAAGGGTTGAAAATTGGTTTAGGTGTTATATCCCCCTCATTTATATCAATGTTTATTAGTCAAGTTAGTGGTTATGTTCTAGCTATTATCTTGGCGAAAAAGTACAGCACCGTTAGAATGGCATTTTCTAGAAAAAGATTGGCGTTTGCACTCTTTAAGTATAAAAAATTCTTTATATTTAGCACGCCGTCAGTGTTCATTAATAATTTGTCGTTACAGTTACCAGTTTTTTTGATCGCTAAATACTATGGTCCGGAATATGTGGGGTACTATATTTTAGCTGTTAAATTAATTGAGGCACCACTTTCTATAGTTAGTAATTCAATTAGTGAAGTTTACTACAAAGAGGCTGTGGATACCTATAATAATCTTCCTGAATATCTTCCTGAATTATACTTTAATATAGTTACCAAGTTGTCATTGTTTGTTCTTATTCCATCGGTGATTATCTTTCTTTTAGCTGGGACAATAGTGCCTGTATTTTTGGGAATGGAGTGGACTAATGTTGCATTGTTGATGGAAATTATAATTATTTGGAAGTTTTTTGAATTCGTGAATACACCTGTCAGTACAACATTGACAATTATTAATGAGCAACACATAGATTTTCTATTGAAGCTTATATTTTCTTTAGGGCTTAGAATCGCTGCTGCATTGCTATTTCATGGTACTTTTGATGAGTTATTATCTGCATTAGTCATTTCAGCAAGTGTATATTATATCATCTTTAATTTTGTTACTTACTGGAGAGTGAAAAGAATATCATGACTACTACCATTGCAATAGGTAATTGCCCTAGTTCAGGGAGCACTTTATTTTCTGATTTATTAGACAGCTCTCCATACACTGCGTCTGGACCTGAACTTAATTTATTTGCTCTTGAAAGCCTTTATCATAATGATGGTAAAACGGATTTAATAGATACTCACAGCAAATGTTCTTCGGTTTATTTAAGGAGAAATAGTTTAGTTGAAAATGATCTATGTGCATACGGATTAGATATAACTCGTCTTAGAAAAATTTTAACCAGTTCAGATAATCTTAGTGATATCTTAAGTGACTTTGCAGAGAATTTCTTATCTCTTAGAGGTAAAAATATTAAAGGAGTCGTTTTTGAGAAAAGCCCACAAAATATTCATTGTATAAAAGAATACTTAGAATCTACAAGTGGGTATTTTGTTCACATTGTTAGGAATCCAATTAACGTTTATAAGTCATTGCTTAAGAGGGGTTTTTTGCCTGGAATCGCCTTAATAACTTGGTTGGTTGATGAGGCGAAAATATTTAATTATTTAGATGACGATAGACTTATAGTTGTCAGGTATGAAGACCTTTTGCTGAACCCTTACAAAATAACGTCAGAGATTATCAAGAAAATAACAGGATTTAGTGTAGATGAAAAAGACATAGAATATAATTATATGAATAATGAATATAGAAAGCACCATACAGTAAAACTGTCCTCTTGGACAAATAAGGAATTCGGAAAAGTAGGTAAGGACAATAAAAAAGTGATGAATGATAGTGATGTCTCTGCATTAGTATCCTTAAGAGATATCAAGGTTAGCAAAGAGTACGCTGAATATTTTGGTTTGGCTGAGGTTAGCTTTGTTCAACTCCTGGAAACTTTTGACTACCTAAGTGATTATAATGATCTACCCTTAGGCAATGAGTCTGACTTTCATTTATCTTTAAGTGAAAAGAATCATTTATTTAGAAAGTTTATTAGTGATATTAGAGCAGGAGATTCCACACTTAAGGATATACATGTATATATGAACCCGGTGGAGAAAATATAATGTGTGGTATTGTTGGGATTGTATCTGATAAAGACATCTCAAAAGAATTATTGGTGTCAATGACCAATGCTTTAATACATCGTGGGCCAGATGACGGAGGTGAGTTTATCGGAGAGGGCTACGCATTTGGGCACAGACGACTTTCAATTGTTGACCTTAGTTCCGCTGGTCATCAGCCAATGCAATATATAGATAAGTATGTGATCACTTATAATGGTGAAATATACAACTACTTGGAGCTACGTAACGAGTTAGAGTCTGCTGGATATAAATTCAATTCTAATACTGATACAGAAGTAATTATGGCTTCTTATGATTATTGGGGCGTTGAATGCCTTAATAAATTCAATGGTATGTGGGCTTTTGTATTATATAATAAGGTTGAAAATAATTATTTTATTTCTAGAGATAGGTTTGGTGTCAAACCACTATATATTTATATTAAAAATGATTTATTTGTTTTTGCAAGTGAGCCAAAAGCTATTCTTGCCCACACGCAAATAGAGATTAAGCCTAATAAGAAATTCCTTCTTGAATATATAAAAAATGGTGCTCAAGAATTCATAGCAGAAACCGCTTTTTCTGATATTTATCGATTTCCTCGGTCTAGTTATTTTGTTGGAGGTGCTAAGGAAATATTTGACAATTTTTCAACGCATAAATTTTGGACCCTGAATCCGAATTTGTCCACTGCAAAATTTTGTTCTAAAAAAGCTGAAGTTTTAGCAACGCAGTATTATAACTTACTTTCAGATGCTGTTAGATTGAGATTACGCGCAGATGTGAAGGTTGGCTCAGCACTGTCTGGCGGGCTAGACAGTAGTTCAATAGTTTATCTGGTAAACCAGCACTTAAAAGAACATGGAGAAGAAGCCAAGCAGGAAACATTTTCTAGTGTTTACAAAACTAAAGGAACTGAGGATTGTGATGAAAGTGAATTTATTAACCTCATGGCAAATGAACTAAAAGTAAAGTCTAATCAGATAGAACCTTTAGAAAAAAACATTCCAGATGAGCATAGTAAAATGATATGGAGCATGGACAATCCTCCAGAAGGTACCTGCATGTCAGGCTGGCATACTTTTAAAAAAGTTTCAGAGTCGAAGGTCAAAGTAACTCTTGATGGACAAGGCGCAGATGAACAACTTGCTGGATACTTATTATATATATCAACCTACTTAACATCTCTATCAATTTATGATTTTTACAAAGAATTTAGATACTTCCTTAAAATTCCTGGAGCAAGAAAGTTTGTCTATCGAGCTTATTTAATGAATCACTTTAAATTAATTTTTGGAAGAAAAGCTTTAATCTATTTTGTAGAAAGATTACTTGGAAAAACTATTCAACTAGATCTAAATAGTGTTCTTGAAGCCAGTATTAATAACAACCTTGTAAACCTTCTTAATTATGCGGATAGACTTTCGATGGGGAATTCTATTGAGTCAAGGATGCCTTTCATGGATTATCGTCTAGTTGAGTTTTTGGCATCTATCCCTGCGTGTTACAAAATGCATAATGGTTGGACAAAATATATCGCAAGGTTGGCATTTAATAATAAACTTCCAGATAAAATATGTTGGAGGGTCGATAAGATGGGATGGCCTGAACCTGAAAAAAAATGGTTTGAAGGTGGATTAGAGCAGTGGGTGAAAATTTCGATAGGAAATTCTGGTATGTTGGATAGCTTAATCAGTTCGAATGAAAAAAATACTGATAATCTTAATGTGAAGATAAGACTCCTAAATGTTGCGGTTTTTTCCAAAATTTTTTTCAAAAAAAATGAGAGTGTTAGATGAAGAGAATATTACATCTTACACACACTGACATAAGTAAAGACTCCCGCATATTGAAAGAAATGAATTCAGTTTGTGGCATTAACCGAATAGTTCATGGGGTTGGCGTTGTTGGTAGTGAACATAGTGCTGAATCAAAACTTAAATATAATTTTAATATATCTGAAGTAATACTGATCTCTAGAAGGCTAACGTATATCCCTAAAATTGTTAGACATGCTTTAACATTTATAGAGTTGGCGTCGAAGACACTAATTGAGGCCGTTAAATTTAAACCGGATATTATTCATTGCCATGATACTTTAGTTTTGCCAATTGGGCTATTGGTTAAAATGTTTACCCGTAGTAAATTAATATATGATGCACATGAGTTAGAGTCCGATAAAAATGGAATTACTCCAACTTTGTCTAAATTAACTTTGTTAGTTGAAAAAACAATCTGGCCCTTTATTGATCATTTAATAGTTGTTAGTCCTGCTATAGAAGAGTGGTATGTTAAGCATTTAGGAGAAAAAGAGTCATCGGTTATTCTTAATTCTCCGATTGTTAATAGAGACTCAGTTGTTAATAGTGACTATTTGAAACAAAAATTTAGTATTGACCGATCCAATATTGTTTTTCTTTATATTGGAATTCTCGGGAAGGGAAGGGGTATTGAGAAAGTTTCCAATGTTTTCAAATGTAACAGTATCAAATCTTCAATAGTTTTTTTAGGTTATGGCCCATTAGTTGAAGAACTGGAATTGTTATCGACTGAATACTCAAATATTTTTTATCATGATCCAGTCCCACACGAGCAAGTTGTTTCAATCGCTGAATCTGCTGATTACGGTTTGTGTTTTGTTGAAAATGTTTCTTTAAGTGATTATTATTGTTTGCCGAATAAGCTGTTTGAGTATTGTTTATCCGGTACCCCAGTCATTTCTTCTGACTTCCCAGAGCTAAAGCGTGTTATTTCTAAGTTTAATCTAGGTTTTTACTGTGAGCCGACAACAGAGCACATTAAAGATACAGTGAAAAGGATAGAAGAGAATAATGAAACTATTAGTTTAGATATTGACTCTCTCTTTGCACTTACCTGGGAAGCTCAGGAATGTAAGATTAAAAACATTTATAATAATTTATTAGATGAAGGTAATGAATAATGTGTGGGATTTTTGGTGTTATATCTAACTCTAAAGTAGATAACAAAGATTTAGATGTTTTAATTAAACACTCTCAGCAGCGAGGACGAGATTCGAGTGGTATGATATCATTTAGTGACGAGCAGTATAATATTTGTAGAGCTGATTTTGATGTCGGTAAATTAAGGGGGAGGGTTGACTTAACAAAAAGTCCTGTAGTTTTCGGTCATAGTAGGTTAATCACAAATGGTTTAAATGACAATCAGCCAGTTTTAAAAGATGAGTTAATGCTTATTCACAATGGTATAGTAGTGAATGATGAAGAAATATGGAGTGAAGTTGAAGTTGAAAGAAAGTTAAAAATTGATTCAGAAGTTATTTTAGGAATCGCTCTTGACCAAATTGTTAAAGGAACAAAGTTAGTTGATATTCCAAACAAAATCATGTCTGAATGTAAGGGTGTAGTTGCATGTGCCCTTTTTTTTCCTCAGTTTGGAAAGGTTGCACTTTTTTCAAATAATGGAAGCCTTTATTTAGGTTTGAAAGATAAAGTACAGTTTTTTGCATCTGAATCCTATGCGTTGTCACAAATTGGTTGTACCGAAATAAAGCAAATTATTCATGAAGCCGTTTTTATTGATATCCCAATATCAAAAAATACTACTCAAGTAACTGAGTATGGAGTCAAAAAATTAGATCTTGTACCAGAACTAAAATTTAGACCTGAAGAATCGATTCTTGAGTTCCACCAGCACAATTTAAAACGGTGCACTAAATGTATTTTACCAGAGACAATGCCATTTATTTATTTTGATGATAATGGAATTTGTAACTATTGCAATAACTACAAAGTTAGAAATGTACCTAAGCCGAAAGAAGAGCTATTCAATATTGTAAAGCCTTATCGTCGTGAAGGTCAGCTGGATTGTATTGTTCCTTTTTCAGGTGGTAGAGATAGCTGTTATGGTCTACATTTAATAGTCAATGAATTAAAAATGAAGCCTGTCACTTACACATATGATTGGGGGATGGTTACGGATCTAGGGCGCCGAAATATTAGTCGTATGTGCTCTGAACTTGGCGTTGAAAATATTATTGTTGCTGCTGATATTACTCAAAAGCGTAAGAATATTGCAAAAAACTTAACAGCATGGTTGAAGTCACCTCACTTAGGTATGATGAGCCTATTGACTGCAGGCGATAAACACTTCTTTAGATACGTTGAAACTGTAAAGCAACAAACAGGAATCAACTTAAACCTATGGGGGGTCAATCCGCTTGAGGTTACACATTTTAAAACAGGTTTTTTAGGAATCATGCCTGACTTCGAAGAAAAACGTGTTTATAGTCATGGTGCGATGAAACAACTTCGTTATCAGAGTAAGCGTTTCCGGGCTATGCTTCAAAGTCCTGGTTATTTCAACTCATCTATTTGGGATACATTATCGGGTGAATATCACCGTAGTTTTACGGAAAAAAAGGATTATTACCATATCTTTGATTACTGGTGCTGGGATGAAAACCAGATTGATGACACGTTGTTAAATCAATACGGTTGGGAAAAAGCAATTGATACTAACACAACTTGGCGGATCGGTGACGGTACAGCTGCATTTTATAACTATGTTTATTATACTGTTGCAGGGTTTACTGAGCATGATACATTCAGAAGTAATCAAATTCGAGAAGGCCAGCTATCTCGTGACAATGCACTAGCTCTCGTTACTGATGAAAACCGTCCACGTTATCCAAATATCAGATGGTACCTTGATGCTTTAGGCCTAGATTTTAATGAAGTTATTTCTATAGTAAATAAAATACCGAAAATGTATAATGTTAACCATATTATGTAAGCTGAGTTTATTGTGAACAAGACTATCTGGTATATAACTAAATATTTTTCTCCTCAAACCAAAACTTCACCTGGTGGGCGAAGTTGGTTTTTAATGTATGAGTTAGCACAGAAAGGGTATAAACCAATTGTTATAACTTCAGATTCAAATAACTTAGTTGAATTACCGCTTCTAGATGAACCTGTAAAAATCCAAAATGTAGATGGTGTCACACTGATTTGGCTTAAAACCATCAAGTATAGTGTTGCAAAGTCTATTATGAGAGTTGTTAGCTGGTTACATTTTGAATGGAATGTTTTTAAGTTAAACAAGAGGGGGATAGATAAACCTTCTGTAATAGTAATATCTAGCTTATCCTTGTTAACTATAGTTAATGGCTTATGGCTTAAGCATAAATATAAATGTAGTTTAGTTCTTGAGGTCAGAGACATCTGGCCTCTTACGATAATTGAAGAAGGAGGGTTCAGTAAACACAATCCACTTGTAAAATGTCTATCATTAATAGAACGAATTGGTTACGTTAAAGCTGATGCTATTATTGGTACAATGCCAAATCTTAGTTCACATATTTATAAAACAATAGGTGTTAATAAATCTGTCCACTGTATTCCGATGGGGGTAGCTCAAGAGCACTTAAATGGAGAGGCGTTATTACCACTCGGCTATTACCAAAAGTATTTAAATAGTAATAAATTTAAAATTGTTCATGCCGGAACAATTGGAATTACAAATGCACTTGACACTTTTTTTCAAGCTGCTTTAGTTCTCGAGAATAATAACGAAATTGAATTTATACTTGTAGGAGATGGTGCATTAAAGCAGTACTATATTGAAAAGTATGGAATGTTAACGAATGTTATTTTTGCGCCTAAGGTAGCTCGCAATCAAGTTCAGTCTGTCTTAAAGGAGTGTGACTTGGTTTATTTTTCTGTACATAATTCAAGGGTTTGGGATTATGGCCAATCATTGAATAAGATTGTCGATTACATGCTATCTGGAAAGCCTATTGTAGCTTCGTACTCGGGATATCCATCAATGATCAATGAAGCAGATTGTGGTTCGTTTGTTCCTGCTGAAGATGTCGACTCTTTGGTAATTGAATTTATTAAGTATTCATTATTAGAGCCTAGTGTCGTAGGCGCTATAGGTAAAAGAGGAAGAGATTGGATACTAACAAATAGGTCGTATACTAAGCTCGCGGAAGAATTCTCGGAAGTTGTGTTTAACGTGTAAGTGAAATTAATATGTTGAAACGAATATTTGATTTTATATTGTCTTTCTTTTCTTTAGTTATATGTCTACCAATTTTACTCTACCTTTTCATTAAAGTTCATAAAAGGCTTGGGTCACCAGTTTTTTTTCGTCAAGCTCGTCCTGGTTTAGATGGTGAACCATTTGAAATGATTAAGCTTCGCTCAATGAAAGAACCAGTTGAGTACAAGGGTGATATTTTGTCTGATACAGAGAGGTTGACTGATTTTGGAGTGAAATTAAGGAGTTCTAGCTTAGATGAGTTACCCGAGCTGTGGAATGTACTGAAAGGAGACATGAGTCTTGTTGGCCCACGGCCTTTATTAATGCAGTATTTACCTTTATATAATCACGAACAAGCGCGACGGCATGAAGTGCGACCCGGTATAACTGGTTGGGCTCAAGTTAATGGACGTAATGCAATTTCTTGGGAAGAAAAGTTTAAATTAGATGTTTGGTATGTAGAAAACCAATCTTTTTGGCTAGATATAAAAATACTATGTTTAACTTTAAAGAAAATCATTGTTAAAGAAGGTATTTCTGCTGATGGGCATGCGACAATTGAGCCGTTTAAGGGAACTCCACCATTGAAGGACCGTAAGCAATCATGAAAACCTTGGCTATTTTAGGTGCGAGTGGGCATGGAAAAGTTTTAGCCGATTTAGCCTTGGTATGTGGTTTCGAAAAGATCGATTTTTTTGATGATCGCTCTCCAAAGTTAAACATATTAGAACATTGGGATGTAGTAGGCGATTCACGTACTTTGCTTACCTCTGTTTCAAAGTACTCCGGAGTCATTGTTGCGATTGGACACAATGAAACGCGGCTTCGAAAGCAACTCCTTTTGAAAAATGCTGGTGCAAGAATGGCAACGCTAATTCATCCTACTGCCACAATTAGTCAGTTCGCTGAAATAGGTGAAGGTAGTGTTTTGATGGCTGGTACGGTGGTCAACGCCTTCTGCAAGATTGGAAAATGTAATATTATCAACACCTCTGCGACCGTTGACCATGATTGCAAATTAGGTGATGCTGTTCATATTAGCCCTGGTGTAAATCTGGCTGGTTCGGTCTTAATAGGAGATTGTACTTGGATAGGTATTGGTGCGTGCGTTATACAATCAATTTCAATTGGGTCAAATGTTATAGTTGGTGCAGGTTCTACTGTTATTGACTCATTAAAAGATAAGTCATCAGTAGTTGGTTCCCCTGCAAAGACACCTAAGTCTTCCTTTTAATTTCTCATTTAGGAGTTTCTTTTGCTCAATACAGCTTTTTCTCCTTGGCCTTCTTTTACACAAGAAGAATCTGATGCCGTTAGTCGTGTGATTTTATCTAATAAGGTTAATTATTGGACGGGCACCGAAGTGCGTAACTTTGAACGTGAATTTGCGTCGTGGGTTAGCTGTGATCATGCTATAGCATTAGCTAATGGTACGTTAGCGCTCGATGCGGCGTTAAAGGCAATAGGAGTTAAGGAAGGTGATGAGATCATCACGACTCCTCGTACTTTTTTAGCCTCGGCTTCTTCAATAGTAATAGCAGGCGCCACTCCAGTTTTTGCTGATGTTGACCTCAATAGCCAAAATATCACTACAGAATCGATTCAATCTGCGCTAACCCCAAAAACAAAAGCAATAATTGTTGTTCATTTGGCTGGAATGCCAGCAGAAATGGATCCTATTATGGCTCTGGCTAAAGAGCATAATTTGTTTGTTATTGAGGATTGTGCTCAGGCCCATGGGGCAAGATACAAAGGTCGTTCAGTCGGTACCATTGGA
>Ga0070724_10002097_pt1 | contig 11372 bp, 8 predicted proteins | sample tdDd001_FD_67278 | JGI IMG/M metagenome (GOLD analysis project Ga0070724, IMG submission 67278) | Marine sediment microbial communities from the Atlantic coast under amendment with organic carbon and nitrate - tdDd00.1 | ecosystem: Environmental > Aquatic > Marine > Coastal > Sediment | place...
ACCCTAAGAGATGTTTCTAATTCAGACAGTGATAGATACAGCTTTAAAATCAAAGTGGACGAATATGAAGATCAAAAGCTTCTAGGTTTAGATGAGTTTGTCCTTAACAATATGTACTCAGATTCATCATACATGAGAGAATATCTTTCTTATCAAGCATTTGAAGGTGTAGATGAAATTGCATCTTTAACTTCATATATCAATGTTTATGTGAATGGAGAACTATATGGTCTCTACCTTATGGTTGAAACTGTAGAAGATGGCTTCTTAAACAGAACCTTTGGTGAAAATGATGGTAATCTTTATAGAATGGATCAAGGTTCTACACTTTTAGATAACACTGGTAATGCATCTCAAAAGAATGGCGATGATGAAAGCCAAGATGACCTCAATGCTTTTATAGAGATTTTAAATGCCATGCCTCAAGGTGAAAAGGGTGATATTGAATCTGTGCTAGATGTAGAAAGTGCACTTAAATACATTGCTGGTAATACTGTGATGTCATCTTATGATTCCTACAATGGACAGTTTGCACAGAACTATTATTTATATAATCATGAAGGTATCTTTTATGTGATTCCTTGGGACTATAACATGTCATTTGGTACCTTTAATGGTACTGGTACATCAACAATAGATATTGATGAACCGGTAAATGGTGTAACCATGGATAGTGTACCGCTTATAGACAACTTATTAGCAGTAGATGAGTATAAGGAAATATACTACGATATTTTAGAAGATTATATAGATTACTTTGATGACTTTGAAGATCAAGTAGCAGAGATAAGAACATTAATAACAGATCATGTTGAAAATGATCCTACAAAATTCTCATCATTTGAAAACTTTGAATTATCAACAGTATACCAAGAAGACGGTGCTGATGAATCCACTATGATGGGTGGTATGCAAGGTGGTAGAGGTGAGATGAGAGAACGTCCGACAGGTCAACCTCCAGCAGATGGACAGCAACCTCCAACAGATGTTCAAGAAATAGACAAAAACCAAGCAGGTTTTCCTCCAACTCAAGGAGATAATCCAATGGGAATGGGTGATAAAATGGGCATGGGTAACTCTACTATGGCTGGTGATGATACATCAATCATTAACATTCTAAAGGCTAGAATTGAAAACATAAACGAGCAATTAAATCAGTAATACTTCCCCCTAAGTATTGCATTAAAAAAGCACCCTTTATTTGGGTGCTTGCTTTTATTGTCCTGCAAGTGTTCTGATGATTTCTTCAACTGTCATGCCAGTATTTAACTTAAAATCACCGGCTCTAAGTTTATTACCAAGATTAAGTTGGTCAAGTTTTTGGATAAACTCATCAACACTATCGATTAGACCTTCTGTCTCAAGATTTGTCGCAATCTTAAATCCAGGTGAACCAGGATCGATAACAAATATTACTTCTTTTATCTCTACGATTTCTTCTACTGGATCCTCTTCTACAGGTGTTTCATCAACTGTTTCTTCTTCGGTTGGTGTGATATCAATGACTTCCTCTTGAGGTGTACCAATATCATCTAATGATGGTGTTGCGTCTTCAGTGAACTCAGCAGCAACATCACTTTTACCTATGTTGGTGAACCATTGAACTTGCATTGTATCTGTTAGCTTCCAAGATACAACGAAAAATATAATTAAAATAATCAATAGTGAAAAAACAAAATCACTTATGTCATATAAAAAATCTTTTACCTTCTCCATTTGTCCCTCCTAATCACTTATTAGAGTAACACATGTACTGATCTTTTTCACTATAAAAAAACAGTTAGTAATATGTTTTTAACATGTTGGATTTAGAGGGCATTATACTTTATAATATAAACATGGAGGCAAGATGAGTACAATAAAAAAAATAGATACACATGACGAAAATATTGTGAAGGACTACATTTATCAGAATTTTTGGGGATGTGTTGAAATTGCAAAGATTTTCGACAAAAATGGCTGCAAAAATAGATTGACGGATAAGAATTCTGGTGACTTCTTTGGTTTCTTTACAGAAGATGAAACTTTAGAGGGTCTTTTTGTATTTACAAACAATAAAAGATTCTTACTTCACTACATAAATCCAGACGTGACAAAAAAAGTTGATTTGCTTAAGGCAATAAAACTTTATAAGCCAGAATATATGTCTGGACCGAGTGAATTGGTAGAACCTGTATGGCAAATGTTTGAAAGGACAGTAAAAAGGTATAAATATAGTAAGAGTATGTATATGATTTTAGATCATTATCAAGATTTATTAGATGATTTTGAAGTGGATGATAATGTACGAGAGGCAAATGAAAAAGATGCTTTAAATCAAACAAGATTCTTTCTTGAGTTGGAAAAACATTTCGGTAGAAATCATATGACTATTAATCAGATACAAAGTAGAATTAAAGACCGTATAGGGAAAAAGGAATACCTAGTCGTCGATGATGGTAGTCGTTTGTTAGCACAAGGTTTTGTTGAAGATAAAATAAAAGCTTTTTCTCAAATTGGAGGTGTCTATACGTCACCTAAATCTAGAGGACAAGGTTATGGTAGACAGATTGTCAAACACTTGAGCTACTATATTATTGATCAAGGCAATATACCGATATTAGCAGTTTTGAAGGACAATGTATCAGCTATCAGTGTATATGAGGCTTTGGGTTATAGTGGAAAGAAAGATTTTTCAATCATAGAAATAGAATTTTAAGGAAGTTAAATGAGAATAATAAAAGTAACAGAAAATGAAATGGAACAACGTTTGGATAGGTTTTTAACCAAGTATCTAAACAAAACAACTAAAACAAATATATTTAAGTTAATTAGAAAAAAAAGAATTAAGGTGAATGGGAAAAGAGCAGAAGAAAAGTATTTCTTGAAACTAGGTGATGAAATACAAATTCATTTACACGAAGATGCCATAGATGAGCTGATAAAGCCAGTTGAAATTATTGATGCTGAAACAGTTAACCTAGATATAGTATATGAAGATGATGATATTTTAATCGTTAATAAACCGGTAGGTTTGTTGACGCATCCTGATTCAAAGGAATATAAGAACACACTTGCTTCAAAGGTACAAGTCTACTTAAAGCATCTAAGTACTAGAACCTTTAAACCAGCTTCTATACAAAGATTAGATAAGAACACCAGTGGTCTTGTTATATTTGGAAAAAACTACGCTTCATTGAAGAAGTACAATGAGTTGATGAGAGAAAGAAAAATTGGCAAGTTCTATTTAACTGTAGTCACAGGGAAACCTAAAACCCGTGGAGAAATCAAAGGTTACTTAATAAAGAATGAGGAAAACAATAAGGTAAAAATTTCAGCTCAATCAAGTGATGCTTCAAAGTTTGTTCACACTAAGTATAAGGTTTTATCTACAAATGGTAATTACAGTTTACTTGAAGTAGAATTATTAACTGGTAGATCACATCAAATCAGAGGTTCGATGGCCTATATTGGTTGTCCTATTGTAGGGGATACCAAATATGGAGGCGAACGTACAAGAGGGCATCAACTATTACATGCTTATAAAGTGGTTATTGATGATAAAATATATGAAAAAACATCAGATGACATAGCTGCTTTTGTTTCAAAACACAAACTAGATTAAGGGGAGCCTTTGGAAACTTATAAAACGATAAGACAGCTCATCAATCGTTATGATTATGGTGGTGCTTTGGATTTATTAAAAGATTTTGAATTAGAAAATACTGATGCTGCACTAATAGTTAATTCTTGCAGGTATGCTGTAAATTTTGACTTTAAAACAGCTAAATTTTTACTGTCCAATGTGTCTGATGAAAGAAAGAACGATGCGGAAATACAGATGATTGCCAAGAATCTGGAGTCTCTGATTGATGGTAATCCCGACGCCATGTTTTCTGAGTTAATGGAAAATATTAAGTTTCAAATTGTTAACGAGGAGTACATTGATTTTTTAGGTCGTGTTTACCGTTTTAAAGAAGCCATGCTCAAGTACTTGTTTGTAAAAAATCATATAGGGAAAAATAGGTTTTCTCTTTTAACCATTCATATGGAGAAAAGAGAAATCTTAAAGAAGTTAAGAAAAAAATATAGGATATATAATTCCAACTTAATGTATGGTATTACAACATATATTCATAGGTATCTCAAAAATGAATACAAGTATTCAGAAATTGAAAAAATCCTTAATTCAGATCATATGAAATCTTTGATTGAGTTGAGAAATGATTCTATAGTAGGCCATGGATTTAAAGGAGTATCAGTAGATGATATTTATAGATACTATGGCAATCCATATAATGTACTAGATGATTTTGACAAGTGTTTGAAGAAGTTAGATATTAAATTATTTAGATACAAGTATAGTGTTATCAACGAGTACATAGAATTATTACTCGATGATTTATAGAAAGGAGTCACACATGTTTAAAATTCAAGTAAAAGATCAGATAATCGAAAAAAATGAACCTATCACATTAGAGCAATTAGCGTGTGACTTCATAGTAGACGATCAGCCGATGATTGTTGCAGCCATGGTTGATAATAAGTTGAGAGAACTTTTTCATGTTGTGGATTATGATGCACAAGTAGAATGGATAACTTTAAAGCAATCTGATGGTATAAGAATGTATCAAAGAACATTATCTTTTGTATTCATAAGAGCTGCAATGGAAGTCTTTAGAAATATACATGTCAACGTAAGACATTCCTTAAGTAAAGGTCTTTATTGTGATTTTGATTATCATAGAGAATTGACAGAAGACGATGTGTTAAAAATAAAAGAGCGAATGACAGAGATCATCAAAAAGGGTGAAGTAATCCATAAAGATTCAGTGAGTGTTGATCAAGCGCGTACAATTTTTGAAGACTTGGAATTTCGTTCAAAAGCCAGATTATTAAAGTATAGAGACCATGATTTTATTAACATCTATACATGTGGATGGATAAAAAATTACTTTTATGGTTATATGTTACCCAATGTAAGTTATCTTACTTGCTTCGATGTGATAAAATATGACCAAGGGGTTATATTAAGACATCCTACAGTACAAACTCCTATGGCTTTACCTGAGTTTGAAGAACATCCTAAACTTGCTGCTATTTTCAGAGAATCAGAAGCGTGGGGAGATATTGTTAGTGTCAGCAATGTTTTTGAACTAAATGATGAAATTGAAAAGGATAATTTCAAAGAGTTGATGATATTAGGCGAGGCTTTACAAGAAAAGAAAGTCGCTCAAATAGCAGATCAGATAACAGAACTCAACAAGCGTGTAATACTAATTGCAGGTCCATCATCTTCAGGTAAAACCACATTTGCCAATAGATTAAGAATTCAGTTGAAAGTAAATGGCTATGATCCAATTACATTATCTACTGATGATTACTTTGTAGATCGAGCTTTTACCCCTCTTGATGAAAATGGGGATTATGACTATGAATCTATTGATGCTGTAGATGTTAAGTTATTTAACAAGATCTTGGCTGGATTAGTTGCTGGAGAAGAAGTAGAATTACCTGTTTATAACTTTATTGAAGGTAAAAAAGAGTTCAAGGGTAAAATGCTTCAGATTCATGAAAATCAACCAATCATCATTGAGGGAATTCATGGTTTAAATGAAAAGTTAACGGATCAAATCAGTGGAGAACATAAATTTAAGATTTACATTAGTGCTCTTACTCAGTTGAATATTGATGATCACAATAGAATTCCAACGACGGATTCTAGATTGATTAGAAGAATTGTTAGAGACAGTAAGTATAGAGGTCATGATGCCATGAGAACTATCGAAATGTGGCCTTCAGTTAGAAGAGGTGAAGAAAGAAATATCTTCCCATACCAAGAAGAAGCTGATGTGATGTATAATTCAGCACTTAGTTTTGAACTGGCTGTATTAAAAAAACATGCAGAGCCTCTTTTAGAAGAGATTCCAGAAACTGCAGAACAATATAAAGAAGCAAAAAGATTACTCAAATTCCTAAGTTACTTTGAATCAATTGATGATGATTCTTTAGTACCAATTACTTCTATATTAAAAGAATTTATTGGTGGGAGTTATTTCACAGAATAGGATCTATACATGAAAACGTTGAAGAAGCTATATGAGCAAATAATATATTCAGAATTTGGTGAGTTGGCAATTACAACTGGCCTAATTGCTATTATGTTTTTATTGGCTTATATATTTGAATCTGATGTTACTGCATTTTTAGATAGGACAGGTTTATTAAACCTGCCCTATGTTTTTGAGTTTGCATCAATATCTATATTATTCGTTATGGTAAGTATAACGAGTCGTTCAGTTGGCTCTGTTAATAGTTTAAGAATGATGATTTATACCTTTTTCTTTACTTTTGGTATTGGTTTTGTTTTTATTGCATTTACCCAAGTGAATTGGTTTACAGGTACAATTAATTACAATACGATCACATCCTTAGCATCTATTGGAAAGTTCATAGTGGCTATTGGATTACTAGTAGGTGCTTCAGTGCCTCTTACAGTTAAATTAAAGTACTCCTATAGAGTTTTTATGCGAGTGTTTATTATCATAATATGGATGATGTTTGCTTTCTTTGTGGTTGTCATTAATCATAGATCTGGCATCATAAATATGAGTCGGTTGGATCTGAGATGGTATACAATACTAGAGTATTTGTCTGCTGTAGCTTTAATCATAACTTTTTCTATTCATTTTAGAACTTATACCATAGAAAAGAATAGATTCATTCTTAAGTTTATGAACGGATTGGCTATATTGATTATCGCTCAAGTGGTACGTCTTACTTTTATGAGATACTCATACCTTTATCACTTTATTTATAGTATGTATATGTTTGTGGGCTATTATTATATTTATCATGCATTATTTGGATATAATATTGAAAGTCCAGTTGAAGACTTAATCAATGAAGAAAAGCAAATCAAATTATATGCTGAAAACTTAGAAGTTATAGTTGATCGAAGAACAACTGAAATGCAATCAAATAATATGCGTTTGATTCAAGAAATTGAATATGCAAAATCTATACAGCAATCATTATTACCTCCAAGAAAGGTCAATTTCAATAAAGTAGTATTTACATCAGAATACTTCCCATGTGAGCGTCTAAGTGGTGATTTCTTTGATATTTATAGGTTGGATGATGATAATATCGGTATGTATGTATTAGACGTATCGGGTCATGGTGTTTCTGCGGCCTTGATGACTATGTTCTGTAACAACTATATCAAGTCTTCCGAAAAGTTGATAATGAAATACAGGGGCTTAAAACCCCATAGAAATCTAAAACATTTTTATGAAGAATTTAATAAAATGAATTTTCCTGATGAGATGTACATGGTCATGTTCTTTGCCTCATACAATATTGAGACTGGTGTATTGACTTATTCGTCGGGTGGTATTAACTGTTATCCTCTGTTAATGAGAAAAGATGGTACTAAAGAATACTTAGATAAATCTCAAGGTTTCCCAATCTGTAAGATGAGTGAGTTCTTTACACCGACGTATACTAGTGAAACGACTCAGTTAACTAAAGGAGATAGAATTATCTTCTACACAGATGGTCTAGTAGACAACTTAAAGAACAATACAATTTCTGAGGATACATTAGAAGAAGTTATGTACAATTATAAGGACCTCAGTTTAAAGAGTTTGAATACAAAAATAAAATCTTATATACAAGTAGATGATGGTTCAAATGAAGATGATATTACATATTTTATTATGGAGATATAAGGTGATATTTACTTAAAAGTAGATATCGCCTTTAATTTTATAAAAATTTTATACACTTTGTGAACAATAAGGTGTATGATATTTGACGAGGCTATTATATCATTATATAATTTGAATGTAAGTTACACTTTAATGGTAAAAATTAACAAAATTTATATACATAAATCTAAGGGGGATAAAGATGTATAAGAAATCTTTGGTTTTGTTATTTGCTCTGGTCATGTCAATGGCGATTATATTTACAGGATGCAATGTACAAGATAACCAATCTACAAATAATATTGACGAGGAGACAAACACAAGTCAACCTGTCAATACAGAGAACATTGAAAAGACAGAACAGGAAGTTGAAGATGAGGAAAATGCTGCAAAGGCAAAAGCCAATCCTGCTGTAACAAGAGGAAATATATTAACAGTTGGAATGTCAGCTTTAGATGGTGAATTCAATCCAATTTTTTCTGATTCAGTTTATGATTCTTCAGTATGCAATTTAGTTTTTAACGGTTTAGTTAAAGTCAATAAGAATGCAGAATATGTGCCAGATTTAGCTATTTGGGAAATATCAGATGATCGTCTGACTTATACTTTTACAATTAATCCAGGAGTTAAGTTCCATAATGGTACTGAGTTAAGGGCAAAAGATGTAGAGTTTACATTTAAGGCAATTGCACATCCTGATTATGTTGGTTCTAGGGTATCAGCAGTATCTGATATTATTGGTTTTGATGAGTATAAAGCTGGTGAATCAGATACGATCAAAGGGATTAAGGTAATTGATGATTACACGATATCATTCACTATAGAACAACCTAAAGTGAATAAGATTGCTGATTTTACCTTTGGTATTCTATCTTCTGAGTATTATGCTTTTGAGACTATGAGACAATTAGAACAATTAAATGAAGTACCTATGGGTACTGGTCCTATGATGTTTAAAGAGTTTAAAGTCAATGAGTATGTTCGTTTTGAAACGTTTGAAGATTATTTTGATGGTAGAGCTAATATTGATGGTGTGATTTATAAGGTTGTACCAGATGCAATTGTATCAGCTACATTAAACGCAGGTGAAGTAGATATTGCAGAGGTATCTGCTAACTTAGAAAACTATGATACCATGACTGAATCAGGTATTGTTAAAGCTCAAGAATACTTAGGTAACTCTTATAGATATATTGGATTTAACTTAAGATTAGATAAGTTTTCTGATAAACGTGTAAGACAAGCCTTATGGTATGGTTTAAACTTAAGAGACTTTATTGATGCTCAATGGGAAGGTTTTGCAGCACCGTGCCTTGGACCAATTTCGCCAGTATCCTGGGCTTATCCAGATCCGACTGAGTTAACAACATATGATTATGACCCAGAAAAGGCCAAGATTTTACTTGCTGAAGCTGGATGGGAAGATACTGATGGTGATGGTATTTTGGATAAGGACGGCGAGCCGTTTACCATTGAATGGACATCGTATAATGATGTGACTTGGCCTGCTAGTTTTATAGAAGTAGCAAAAGAAAACTGGGGTGAACTTGGTATTGAGTTAGAAGGTAACTTCTTAGATTTCTCTTCTGTATTAGATTTAGTATATGAAAAACAAGATTTTGAAATGTACAATATGGGATGGTCTTTATCAGTTGATCCGGACCCGACAGATATATTTGGAAGAGATGCCGATGTATTAGGTGGTTTTAATGCTATTGGTTTCCATCATGAAAGAGCCAATGAAATCTTTAAGTTGGCTAAGAAAGAGTATGATCAAGCCAAAAGAGCACAGCTTTATCAAGAGTGGGCTCAAATAGCAAATGAAGAAGTCCCTTATATCTTTGTATCTATAGGTATCACAATTAACGGTGTTAATAATAGAGTACAAAACTTAGAGTTGGATACATTTGATAGTTTTGAATCCCAAATTCTAGACATTGAGTTAGATTATTTAGATTAGAAGTCATATAGCCTACAAGTTAGGCTATATTTTTTTTTCATAAAGTAGTACTATAAGAATGTAGGAGGTGTAACCCTAATTATTATGAAAGAAGTAAATGAATTAATTGGTCTAAATTTAAAACGATTACGTGAAGAGAGAGGTTACAGTATAGGAAAACTATCTGAAATTGTTGGTGTTAGTAAAAGTATGCTGTCTCAAATAGAAAAAGGTGAAACCAATCCCTCAGTAGGCACCATTTGGAAAATTGCAAATGGTTTAAGGGTATCCTTTACATCACTCTTAAATGAGGATGTAGAAACTTTTAAAATCGTTAAGAAAGACCAGATAAGACGAATTGAACAAGAAGATGAAAAGTATGCAATATATCCTTATTTCCCATATTCTAATGATAAAAAGTTTGAAATATACTCAGTAGAACTTGAAAAGGATTCCAAACATTATTCTGAAGCTCATGTTAAGGGGGTAGAAGAATATTTTATGGTTACTAAGGGACAAATTAAGGTATCTATTGGAACAGAAGAAGTAGACTTATCTACTGGTGATGCCATTAACTTTGTGGCAGAAAAAGAACATTCGTATATTAACCTATCAGATCAAATATCAACAGGGGTAATTATTTTATATTACAACGAATAATGGTGTTCGATATATTGAACAATGAGTCGATTTATAGTACAATTAGTGTGTAATTTTGACTATTATAAAAATGATATAAAGTGAAAGGAGTTCTTTATGAGTAACATTCATGAGTTAAAGTATTTACAAGACAATATCCAAGATCTTAAAGATCAAGGGGTATACAGACAATTACCTGTTTTAGAAGGTGAAAATGGTGCTGAAATCGTTTTAAACGGTAAGAGAGTAATCAACTTATCTTCTAACAACTACTTAGGTTTTGCAAACCACCCAAAATTAAAAGAAGCTGCAGTTAAAGCTGTAGAAAAATATGGTGTTGGTGCTGGTGCAGTAAGAACAATCGTTGGAAACATGGATATTCATGAGGAACTTGAAGTATTATTAGCAGAATTCAAAAGAGAAGAAGCTGCAATGGTATTCCAATCAGGTTTTAACTGTAATGCAGGTGTTATCCAAGCGATTACCGGGAAAGGTGATTTAATTATCTCTGATGAGTTAAACCATGCTAGTATTATTGATGGTGTTAAATTATCTAAAGCTGATAAGGCAATTTTTAAGCATAGTGATATGGCTGACTTAAGAAGAGTTTTAGAAGAAAGAAGAAAAGACTATAACAATGTATTAATCATTACAGATGGTGTATTCTCTATGGATGGCGATTTAGCTAAATTACCTGAAATTGTTGAATTAGCTGAAGCATTCGATGCACTTACATATGTAGATGATGCTCATGGTTCTGGTGTGTTAGGTGAGTGTGGTAGAGGTACAGTTGACCACTTCGGATTACACGGAAGAGTTGATTTCTGTATTGGTACTTTATCAAAAGGTATTGGTGTTATTGGTGGATACTGTGCAGGTAAAATGGTAATGAAGGAATGGTTAAGCCATAGAGGTCGCCCAATTCTATTTAGTACCGCATTACCTCCAGCAGCAGTTGCTCCAATTACAGAAGCAATTAGAATGTTAATGGATACAACTGAGTTTACTGATCGTTTATGGTCAAATGCTAAATTCTTCAAAGAAAAATTAGGTAAACTAGGTTTTGATACAGGTAAAAGTGAAACACCTATTACGCCAGTAAT
>Ga0070724_10002098_pt1 | contig 11371 bp, 14 predicted proteins | sample tdDd001_FD_67278 | JGI IMG/M metagenome (GOLD analysis project Ga0070724, IMG submission 67278) | Marine sediment microbial communities from the Atlantic coast under amendment with organic carbon and nitrate - tdDd00.1 | ecosystem: Environmental > Aquatic > Marine > Coastal > Sediment | place...
GAGAAGCAGATAATGGAAAGACCGCTTGTCCCCTAGTTAGAACCTTAATTGCAAGAAGGCTAGCAGAAACAGAAAGACAATTTAAGGCAATGTTGTTACTCAGGCAAAATATGATGCTGGTGCGTATTTCGGTGAATCCGATCGGTCGTTTCGGTTTTATCCGATCACTTTTTCATCTTCTTTTTCGTCCCTGCCAGTTTTACCTTAAGTGATCGGATTGGTCTAGTTTTCTCATCGATTCGCCAGCCAGTTCAATTCGATGACTGTTGTGCAATAAACGGTCGAGTAATGCATCTGCCACAGTGGGGTTACTGATGAGTTTGTACCATTCGGTAACGGGTAACTGGCTGGCGATAATGGTACTGGTGTTTTGGTATCGCTCTTCCATCACATCAAGTAAGTCATTAGCCTGACGTGCGCTCAGTTTTTCCATTCCCCAGTCGTCCAGGATGAGCAACTTTTTCTTAGCGAGTTGTGCAAGCTGTTGTCGGTAACTGCCATCGGCGTGGCCGATATTCAGTTCATCAAGAAGCTGCCCAAGTCGGTAATATCGCACCGTATGATGTTGTTCACAGGCTTGTCTGGCTAACGCGCATGCGAAGTACGTTTTTCCGCACCCTGTTGCGCCAGTAACGATAATGTTATGGGCACGATGTAAGTATTGGCCGCTTAACAGTGTGGCGACTTTATCTTTGCGTAGGCCACGCTCTGCACGGTATTCCAATCGGCTGGCATGAGCCTCTAAGCGCAAGGTTGCCTGGCGCAGTAAACGCTTCACTTTGCTGTCTTGCCGACAATGGATTTCATGCTGTGCCAGCAATCCTAAGCGCTCTTCGAAGCTCATCTCGTCGTAAGTTGTCGCTTGGCTTTGTTGTTGCTGTAACGCTTGAGCGAAGTGCCCAAGCCGTAAGCTACGTAGTTGCTCTTGTAATTGAGATTGTGTCATGGGGTTTCCTATTGATAGTAATGTTGGCCGCGGATATTGTGATGGGTGACAGGCTGCTCATCCTGCTCAACAGCGGTGCTCGGTATGCTTTCTTGATGATGTTTGAGTAAGTTCATCACCACACTCCGGTGAGGGCGTTCTAGCAGTAATGCCTTTTGGCAAGCGGCTTCAAGTCGCGCAGCACCATGTTGTTTAGTGAGGTTTAGGATAGCTAAGCAGCTTTTAATCGCTTGCTCAGGATGTTTGCGACTATGGATGTGCCACTGCACCACACCACGGGTACCCACACCGATATTCTCAGCCCAGTGCAGTAAGCGCTCAGCACTGAAGCGCTGTTTTACATGGCTGTCCGGCATGTGTTCTTTTTGGGTTGAGAAGCCGCCTTCTTTTGCTGATTTAGCGTGCTGTGTTACCAGTTGATTGTGATGATAGATGCTGACCACACTGCCACTTGCCTCTATGGTCACCGTGTTGCCCACTAAAGTGTGTGGTACAGAGTAAGCATGCTTTTGGTACAACACATGGTAATCCGGCCCTACCTTCGCCCATTTACTGTCGATGTACTCATACATGGTGCCAGGTAATGGCATTAAGGCTGGCTTATCGAGCAGTTCAAACTGTTCACGACGAGAGCCTGGGTATAAGCGTTGTGGCCGATTATTTAACTCTGCCATTAACACTTTAATCCGCGCATTTAGACCCGCTAGGGTGTAGAAGCTCTCACGTCGCAATCGCATTAATATCCAACGCTCAACAATCAGCACCGCATTTTCTGCTTTGGCTTTATCCTTCGGTTTATATGGGCGTGCAGGCACAATGGCACAGCCATAATGCCGCGCCATTTTGGCATAGTTTTCATTTAGCGTAGGCGCGTAGCGGTGGGCTTTGGTAACGGCCGATTTCAGGTTATCCGGCACAAGTAAACGGGGTACACCGCCAAGGTGGCGGAACGTTCTTACGTGCGCCATTATCCAGTCTTCTTCACGTTGTGAGCGACCAGCTTCAACATAGGTGTAGTTGGTTGCGCCTAAGGTCGCAACGAAGATTTGTGCGTGATAACGAACTTCGCCCGTATCAGGATTGATGATAGGTACCGTTGGTCCGCAATAGTCAATAAACAACTTATCGCCTGCGATGTGATGTTGTCGCATACTGCGTTTCTGCTTTTTAAGCCACCGCTGATAGTGCTCGCAGAACTGCGTGTAGCCGTAGGCTGACGCACTATCCTCGGCGCAATATTCTTCCCACAGCAAGAGCTTAGTCATGCCTTTGCGCTTCAACTCTTGCTGCATTAGCATAAAGTCAGGCAGCCGTTTCTGGCGCTGAACGGGACCCGTGCTATACAACTGCGCTTCGAGCGTTTTATCGTTTAGCGCTTCCGGCAACGGCCACGATAAGTCACTGGATTTAAAGCGCGAGAGTATTTCACTCACGGTTGAAGGGCCAAGACTTAAGCATTGGCCGATGTCTCGATGGCTTAATCCTACTTCGAATTTGAGACGCAGGACGTCTTTAATCTTTCTCATATCGGTTCTCTTTCTCGCCATGGCAGCTCATTCCTTCAATAAAGTGATGAAGTGGAGCTTACCAATTGATTTAATGAGAAAAAGAAGAAGATTTCGGGATTCCGATCAGTGATTTCGGAAAAACGTCATTTTTGATCGGATAACTCCGAAATAGGCGATCGGATTAGACCGAAATCAGTGATCGGATTGAACCGAAATGGGTGATCGGAATGGGCCGGAACATGCACGCTATAGCGTGTTTTTCAGATTGTGCTGAAGCGATCATGGACACTTGTTGGCTGGTATACGCTCTGCCTTTTTCGATTTCATCTTTAGTCGATTTGACGAAAGATAGACGATCTTTTTTATCGGAAATATCTAGTGCTTTGGTTACATTAAGCATCATTGCCTGGATAGCTTGACGCTCCTGATCTAGTGTTTTTTGTCCTACTTCTTCAGAACGAACATCAAGGTATTGCTTGGCTTGCTCGGGCGTAAGCTCTCTTAGACTGATGTTAAATTGTTGATTGACGTAACGAGCAACTTTTTTAAGGCAGTCGGTGTAACCTCGGGCAGTGCCTACAGATTTGATTGGCTTGTCTCGGCCTTGCATACGAGCCATAATTTTTGCAGCTTGTTTTTGTGCAATACTTTCCGCTTTTTGAGGGCTGAGTGGGCTTTTCCTAAATCTAGCCATTCTTTTTCACCCAGCGATATACTGTAGACCAAGCTACGTTTACTTTCTTTTCTTTAACTAGAAAGCGATGAATTTTGGCTGTTGTATTCCCCGCTCGATGAAGTGCAATAAGGATATCCGCGTATTCATCTAAACTTGATCGATAAAATCTCGGTTTTCTAATTGCTTTGGTTAACTGCTTTGCCTTCTCAGTCTCTTTTTTAACATCGAATTCTTCAATCATATTTTACCTATAATGAGTTGTTAGAAAATCATTCACTCGTTGAGTGAATGCGGTCCCAGATGATAAATACCACCTGGGCCGTTTCGCCCCAGTTCGACGCATAGCGTCAGGCTCGGACCGATCTCGCCTAAATCCTCATTACGTGTTAACGGCAGCTCGAAAGCGCCGATTTTTAAGATCGCCAAAAAATGCGGCGCGGCATGATTTATAGAATATTGAATTTTTCTTGTGGGTCTTCGTGACGTGTTGAAGGCAGCTCGAAAGCGCCTATTTTTTGAATCCGGAGCAGAAAGCTCACGGTTGTTTCATGAGTAATAATAGGGCAACCCACCCCCTTTGGCAAGGCCGGATTTTGTGCGTGTAAAAATATGCGCGCAAATGCTACAGGCCGCTGCGGACGCTGTGTAGGGACGAGTTTACGAGTCTTACACAGCGTCCGCGAGCGGACGGCCTTTAGCGCCAAGCCGCGAAGCGGTGAAGGCGCTATGAAAAGGGCCATTGCTCCTGATGCCCTTTTCCCAAAGGGGGTGGGTTGCCCGATGGCACGGTGTTAAATTTAGGCTGGGATAAGCGAAAAGAGGGAAATGTGTGACGTAGTCACACCTAGCATTTTTTACGTTGCTTTGCCCTATTTGCAACGGGAGGTTTTACCTCGTGGTAGCGGTCCTGTATGAGCATTGCCAGGTAATCTTTTAAGGTCATATCTTCAGCTGCTGCCAAGTCTTTCAGGTCACTATAGATATCCCTATCAAGCTCTATGGAAAGAACATCTTTCTTACGTCTTGATCTCTTTTTGCGAAGTGCAGCTCTAAGGGAGTTGAGCTGTTTATCTTGAAGGTATTTTTTACACCAGTTGTTTAGTTTTTCAGCTGTTAAATCTTCGTTAAACCGTATGGCTCGAAAGGTGTCTTTAGCTTCGTCTTCTTTTCCTAAATCATCGAAGTAAAGATAGTTTGGATCGTTCTTAAGTTTATTGGAGATATATGCCCAGGCATCTTTTTGATTTTCGTTAGTTATAGAAAAACGCATGTGTATTTCCTATCTGTGACGGTGTCACATAGTATAACAAATTCTGTGACACTGTCACAGGTAAATTAGGCATGCCTAATTTTAAAAATCACATATCGAGCATAGATGTCTTTAACTATGATGGCCATGTAAGTTGGGTGTATAAAAAACGGTAGTTTTTTATGCATAATAAAGTTACCTGGTAGTGATATCATTTAAAGAATGAATTGTGTATAAAAAGTCATATAATAATCTACGTATAGAAAAGGTATGAGATTATGATAATTGGGTACGCTCGCGTATCATCAGCACTGCAAGACACTGCTATGCAACTCGATGCGTTAAAAAAAGCAGGCTGTGAGAAAATCTTTCATGAAACTTATTCCGGTGCATCAAGAGATAGGCCTGAGCTTGAACGGTGCTTCGATGCGTTACGGGAAGGTGACTCTTTGGTTGTCTGGCGACTTGATCGGTTAGGTCGAAGTTTAAAAGACCTTGTTTCCTTGGTAAGTGAGCTTGAGGAGCGCAAAATAAAACTGAAGTCGTTGACTGAAGCTATTGATACAGCTACATCTTCAGGGACGTTGGTTTTTCATATTTTCGGTGCGTTGTCCGAATTCGAGAGAAATCTTATTCGAGAGCGAACGCAGGCGGGTCTTGCTGCGGCTAGAGCTCGTGGACGCAAAGGTGGAAGGCCTATGAAAATGGACAAGAAAGCTGTTCTTAAGGCCAGAGCAATGCTAACAGATCCTTCTATAACTAAAGGTGAGGTTGCGAAGCACTTTGGTGTTACGCGGATGACTTTAAACAAAGCTATCTTACTATATCAGGAGTGATAGCTTTTCTGCCTGTTATGGCGATAGTTGCAAATTGGTATAATATGCCCCATAATATAGATGTAGCTTGTGGCGGTAGGAACATCCCCACGTTAAAAACCCAAATTCCTTGTTTGTTGTGGCGGTAGGAACATCCCCACGTTAAAAACCTAAATTCCTTGTATTTGCTACCGAAAACCCCAGTTTAAGACTGGGGTTTTTCGTATGGAGACGAAGTGGAATTAAAGAAACTATCCCCCTCATTTTATACTGATAATGTACGTGTAGAACAAGCATTAGACTTTGACATGCAAGCCGGTTGTTGGCTTGATATTGATAATAAAGTTCGCGGGCATGGTGTAGTCAAAATCACTATACAAGGCCTGATGTTTGCTATACCTGTACGATCCCACATAAGGCACGAAGCTTCTTTCATTCTTCAAGTCGACAGAAAAAATAGGCACATAAAAGGGATGGGCCTAGATTACTCTAAAGCTCTTCTTATTAGAGATGAACGTCATGTAGCTGATGATGTATTTGTTTTGCGTAGCAAAGCAGCTGGTCGAAAGTTAGTTGATAAAGAAGAGCATATCACTAAGCAGTTTACCGGATACGTTGAGAAATATATTTCATCCGTCCAGAAAAATGACCGAAACGTATTGAATAGCTTTGAGTATCGATATACGACGTTGATTAACTATCATACAGAGTTAGGCATAAAGTAAAATTAGGCATGCCTAATTTAGATGCATACAAAATAACTTATAAAGTATTTAATTAATGTTGTTCAATGGGTGATTCACAAAATGATCGCCAAAAGTTTTTATCAAAGCCTTGTTCTTTGAGTCTCTTATTTTTCTCGAAACGTCCCTATAATCTCTGTACACAATTTTATATTGTTTTGTGTTCTGCTGAGCTTTATTTAGTTTTGTAATAGCTTCATCGTCAAACATACTTGAAGTCCAGAATTCAAAAACTAGATCTCGATCTCTCCAATCCGGATGCACTAGGGCGAAGGCTCTAAATATTGGTATCTGCTCAGAGAGCCGTTAATGGTTGTCGAGAAAATTCATGCTTTTACATTAGAGCCAGGAAGCAAATCCTCCAAGAAAAATGCAGCAAACTCAGCTCTATTTTTTAAACCTGCTTTTGCGTAAATGGCGCTAAGCTGAGTTCTTACGGTTTTCTCTGATGTATTCCGAAACTCACCAATTTCAACCAAGCTAAAACCTTTCAGCAACAAAAAAGACACTTGTTTTTCGGCCGGAGTAAGTCCCCATGCTGATAATTGATTTTCTATCATCAGGGACACTCCATCTATGTGTTCTTTCGCCTGAGAACGCCATTGCTCAGCTTCACGCTTATATGCAGCAGAATTTAGTTTTTCTTTGGATAAACTTACTCTTAAATTCAGCATATTTTTAAGAACAAAAATAACGCCAATAATTGCCATTAATCCAGCGCTTGCCTCAATAAAGACGTGCCAAAATGGCACGCCTTCATCAAAGTCTGTGATTAAGTCAGTAACGACCATAGCGCCAATTAAACCGAAGGTGGCTAATAAAAAAACTCGCTCTTTATTTCTCATTCTCAGTCGTGTTTTTCATACTCTTCATGTCTCTCATATTCTTCGTGCTCATTTCCTTCATTTTCTGCTAGCTGAAGCTTAGTTCCGAACACAGATAACGTCCTTGAGGGTTGGTCAAAATTCCCAACTAAGTATGCCGAAAAGCCTGCGATCAAAAACAAAAATAAGAGACCAATCCCGAAATGCCTAGAGACAGACTCAGTGGTTTCGGCTAAGTCTCGTTTGTAACCCGTTACCATGCTCATACCGATCGAATCTTTATGTTTGAGTTGGTGAAGAATAACACCAGCTATATGCAAAATGACCACAACGATAAAAGTATTGGCCAATAGCTCGTGAACCTCCTTCCAAGACTCCCCTACAACTCCGGTAGCCATCAAAATACCAACTCCCCCTAAGCCCAAGGCCAATATCATCATTACCAATGCAGCCCAACTAGATGCAGGATTGTGACCGACCCACGTTCTATTTGTTCCGGTTAATATTCCTTTAAGATATGCAACCAATCCGGACACATTCAAGGAAAAATCGGTAAACCGAGCGTGCCTGCTGCCAATTATTCCCCAGATCCCCCTCAATAATACGCTGAAGACCATTATTAAGCCAAAAATCATATGATAAGAAAAGGCCAGGTTGTCATCATCAACTGTATTTGAGATGGTAAAGGCGGCAATAAAAGAACCAGCAAAAAGCCAATGGAAGCACCTTGTAGGTAAATCGTAAACTCGAGTTTTCATTATTTCACCAATAGTGTGGAAAAAGAGGGTTCAATTTAGAAAATCTTCGAACACTATCAATCATATCGATGCCCTATAAACCAAAAGTTTTATCGTACTTATGTCTTATATGGCAACGTAATAGCATTTTTACGCCTAGTTTTCCATAATTTCTTTAACTAACATGTAGGTTAACAAAGCAATACAGAGGAATTTTCGTGAGCATTCATGAAGAACATAGGTCCCATCGTTCAGGGTGGTTGAGAGCCGCAGTATTAGGAGCCAATGATGGTATCGTGTCGACTGCAAGTTTGATTATAGGTGTTGCTTCAGCTGAGGCGACGCAGCAAAGTATTGTATTAGCAGGCGTTGCAGGTCTGGTTGCTGGTGCCATGTCCATGGCTGCTGGTGAATATGTTTCAGTTAGCTCTCAATCTGACACTGAAAAAGCAGATTTAGAACAAGAAAAAGAATCCCTTAAGAGCAATTATGAGTTTGAACTTAACGAACTTGCATACATATATGAACAACGTGGTGTAGATGCAGGCTTAGCTAAACAGGTTGCTGAACAGTTAATGGCGTACGATTCGTTAGCCTCTCATGCTCGTGACGAAATCGGGATAACCGATATTTCAATAGCCAGACCTCTACAAGCAGCTTTTTATTCAGCAATCACCTTCACTCTTGGCGCTTTATTGCCACTTATCGCTGCTTGGTTGGTTCCTCATCAGTGGATCATCCAGTCCGTTGCAATATTATCTCTTCTGTTTTTAGCTTCTCTGGGAACCATTGCTGCAAAGGCAGGAGGAGCTCCCATCCTTAGGGCTGCAATAAGAGTTTTATTTTGGGGAGCCCTAGCCATGATAATGACTTACATGGTTGGGCAATTTTTTGGGGTATTGGTTTAATATTAAATTAGCCGCGCAATTAATTTTAAATGGTAATAAGGCTTAAGTTACCGGTCGTCCCCAAAGACCGCTCTCATCCATTGCTCTTAAAGAAGCAACTTACTCGAAATTTTAATTGCTAAATAGAACTAAAACCAGACGCGAATACCTAATATAACTTCCATGAACTCCGTTGAATTTCCTTCCTGTAGTGTATAATCTGCTGTAGCACCAAATTGACGTTGCCATCGGAACCCAATATAAGGAGCGATTTCTCTTTCGAATTCATACCGCAGTCTTATACCCAATTGTAAATCATTAATTCCCTGCCCAACTCCAAAGTCTGGTACGTCATTTGCCGAGGCATTCAGTTCTAACCGAGGCTGAAGTATTAATCGCTGGCTAAATAGCATGTCGTAAGAAGGCTTTTCCTAAACAAAACTTATTTTTCACACATAGCAAATGAGAATTATTTACGTCGTCGATCGCAGTTAATTTAAGTCTGTGCGAGAGTTAGATGTTGATTAATTTTGCGATTTCCAGGTCAACCATTTTGAGACCATCAAGGCTCTCAAGCGCTAAATCGAGAGGTCTTGCTCCATTGAACGCATGGTTGTGATTTACCATCCTCATGTAACCATTAATATTCTCTTCAGAATTGAAACAGATTTTTAATGACTCATCTATTGCTGTTATCAGGCGGCATCGCTCTCTGAGCTCACAGGTAATTTCAAGTTCTGAAACATCTAAAAACGAATTCGAGCCAAGTAGATTATTTTTCTGTGGCTGGCTCAAACCCCATTTGTTGAGTATTTGCTCGGCATGCGTAGCTAAGTCTGAATTGGAACTTTGATTCAGATTCTTAATTTTGGATATCGCTAATAATTGATTGCTAGCCGCCAGGCTCCCAAATTAAGTCAACCAATCTTCACTCACTTCCCAATAACGAATTGCTGTAGAAAAATCGTCTACTACTAATTTAGAGTCTATTAGCTTAACTTCTAGTTTTCCCTTTGTTCCGGCATAAGTCCAAAAGTGACCAGAGAGTCTCTTTTGTTCGCCAAATTCAACTAAAGATAGCTGTGCAGCTCCCTTTCTAATATTGTTTTCGAAGTCGCTATCTTCCTCATTAAATATGTAGGCTAACAGCTTCAGCCCAGCATTTTCATCATAAATAAGTTTCTCAACTTTAGAAGCGGTGTTTGCAGGTTTGCACTTCATGGATGTTGCCTTCGCACCTCGAATAAAGAACGTTCATAGTCAAACGCTGTATGCCTATGATTCCAAAACTACCCAGAAGCATTTCGATTCTCCATTGGATCCCAAAACACAAATTAATAAGAAATTGATATTGGAAAATTGGGACGACATTTTACGACTTATGGCATCAATGAAGTTAATGCGTTGTAGCGCTTCACAAATGCTGAAAATGTTATCTGGTAGCGAACGGGACAATATTTTATACAAAGCATTTAAAGAATTTGGAAGACTACTGAAGACCCACTTCATCTTGAATTACATCGATGATGAAGAGCTTAGACAGAATATACAAAAGCAGCTGAATAGGGTTGAACTCGGGCAGAAGCTAGCGGACAAGGTATTGTTCGGTAGGAATGGAAAGCTTCAAGTAGGCTTGCAGGATGAAATACAGCTGGTTATGGCTAGCAACACGTTACTGCGTAATATCATCATATTGTGGAATTACCTGTTTTTATCTGACTACTGCGTGTCGCTCAACTCCCAGGATGAACGCGCTGAGGTAATTGAATCAATATCTACTGGCTCAGTCATTTCATAGGCGCACATTAATTTTATGGGAATTTATGAATTTAACCCTGAAAGTAGAAGCCTGTTTGCCGCAAGCTTAAAACAGATGAAAAACGTAGTTATATAGCATTAAAAACAATTGGTTACGGAAATTTATCGTAATTTAGTGACCTAAACGGTATTTCAGCCAATTTGGCTCGTCTCGGGAACGACAGATCTAATCGTGAAATGTCCTCGCCAGCCCTAGACACTCTTTGTCTCGCAGCATCCGGAGTTAGTTTCAACGTGTTAACTAGGTACTCCGTTATTTCAGAGCTCAAAGCTGGTCCGTGTTTTTTTAGGTATTTATGAACCAAATTATTCATGTCACACTGCGCTATATATACAAGATGAATTAGTAAAGGACCAAAAGAAAAAGCCTAACAGAGACCCCTTTAAAATTGGGGGCTACAGAGGTGTTCTTTTTGGTTTTTAACTAAGAGTGTCACAGTCGCCAAAAAAAGGCTATGGCTTGTGCTATAGAGAGAGCGGGAAGTTCAATTTGGCATGCCAAATTGAGAATTAGTTAAATAAATATATTAAGTACTTTATTTATAAGTATTTTTAAAATACTTATAAAGTACTTTTAATGTGTTGGCTCTTTTGCGACATTTGTTTCTCTGCGGCTAATAGTGCTTGCTGCCTTATATAAACAGCGACTGGAACACCAAGCTGTTCAGCTGCTTCTTCTATTAACTTATATTCAGAGTCATTCATATTCATAGTAAACCTGGGCTTTCTTTTTTTCTCTTCAGGAATAGAAGGCCTGCCCATTTTTACTTCTTTATTATTTGAACCTGACTCCCAGCTGCTCTTTGAGTCAGATTTTGATTCTGTTATCCAATCCTTAGCCATTAGACATCTCCAGGATTTTTGTAACCAGAGTTTTTACTTCATTTCGGGCTCTGGTTGTTCCGTTTAAGTTATCGGTGTTGCGTGTGAAAATAGTTTTGTAGTCATTCATGGTTCTTGCATATATTGCTAAATAACTAATTAGCTCGTGTTCCGGCGCTAAATGAGTTCTAACTTCTTTTTGATCACTCACTCTTTTGTCGAAGCAACTTGGGGTTCTAGGGATTTTCCCCTCTAAAAAGACATAATCCTCTGTAGACCACACCAATAAATGGCTGCGGAGGTGGTTTACTTTCAGCTTGGAGCCTAATCATCCACTATCGGCCTT